>Ga0209483_1000857_pt1 | contig 24704 bp, 24 predicted proteins | sample NGEPerA_FD_184508 | JGI IMG/M metagenome (GOLD analysis project Ga0209483, IMG submission 184508) | Arctic peat soil microbial communities from the Barrow Environmental Observatory site, Barrow, Alaska, USA - NGEE PermafrostL2-A... | ecosystem: Environmental > Terrestrial > Soil > Wetlands >... | reverse complement strand
CCGTACATCGGCGCCTCTGCGATTGCCCGCGGCCTGCTGCTGCTGCTGCGCCCCGCGCGCACATAACCTACCCCTTCCTGTAGAGCAGCACCGATGCAACGCCAACCCGGCAGCGGGCGGGCATTGCCGTTTCGCTCCGTCGCGCCGCCGTTGGATCGCGCACCGGGGAACCAGACCCGAGGACACGCCATGAGCAGCAGCGCACACGCCAAGTACCAGCCTTTCGCGACCATCGACATGCCCGCGCGCCAATGGCCATCGCGCCGCATTACCGCAGCGCCGATCTGGTGCAGCGTCGATCTGCGTGACGGCAACCAGGCGCTGATCGAGCCGATGGATGCACAACGCAAGATGCGCATGTTCCGGCTGCTGCTCGACATGGGCTACAAGGAAATCGAAGTCGGCTTTCCCGCCGCATCGCAAACCGACTACGACTTCATCCGCAAGCTGATCGACGAGGACCTGATCCCCGATGACGTCACCGTGCAGGTGCTGACGCAGGCGCGTGAGCCGCTGATCCGCCGCTCGTTCGAGGCGCTTGCCGGTGCCAGGCGCGCGATCATGCACCTCTACAACTCGACGTCGGTCACGCAGCGGCGCGTCGTGTTCAAGCTCGACAAGCCGGAAATCGTCGGCATCGCCACCGCCGGCGCGACGCTGATCCGCGACCTCGCGGCGCAACACGCGGACACGCAGTGGACGTTCGAGTACACGCCGGAGAGCTTCACCGCCACCGAGCTCGAGTTCGCCAGGGAAATCTGCGACGCGGTGACTGCCGTGTGGCAGCCCACGCCCGCGCACAAGGCGATCGTCAACCTGCCGTCCACGGTAGAGTTGTCGACGCCGAACGTGTATGCCGACCAGATCGAGTGGATGAGCGGCAACCTGGCGCGCCGCGACGCGATCGTGCTGTCGATCCATCCGCACAACGACCGCGGCTGCGGGGTCGCCGCTGCCGAGCTCGCGCAGATGGCGGGCGCCGAGCGCGTCGAAGGATGCCTGTTCGGCAATGGCGAGCGCACCGGCAACGTCTGCCTCGTCACGCTGGGCCTCAACCTCTTCACGCAGGGCATCGATCCGGGAATCGACTTTTCCGATATCAACGCGATCATCCGTACCGTCGAGTATGCGAACCAGATGGAGGTGCATCCGCGTCACCCGTACGGCGGCGAGCTCGTGTTCACTGCGTTCTCGGGATCGCACCAGGACGCGATCAAGAAAGGGCTCGCCGAACGCCGCACATGGCTCGCGCGCGGCGACGCGCACTGGGACGTGCCGTACCTGCCGATCGACCCGGCGGATGTCGGGCGCACGTACGATGCCGTGATCCGCGTCAACAGCCAGTCGGGCAAGGGCGGCGTCGCCTACCTGCTCGAGCGCGACTACGGCCTTGCATTGCCGCGACTGTTGCAGATCGAGTTCAGCCATGCGGTGCAGCGGATCACCGACGCCACCGGCAAGGAACTTTCGGCGGCGGAGATTCGCGCCGTGTTCGAGCGCGAGTATGTGTCGCCCGACGCGCCGTTGCGCTATATCGACCATCGTGCGCAACACGCCGACGATGGCCACGTCGAGCAGCTTTCGACACGCCTCGCGTTCGACGGCGTCGAGCGCACGCTGCGGGGCGCGGGCAACGGGCCGGTGGACGCGTTCGTGCAGGTGCTGCGTGACACGCTCGGCGTGGACCTCCATGTGCAGAACTACCACGAGCACGGTGTAGGCGCGGGCGAGGATGCCACCGCGGTGTCGTATGTGCAGCTACGCGTGGGGTCTGACCGCGCGGTGTACGGCGTGGCGCTCGACTCGAACATCGTCACGGCGACGCTGAAGGCGGTGGTCAGCGCGATCAATCGCGGCGTGGGCCTCGGAGTCGTCGATGTCGCGCGCGCCACGCTCGCGCAGCCGGCAGCCACCACCGCGTAATTCGCGCGTGCCCACGCTGTTGCGCAGCCCCGCGTCGCAAGCGCGCGTTTGGGGCGGCCGGCGCGGGCCGCGTTCGCAAATCGCGTTAAAATGCGTGTCTGAAACGCGTTTCTCAAACGCGTTTTCACCCATGCGCCGGCGATCGTTGGCGCCTCGACGAGGAATCGACAATGAGCGCCGCCAACCTGCCGCCGGGCATCGTTATCCACCGTGCGATCGCACCGGCGTACGCCGAAATCCTGACCGCGGACGCATTGGCCTTCCTGGCGATGCTGGAGCGCGCATTCGCCAGCCGGCGCAACGCGCTGCTGGCGGCGCGCGCGGCGCGTCAGCGCACGTTCGATGCCGGCGAGCTCCCCGGCTTCCTCGCCGAAACGCGCGCCGTGCGCGAAGGCGACTGGACATGCGCGGAGGTGCCCGCCGACATCGTCGACCGGCGTGTCGAGATCACCGGGCCCGTCGATCGCAAGATGGTGATCAACGCGCTCAACTCGGGCGCCAATGTGTTCATGGCCGACTTCGAGGACGCCAACACGCCGACCTGGGACAACAACCTGCAGGGACAGGTGAACCTGCGCGACGCCATTCATCGCCGCATCGAGTGGACGTCGCCCGACGGCAAGGCGTACCGGCTTGCCGACACGACGGCGACGCTGTTCGTGCGTCCGCGTGGCTGGCACCTCGACGAAAAGCACGTCGAAGTCGACGGCCACCTCGCAAGCGGCGCACTGTTCGATTTCGCGCTGTATTGCTTTCACAACGCGAAGGAGTTGCGCGCGCGCGGCAGCGGCCCGTACTTCTACCTGCCGAAGCTCGAGGGCCATCTGGAGGCGCGGCTGTGGAACGACATTTTCGTGATGGCGCAGGACGCGCTCGGCCTGCCGCGTGGGACGATCAAGGCGACCGTGCTGGTGGAGACGATCGGCGCCGCGTTCGAGATGGACGAGATCCTGTACGAATTGCGCGAGCATTCGGCGGGCCTCAACGCGGGCCGCTGGGATTACATCTTCAGCTGCATCAAGAAATTCCGCGTCAACCGCGACTTCTGCCTCGCCGATCGCGCGCTGATCACGATGACGACGCATTTCATGAAAAGCTACGCGGAGTTGCTGATCAAGACCTGCCACCGCCGCCGCACGCATGCGATGGGGGGAATGGCGGCGCAGATCCCGGTGAAGAACGACGAGGCCGCGAATGCCGCGGCGTTCGCGAAAGTGAAGGCGGACAAGGAGCGCGAAGCGCGCTACGGTCACGACGGCACCTGGGTCGCGCACCCGGCGCTGGTGGCCGTGGCAAAGGAGGCGTTCGACCGCCTGATGCCTCTGCCCAACCAGATCGCCAGCGCGCCGCGCGACGATGTGCGGGTCGGCGCCGAAGACCTGCTTCGCTTCGCGCCGGAGGCGCCGATCACCGAAGCCGGCGTGCGGCTCAACATCAGCGTCGCGATCCAGTACATCGGCGCGTGGCTCGCAGGGCAAGGCGCAGTGCCGATATTCAACCTGATGGAGGATGCCGCCACCGCGGAGATCTCGCGCTCGCAACTGTGGCAGTGGATACGCTCGCCGAAAGGCACGCTCGACGACGGCCGCAAGGTCACGAAGGACATGGTCGCCGCGATGATCCCGCAGGAAATGCAGAACATCCGCGTGTTGCTCGGCGACGATTTCGCCAGCGGACGCTACGACGAGGCGGCGACGATGCTGGCGGAACTTGTCGGCGACGACAACTTCGCCGAATTCCTGACGCTGCCTGCGTACGCGCTCATCGATTGAGCGAAGCGCGACGCTGAAGCGGCCGTCTATCGGCATCATTGGCACAATCAATTGGCCCCGGGGCGCGGCAACCGGCACAATGACGGTAGCCGGGCGCGCGCCGGGCAAACGTTCCGGCGACCCGCGCCAAGACGGGCCGCTTCATCCAAAGGAGACCGCATGAAAGCGCTCAAGGGCACGAAAACGCACGACAATCTCAAATACGCGTTCGCCGGCGAATCGCAGGCGAACCGCCGCTATCTCTACTTCGCAAGCAAAGCCGACGTCGAAGGACAGAACGACGTCGCAGCGCTGTTCCGCTCGACCGCCGAAGGCGAGACCGGGCACGCGCATGGCCACCTCGACTACCTCGCGCAGGTTGGCGATCCGGCGACCGACCTGCCGATCGGCTCGTCGCGCCAGAACCTGAAGGCTGCTGTGGCCGGCGAGACGCACGAGTACACGGACATGTACCCGGGAATGGCCAAGTCGGCACGCGACGAGCAGTTCGACGAAATCGCCGACTGGTTCGAAACGCTGGCCAAAGCCGAGCGCTCGCATGCCAATCGCTTCCAGAAGGCGCTCGACGCGCTGGCGGACTGAGTCGCCGGTCGCGCAAGTGCCGCAGTCATCGCCTCCAAAGGCGGCGGTGACTGCCGTTTCGCGTTGTGCCAATCGGGCCACGGGGTTTCCCGCTCGGCCGGCAACGCAAGCAGGAACGCGTTATAGGAGGATGAGACGCGACCCGTTATCGTCCCGGCGACTGATTCCTGTCTTCTGATTCCTGATTCCTGACTCCTGAAAATGACCCGCGAAGGCAATCTCGAAGCGCCCACCCGCCATCCGCTCGACTGGCGCAATCCCGACTTCTATGCGCAGCAGTCGTTCGACCAGGAAGCGGCGCGCATTTTCGAGATCTGCCACGGCTGCCGCCGCTGCGTCAGCCTGTGCGGCGCATTCCCGACGCTGTTCGACCTGATCGACGAAGGCAAGAGCGGCGAGCTCGACGGCGTCGACAGGAAAGACTTCGGCAAGGTTGTCGACCAGTGTTACCTGTGCGACGTCTGCTACATGACGAAGTGCCCGTACGTGCCGCCGCATCCGTGGAACGTCGACTTCCCGCACCTGATGCTGCGCGGCAAGGCGATCAAGTTCGCGGACGGCGAGACCGGCCTGCGCGACCGCGTGCTGTCGGCGACCGACCGCGTCGGCAAGCTGGCATCGATTCCGGTGGTCGTCGAGGCCGTCAACTGGGCCAATCGCACGCCGGCGATCCGCGCGCTGATGGACAAGACACTGGGCGTGGCAGCGGGAACCGAATTGCCGCCGTATACGGCGGCGCGTTTTCGCGAGCATGCGCAAAAATCGCTTGCGTGGCCGGTGCGAAACGGCGCGCGCACGCCCGGACGCGTCGCGATCTTTGCCACCTGCTACGTCAACTACAACGAGCCCGGCATCGGCCACGACCTGACCCGCATCCTCGAGCACAACGAGATCGCGTATACGCTGGTCGAGCAGGAGGCGTGTTGCGGGATGCCCAAGCTCGAGCTCGGCGATCTGGCGGCGGTGGAGAAGCTCAAGGACGCGAACATTCCGGTGCTCGCGCGCCACGCGCGCGAAGGGTACGCGCTGATGACCCCGGTGCCGTCGTGCACGTTGATGTTCAAGCAGGAATTGCCGCTGCTGTTTCCCGACGACGAGGACGTCGCGCGCGTCGCCGACGCGATGTTCGACCCGTTCGAGTACATGGTGGCGCGCGCCAAGGACGGCCTTCTGAAGCGCGACTTCAGCGTGCCGCTCGGCAACGTGAGCTACCACATCCCGTGCCATTCGCGCGTGCAGAACGTCGGCCAGAAAACGCGCGAGGCGCTCGAATGGATTCCCGGCACGACGCTCAACACCGTCGAGCGCTGCGCCGGACATGACGGCACATGGGGCGTCAAGCGCGAGTTCTTCGACATGTCGATGAAGATCGGCAAGCCGGTCTTCCGGCGGATGGCCGAGGATGCGCCCGACCACGTGAGCTCCGACTGTCCGATCGCCGGACGCAGGATCGCGCAGGGCATCGGCACGCTGGAAGGCGAGACGGCCCCACGCGCCGAACACCCGCTGACGCTGATGCGAATCGCTTATGGAATCGAGGACTGACGATGGCGAAGATCACCCGCGAGTCGCTGATGACGCTCGAAGCGTATGCGAACGCGCGCGAGGCATTCCGTGCGCGCGTGATCGCTCACAAGAAGACGCGCAGCGTGCATCTGGGCGCGCACATCACGCTGCTGTTCGAGGACGAGCTCACGATGCGCTACCAGGTGCAGGAGATGTTGCGCATCGAGCGCATCTTCGAGGCACAGGGCATTGACGACGAGCTCGGCACCTACAATCCGCTGGTGCCCGATGGTAGCAACCTGAAGGCGACGATGCTGATCGAATACGAGGACGCTGCCGAGCGCAAGCTAGCGCTGGAATCGATGAAGGGCGTCGAGAACGCCGTCCACGTCGGCGTCGAAGGGTATCCGCGCGTGACATCGATCGCGGATGAGGACATGCCGCGCGAGAACGCCGACAAGACGTCGTCGGTGCACTTCCTGCGCTTCGAGTTCACGCCGCCGATGATCGCCGCGCTGCACGCCGGCGCGCAGATGCGGGTCGGCGTCGACCACCCGTATTACCGCGCCGAGACGACGCTCGATGCTGCCACGCGAGCGGCGCTGGTAGCCGACTTCGGCTAGCGACTGCGCGCCCAGTCCGCGCGGTCGATCCGCCGCAGCACCAGCGAGGCAGGGTGGCCGCGATGCTCGACCGCCTGGCGCGCCACCTCGTGCATCCCGCATTTCGCCAGCACGCTCGCCGACCGGTGGTTGTCGGCCAGGTGCGCGGCCATCAGCCATCCGAGGCCGGTATGCGTGAACAGGCAGGCGATGCCCGCGCGCGCGGCAGCGGTGGCGTAGCCATTGCCCCAGTACGGGCGTCCGATCCAGTAGCCGATGTTGCCGTGCGGATTGGGTGCGATGCGTACGCCGAGCGTGCCGACCAGCGTGCCGCCTTCGCGCACGACGCCGTAGACGAAGTCGCCGCTTGCGCGCGCACGCGAATGCGTGGCGATCCATGCGCGCGCAGCCCCCGGTGGATAGGGATGCGGAATCGTCGCCGTCATCGCCGACACGGCAGCGTCTCCGGCGAGACGCTGCACCACCGCGGCATCGCGCAGCGTCAGCAATCTCAGCCGCACCAACCCGCCGTCGACGCTGTGCGGCAGGCCCATCGCGTCAATCGCGGAAGTTGTCGTACTGCAGCGGAAAGTCGGTGATCGATTTCTTGACGAGTGCGATGCCCGATTGCAGGTCGTCGCGCTTGCCGCCCGACACGCGCACGGCGTCCCCCTGGATCGACGCTTGCAGCTTGAGCTTGCTGTCCTTGATCAGCCGCTGGATCTTCTTGGCGAGCTCCTGCTCGACGCCGGTGCGCACGGTGACGATTTCCTTGACCTTGTTGCCGGAGATCTTCTCCGGATCGCCATGCTTCAGGCAGCGCACGTCGACGCCGCGCTTGGCGAGCTTGGCGAGCAGGATGTCGTTGACCTGCGACAGCTTGAACTCGTCGTCGGCGTAGACCGTCAGCAGCTTGTCGCCCACTTCGACGCGCGAATCCGAGCCCTTGAAGTCGAAGCGCGTCGAGACCTCCTTGTTGACCTGATCGACGGCGTTGCGCACCTCGACCTGGTTGACTTCCGAAACGATGTCGAACGAAGGCATGGCGGATTCCTGTTGAAGTCGCAAGGATGCCTGATTCGCCGGCGTGCGTCGACGCCAGCGGACACTCGTCTAAAATGCGCGATTGACTCCCGCGCTTTCGCGCGCACGAGAAGCCGCCATGTCGCACATCCTGCAGGACGTTCCCGTTGGCCAGAAGGTCGGTATCGCATTCTCCGGCGGCCTCGACACCAGCGCCGCGCTGCACTGGATGCGCGCGAAGGGCGCCATTCCTTACGCGTACACGGCGAACCTGGGGCAGCCCGACGAACCGGACTACGACGACATCCCGCGCCGCGCGCTTGCTTACGGCGCCGAAGGCGCGTGCCTGATCGACTGCCGCGCAGCGCTCGCCGCCGAGGGCATCGCCGCGCTGCAGGCCGGTGCGTTCCACATCGCCACCGGCGGCCTCACGTACTTCAACACGACGCCGCTCGGACGCGCGGTCACCGGCACGATGCTGGTCGTGGCGATGCGCGAGGACGACGTGCACATCTGGGGCGACGGCAGCACATACAAGGGCAACGACATCGAGCGCTTCTACCGCTATGGCCTTCTCGCCAATCCCGACCTGCGCATCTACAAGCCCTGGCTCGACGCGGCATTCATCGACGAGCTGGGGGGCCGCAAGGAGATGTCCGAGTACCTGAACCGCGCCGGGTTCGGCTATCGGATGAGCACGGAAAAGGCCTATTCGACCGATTCCAACATGCTGGGTGCCACGCACGAGGCGAAGGACCTGGAATTCCTCGACAAGGGCATGAAAATCGTCGAGCCGATCATGGGCGTCGCGTTCTGGCGCGAAGACGTCGCGGTGAAGGCCGAGCGTGTCAGCGTGCGCTTCGACGAGGGCCGTCCGGTGGCGCTCAACGGCGCCGGGTTCGCCGACGACGTGGCGCTGATGCTCGAGGCCAATGCGATCGGCGGCAGGCACGGCCTCGGCATGAGCGACCAGATCGAGAATCGGGTCATCGAGGCGAAGAGTCGCGGCATCTATGAAGCGCCGGGCATGGCGCTGCTGCACATCGCCTATGAACGGCTCGTCACCGGGATCCACAACGAGGACACGATCGCGCAGTACCGCGACAATGGCCGCAGGTTGGGGCGCCTGCTTTACGAAGGGCGCTGGTTCGACCCGCAGGCGCTGATGCTGCGCGAGTCCGCACAACGCTGGGTGGCACGCGCGATCACCGGCGAGGTGACGCTCGAATTGCGCCGCGGCAACGACTATTCGCTGCTCGACACGGTCAGCGCGAACCTCACGTACAAGCCCGAGCGCCTGACGATGGAAAAGGGCGCGTCGGCGTTCACGCCACAGGATCGCATCGGCCAGTTGACGATGCGCGACCTCGACATCGCCGATACGCGCGAAAAGCTCGCGACCTACATGCGCACTGGCCTTCTCGAACCGTCCGCCGCGTCGCCGCTACCACGCCTCGCCAAAGGCGACGGCGATTAGCGATGAGCGACGAGCGCGGCGCGTGCTCCCGCATACGCGCGGCCGTCGGCGGTTCGGCACGGCGACGCCGACCCCGGTTTGACCCCACTCACGGAAACGGGGACGCTTTGCCGCGCCGCGCCTCGACCCATGTCCGTGGCGTCATACACCTGCGGCGCGCCGGGCGCGGCGCGTGCGCGTTCTGCGAGGTCGGAAACGATCGCCCCGTGAGCCCGGCGTTGCCCTTGCAGTCAGCCGCCGCCACGCTCGACGACGATGCGTGGGAGAAACTCCTCAATTTCGTCGAGGAGCGTCGGGTCGTCCCCATCGTGGGGCCCGAGCTGTTGCAGGTGGAAACCTGCGAATCCGTCATACAAGTCGGAATTGCCGATTAAGGAAGCTCTGAAACGCCCATCTGTTTCGTCATCGTAATCGCGTTCGTGCGCGTTGAGCCAGCACGGGTACGAGGAGAGGCGGAATGAAACCACAAACATCGCTTTCGATGACGGGCTACTCCGACAAGGACAAGAAGACGCGGCGCGAGCAGTTCCTGGCGGAGATGGACCAGGTGGTGCCGTGGACACGCCTTTACGCGGTGATAGAACCGCACTATCCGAAAGGCAGCCCCAAGGGTGGCCGTCCGCCGCTGCCGCTTGCGCGAATGTTCCGGATCTACTGCCTGCAGAAGTGGTACAACCTGTCCGACGGGTGCTGGCGTTACCGCTGCCGCAGGTACCCGATCGCTATGCCCAGCACCTTTGTGACCTTGCGCGCAAGCGTGCTGAGCGCACCCGCGCACTCCTTCGTCCCAGCCACGGGTGGTAATAGGCCTCTGGCGCGCGAGATCATGCTCGAGCGTCGTATAGAGCTTGCCCACGTTCGTATTGTGCTGCGCGAATCCATTGGCGGTACCATCACAACGAACGACGACGTGCTTCGACGCGATGAGTCCTCACGCTGCGCCGCACAGCCACACATCCAACGGTCCGGAAAACGGGCAGCGATTCACTCCACCGTATTGCCGGCGTCCTCGAGCTGCTTCCTGCTGAGCGACGGCGGCAATGTGCATCGACGAAACGACGAGTTTCGAAACCACTCCGGCCGGAACCAGCCTTCCAAGCGGCAATCGACGAACACGACATTGTCGAACACCACGTCGTCGCCGACCGCCGTAAGGTCCATGACGCCTCCTGCGGGAGGCGTGCGATTGCTGACCACGACGCTCTGCTCGATTAGTGCATAGATCGGCGTGATGACCGGATTGCCTTCGAACTTCGGGGTCTGGGTGACGAATCGGACTTTCGAGAAATTGGTCGTGTCGATCGTCGATCCGCGAAACTTGGAATTGATGAAGGTGACATCGATCGCCGGCACCGCTTCGAATTCGCTGCCGTAGAACAACACGTTTTCGAAGCGGACGTCGGACAGTGAAACGCCCTTGTCTTTCGGCCAGAACGCCCCGGCGAATGTCGAATCGGTGAACGTCGTGCTGGTCCACTGCCCGCCCAGGAATGACACGTTGGCAAGCACGACGCCCGCCAGTGCGGTATGGTCAACGCGAAGGTCGCGCGGGTACCAGCGGTAGGCCTTCTGACCGCTCGCGAGAACGCTGCCCAGCGCGAGGGCGTTGAATCGAGCCGCGTCCGTTCGCGCGGGATCTCTGGACATGAAGAAGAGTTCACCGACCGCGGCGCGATCGCCCGCGACGAGCGGCGCGAGCTGGACGATTCGATCACGCTGTATGACTGCCGTCGCGTTGCCGACCTCGCCGAGCACTCGCTCCCGTTGGCGGGATTGCTCCAATACGTTTAGATTGGCGACGACCCACCACGCCGCCGCGGCAACAAGCGCGATCCCTGCCGCGATGGGAACCACCCTGCGCAACAGGAGTCTTCGCAGGTGCACTTTGCGCGCATTGGCGAGTGAATCTGCAAGTCCCCTGGCCACGACGGGGTCGTGGAGATCCGAAGTCGCGCGCACATGGTTCGTGCTCTGTAACATCCGCTGCAAAGGCTCGTCCAGCACCGCCAGCGACGCCGCATCCAGCACGATTGGGATGGCAGGCGTTCGCGAGGCCAGTGCCCAGTAGAGCTCCGCCTTGCCCCAGACGCTTTGCGCATAGTGCTCGGACACGACGGCGATCACGCCGGTTGCCTTGCGCAACTCGCCGGCAATAGTGGACACGAAGTTGTCGCCGGGCGAAATGTCGTTCGTGTCGACAAACACCCGGAACCCTCGCCGGTTAAGCGAGCTCACGAGCCTCTGGACGAACGGCTCGTCGTGGCGCGAGTAGCTGATGAAAAGGCGGGGAGCGAGGAAGCGCATGGGCGGGGAGGAAAGGGAACTTTGCGTACGTCCGTTCGCGTGTCGTGCCAGGACGCGGCCGCGTTGCGCACGTCAGAGGGTCATTGTGTTCTCGAGCAGGGCATCTTGGTCGGCGGCGTCGAGCTCGGCGCAGAACATGCGCCCGCCGTTGCCGTTCGCGCGCTGGCTGGTCGAATTGGGTACTAGTGAGCTCCAGCTCCGGGAGCCGCGAAACGAATTCGTCGTTCGTTGTGTCGTGCAGGTCGTAGCTGCGCCAGAAGATCCTCGGCCGCCAGTCAGGGGCTCCAAGCCGGTCGCAAATCCAGATGCCGTCGAGAAAGGGGGAGTGTACCCGTCGAGCGGCGCCTCGACCAGACCCGTGCGCTGGACGCCAATCGCCGTGACCACCTTGTTGGCCGCGAGCGCGTTGCCCTTGTTCCATGCTTCCATGCGACCGCGATTGGCGCCGACCAGCGCAAGCATCATCCGCCGACCGGTCTTGTCGCTCATGTGGCAGCTCGCGAATGAGTGATCCGGCGATACGCTACGCAATTTATTTCCGTACCGGTGATTGACGTGCGCAGACACGCCTGCGTCATCGAAGTTGGCGTCCGGATAGTTGACTGCGCGGTCGGCGCCCGTCGGCATACCGGAATTGCGAAGGATCTCGTCGTAGTAGCGGTCTTCGACGACCATGTAGGGCTCATAGTCAACCGATCAAAGTACGTTCCAAGCGTCCGGCATCGAGTTTGGCGGGCTGTTCGCTCAATGCCTCGGGAATGCGATACTCCGGTACTTCATGAATCACGGAGGTGAGGCGAGCAATCCCTTCGAAATAGCTGGTTCTGAAATCTATCCGTATCTTGTCTTCGAGAAAGTCGGGGATGGCGTCGCCGCTTATCAGCAATCGGGATGCATGACCACGGGACCATCTGTTCGCGGACAAGCGACTTATTGTATTCCGCCTTCGCCCATATCGATGTGTTGTAGTTATCGGTCATCAGGATGGCGATAATTGCGATTTGGCCATTGCATGGGCAAGGATGTCCGTCGAACTCTGCCCGATCTGAATCTCCCATTCGTCCAGTCATACGTCGACTCTGCAAAGAGGTGAGGTCGATTGCGATCTTCCGCGCCGCGCTTTTGTCCTTCGAGCTGTGACTCATGAATAAACTGGGATCGGTCTTCCGCTTTATACCGCGCTCGATTCGCTGCATGGTGATGCCATGGAATCTAGGCTCCAGTCGTATATCGCGACGTTCGATGTCTCTGACCCAACGGGCTGGGTTGCACACCTTCAAGGCTCGAGCGCGGCGAGCTTGGCGAGCTGCTCGTCCAGCGACCCGACCATCCAGTGCGCCGGCGCCGCGTCCAGGCCGACGCCAGCCCGCAGCTGCTCTCTCAGTGCCGCGGACTCAGCAACCCGGCCAATCCCCAACAGTGCCTCGACCTTGGTCGCGATCATCCAGTAAGCGTCGTCCTGTCCAAGCGTTCCCGGCGCCAATGCCGCATCGCAGGCCGAGAGTAATCCCTCGCGAACCCGGCGCGCCAGCACTCGGTCCGCGATCGCATCGTCGCCTTGTGACTGCCTGGCTCGCACGTTGAGAAGGAAGGCGAAGTTGATCCCGTTGTAATGGTCGTACTTGATGTAGTAGCCGCGGGCATATGCACGGATGGCGATGGCGAGATCTTCTGCCTTCGCGACCACCTCCCACAAGCGCTTGTGAATGGCGCCCCACAAGCCGATCGTCTCGACGTCGCTGGACGCGTCAGGAAAAAGCTCGGCAAGGATAGCCTTTGCGTTGCCGAGCGCCGCGATCGCGTCAGGATGCTTCGATTTGTACGTCGCCAACGCCAGCTGCTGGGTAAGGTAAGGATCGGCAGGCTGCAGATTCAGAAGTCGATTGAGTACGGCGATGACGGCCAGCCAGTCGTCGTGTTTCTGCACGTTAGCCTTTTCCTGCCGGAACTGCTTCATGAGGTCCGCAAAGCTGGTGTCGTCCCTTGCAGGTTCAGTAGATGCCGGCGCCGGTGCGATCGCGTTCTTCAAGAGCTGCGGGAGGAAAAGAAACACGGGACTGTCCGTCTCCGGCGCCGCGAGCAGCGTGATGATCTTCGCCTTCAGTTGATTGCGAACGCGCATGACCTCGGCGTATCCGATTTCTCTTCCCATATGGTTGTATTTGAGAATGCTCAAATGATTGAGATCGAATGGGAACGCGAAGCCGTTCTCGGCCATGACTATGGTTGTATGCGGCCGTAACGCGTGCCTTACCCCGAGTTCGTAGATGGCATTGGCGTTGGAAGTGGACAGGTCAGCGATGCAGATATCTGCATCTAGCAGGCGTTCGTACATTGGCTTGTCGATCACTGTCGAATGAATGATCTGGTCGGCGCGAATGCAGTCAAGGGCGCATTCCTTGACGGAAGGTTCGATGATGTGTTGGTACGTGTAGTTGAGGTCCAAGACCCGCTGTGGGGAGGACTGGAAGTCCGTCTTCTCGCCGAATCCCATAATGACGAAGCATGTTTTTCTATCGGACATTGGAGGGCTCAACGAACCATTCCGCATCAATCAAGTGCGGGTCCGGCGTCGGACCGCGCACGTCCGTTGCCGGACGTCCTCGTGCCTGCACGTGGGGCCAATCGGCGTTCATCAGGTGCTCATGCGCTTGACGATCCAGCTGTTGTTTTCGTTGGCGATGATGGATTCGCAGCGCTCGACGAAGGCCGACCAATTCTGCGAGTTCGCGCCCGTGGCATCAAGCTCACTTAGTGCCTGCTCGAGCTTTCGCGCCGCGGCGCCATAGGTCATTACGAGAAAGTCGTAGCGCGACGATTCGATGTGCGAAAGGACAAGACCGCCGATCGTGGTAATGGCCGCGGTCAGCGCCGCAAAATCGAAGCGAAGATCCGGGACCGGATACTTTTCCAACATCCCGACGACGGCCGTCATGACTGTCGCAGCGAGTGCCAGAAGGAACTCGACGGTGCGCAGGCGGGAGGCTCGACGCCGCGAATCGCCGGCCGCGTTGCGGTAGAACCTGATCTGAGCGGCGACTCGGGCTTCAACGTATTCGGCAGGTGAGAGCGTGGTCGTAGGCGTGCTGCCAAGCCTGTCGACGTCGATCAGGAGCACGGCCAAATCGTCGTCGATCCCACCCTCAATGCGTTCGCGTGCCTTGGACAATTCGCTATCGGCATTGTCGCCACCGTACGGAGACGCCTTGGCCGCAAAACGGAAAGCCTCGCGTTTGAGCGCTTCCGCAATCGCCCGTGCGCGTACCCATCTGCTGTTCTGCGTAGCATTTCCGAGACGCGACGTGAGGAGTGTGCCGACGCCCAGCATGATGGCCCCTACGATGGCAGCATACGCGCGAAATCGATCCTGCGACTGGCTTGCGATCGTGGCCACGATCGCCCCCACGATTGCGAGAGTAAAGATCCACCCGCGCGCGACCTCAAGGCGGAACTTCATACGGCCGGCCGTGGTGGACCACGAGGCCTGCCGCTTGCCGACAATCTCGAGTGCGCTCATGATCTCCCCTTGGGTCGTTACCTCGTCTCGTCCGCACGAGGACGGCCGACGATGAGCGTGCAGCTACACAGCGTAATATTGCAATCACCTGCGCAGTGTTGTCTAGTAAGATATGTGTCGATTTGCCTCTGGCAAGCGAAGCGGACTCCCCGAGGCGACCCACGTGTTGCAGCACCGGCCCGGAGACAACGTGGAAAAGCTCTTTCTGTCGTACACCTATCGCCCGCATCCGACGTACCAAGCGGATCTGGATCGCCTGCGCGGCTACGTCGTGCGGGTCATTGAAACTATGGGGTTGCGGGTGATCGACGGCGTCAACGTCGGAGGTCGGACTCTCGATTTGGCGCTGCAGCGCCGCATCGAGGAGGCCGACGGCCTGGTCGCCCTATTCACGCCCCAGTCCGACGATGGCGGGGGCACGGTTGATCCGGAATTTGTGAAGAGCGAGTTCGAATTTGCGCTTGGGCAGCACAAGCCGACAATGCGGGTCATGCATTCCGCGTTGCCGGCCTTTCGCGGAATCGGTGGCAACAACGAGTACACACCCTACAAGCCCGGCGACGAACTTTCCGTCGTGCTTAAGCTGATGCACACCATCGCCCTTTGGAGGGGTGAGTATGGCAAGGCCGCACGCGTGCGCATCGAGCCCGACGATCTCGCAAGAACGTACGACGAGGGGCAAGGCGATCGGTGCGACTTCCAGGTAATCACTTCGGCCGGCGAGTTCCGTGCGTACGAGCGCGCGAAGCTCTGGCTCGACGCGGGCGCAGCCTACGCCCTGTTGCCCAAGCTGCGTGAAGGCGAGCGCGTTCGCCTGCGGCTGGAGCAACGAGGCAGAAAGTGGCGATCGCCATATCACATCGATCCATTCGTCGGTGGCGTCAGACTTGAGGAGGAGCGGCCATGAGCTACCAGATCGGCCAAGGCTTCGAGTTCATCGGCAGGGGCTACTGGCGCTGGTGGTCATGGATCGACGCGGACGATGCCGAGCTCGACGAGGTGCGCGACGTGGCCTGGCTGCTTCACCCGAGCTTCAAAACCACCCGCGTCGTCGTGAAAGATCGCTCCTCTCGCTTTCGCCTCGACAGCGGCGGATGGGGGACTTTTCTGTTGCGTGCACAAATCACGATGCGCGACGGCCAGAAGAAGACGATCCAGCGCTACCTGAGACTGGAATACCCGGACGACGCGGACCGCGGAGCTCTCGAGAAGCTGGAGCATCCCGAGATACCTGCGAAGCCGTTTAAGGTGTTCCTTTCCTATGGCCAACAGGACGCGCGAATGGCGAAGAAACTACGCGACGGACTTGCCAGCGAGGGCATTGACGTGCTGGACCAGTCGCGTATCGAGCCGGACGCGCCGTTGAACGATTCCGTCAGGCGGATGATTTCTAAGGCGGACGCCGTAGTGGGTCTCTTCGGCGAGGACGATGTCAGTCCGTTCGTCATCAGCGAGTTGAAGTTTGCCGCGGCTTCCGCCAAACCGTCCTTCGTGCTGCTTCCGGAAGGAAAGGGAAGTGGAGAGGTCCCCGACAAGGCGAAGAAGGTTCACTTCGAGATCGACGGACCACATGCGTCGATCCTCGCCGGCCTGCTGCGCGAAGTCGGTGCGCAAAGCTGAAACCGCTGCCTGCCGATCCCGGCGTGCTGCGCGGATTGTTCCGCCTTCCAAACAGAGTGCTGCGTCCCTGGAGGAAGCCGGTGCCTCTGCCCCTCGGCTTCATCGCGACGCTTGCAAGTACCCTCTCGACGACGCAGCCCGATCTCAGGTCGAAGACGAAAACACCATTGTCGTGTCGCGCAGCATGGGGTCGGCGTTTGCGCACGACGTGTAGCGCAATTGTCCCGAACACCCACCGGTCGCTACGCTGATTACGCTTCGATAGCCGCTGAGAATACGCGAGGCGCAAAACGAAGTGATCGCCGTGGGCGTCGGCGCGGATGGCGTCGCCTTTCCGCCGACGAAGCTCGGCCGATGGGGCAACATCTACCCCCGCTCGATCCTGTCGCTGGCGCCGATCCGAAACTCGCCAGCGATGATCGCAGTGGATGGCAAGAGCGTGAAAGACATTGAGGAGCCGAAGTGGGGCGGCTGGTGGAATACCATCACTCACTACCCCGCAGGTGCCCGGTTCCGGGGCGTGCGCGATTATGTGGTCGGCATAGACTAGTCCGGGCGGGCCGGTATTCGCGAACGTACAGGAGTATCCGTCGCATCTTGGGCCAAGTTGCAGCTGCGAACGCTGTGACGGACGCATCGAAGTGAAGGAGCTCTATGGCCGACTATAATCAGTACGACTTTCAACGCGCGACATTCGACGACCGGTTTGCGCCGGTCGGCTGGGTCATCGGCCGTGATATCTGGCAGAGGGGAATTGAGGCATTTCTGTTTGGCGGTGAGCGCCTCCGCGCCGATGAATGGGTCAACGACATCCGTCGCGCGCGGCTCGCGCAACCCGCCGCATGTCCGCGCGTCTTCATTTCGCACCGTCAAGTAGACGAGACGTGGGCCCGGCGAATTGCTTGGCTTGCCTGGAGCTGCAATTTCGACTATTGGCTGGATGTGATTGATCTCGATTCGGCGAGAAATCGGCAGGTCGAGTTGCTGGAAGGCCGTCTCGGTCGACTACTGCTCGACTTTGAGAAGGGCATACTCACCGCGGCTATCATCGAGATGGCCCTGCTCAATTGCACACATGTGCTGGCGGTGATGACCGGCAACACCGCGGGTTCCCAGTGGGTCGCGTATGAGTACGGGCGCGTGAAAGCGCCGCCGCCGCTATCGATCGAATCATCGTGCTGGTGGGACGCCACCACTCTGCCCGGCGTTTCCTTTCCCGAGTACATGTACCTCGGGCCGATCCACTTCACGCAGGCAGCCATCACTGCGTGGCTTATCGCCGAGCAGGCGCGCTATCCGAGTTGCCCTGGAACGCCACGCGACGCGCAACCGGAAAGGTCTGTTTGTCTGCCAACAGGCTGATGAACGTTGAGCCCCGAGTTGAAGTTGGGAAGGCTAGGAAATTGCGCGATCATAGTTTGGTGCTTCCATTCAGGTCGGACCAATGATCAACGAGCTCGACGCAGGGAGCGCGATCGCCGTGAGCAGCGCCAACGATAAAAGTCCACGCGCGCCGGAATTTGCGAATGACGCGTTCATTAGCTACTCGCGCGCGGATAGCGCGTTCGCCAGCACCTTGGAGACCGCCCTTGAGCGTTTTCGACCCCACGCAGGTCTCGGAAGCCGGAGTCGATTGGAAATCTTCCGCGACGTCAACGATTTTACCGCCGGCGACTACGACAGAATTCTGCTTGCGAACCTAAAATCGTCGGCCGCGCTTGTCGTCGTGTGCACGCCGAACGCGCGCGACAGCAAATACGTCAACGAAGAAGTTCGTTCTTTCGCGCGGCTGCATGGCTCTTCCGCGAACATTATTCCAATTCTTCTCTCGGGCATTCCGAACAATGAGGCGTCGCCGGAGCAGCACGCCGAGAAAGCGTTTCCCGAGGCACTTTGCGAGGTCATGCAGATGCCTCTGGCTGTCGACTATCGTGGATTCGCTTCCGGCGTAAACAAGGTTGACAAGGGAAAGTTCGAATCGGCCTGGTTTACTCTGCTCGCCAATCTCTTCGGCGTCTCCCGCAATCAGATCGAAGAGCGCGAAAGACGGCGGCAGATCCAGTTGCGAAATCGCTGGGTTGCGGGACTATTCGTGACGGCAGTCGTCTTTGCGGGTCTGGCGATATGGGCGCTCCTTTCCCAGCGAAAGGCCCAGGCGCAGCAGGTGATCGCGGAGGCGCGTGAACGCGCAGCGCAATCCGCTCGGCTTGTCGCGGAAAGCAGAAACACCAACGCCTTGCGAAGCCTTATGTTTGCAATTGAGGCAGATGGAATCCTTCCGTCCGACGGGACGATTTCCAATCTTGTCCAGCGTATTCAATATTATCGGAATATCGAACGGAGCTGGTGGCAAGCACCTGGCACATGGCACCCGTTGGCCGTAGCGCCGGATGGGAAGTCGGCTGTGACGGCGGATGGCAACGGCGTGATTCATGCGTGGAGCCTGCCCCTCGGCGCTGATCTCGGTCACCTACCAACGAATGGCGAGCGGGTGACTTCGCTTTCGTTCAGTGGTGACGGAAGCGCGCTGATTGGTGGAAGCAATTCCGGCTCAGTTATCGTATGGAACGTTTCGGATCGTAAGATCTTGGATGAGAAGAAGACGGGAGTCGACGAGTCAATAACGACCGTCGGAGTCAACAAGGATGCGTCGTTGATCGTGGCAGGTGTCGGTGCGAATGTCGTGCTATGGACCGGAAACTCGCGAGATGCGGCGAGCCTCACCCCGGGCTCAGAAGACGTGACGCGCGTCGCCGTTTCTCAAAATGGCCGATATGTTGCAGCCGGAAGCGATGATCGAACGGTAACCGTATGGGACGCACGAACCAAGGTGAGACTGAAGAGGTTGCGAGGACACAGCAGCGAAATAAGTGCGCTCGCTTTCGCGCCAAACAGCGCAAAGATCGCAAGCGCTGGCGAGAATGGAGAGATTCGTCTGTGGGATCTCAAGCACGGGACGTTTGCATCGCTTCAAGGGACGCACGACATCGTGCGATCGGTGTCTTTTAGTCGGAGTGGACGCTGGCTAGCGTCGGGGGGTCGAGAGGGCGCAATCAGAATATGGGATCTACAAAGGAACACCGAGATCCCGTTCGAGTTTCGGGGACAGAACGTGGACGAACTATCGATCCTGCCCGACGATGTCCGCATCATTGCGGCCGGAGTTCAGGGCGAGATAGTTGTTTGGAACACCCAGATCGTGCATCCGCTCGCTAGCGTCTTATATGAGCACGAATCCGATACGCAAATTCTTGCCCTCGCAGTGAGCGCCGATGGCCGCCTCGTAGCGTCGGGGGATAGCAAGGGAACTGTCCTGGTTGTTCCGATTGGCGCGCCCAGTGCTTTGGTGCGCCCGTGGCCAGCCTTAGGTACATCGATCCGTAGCATCGCGATTAGTTCCGATGGACATTTTCTGGTCGCGGGAACTGAAGGCGGCGTTGTCCGAGCTTGGGACATCCAGCGACAACAAGATGTCGAACTCGCGCCTGTGGGCGTGACAGGCGCCGTGTTGGTGGTTGGATTCCAGCCGGGCTCTCATGCTTTCGCTGCCGCGGGAGATGACGGAACGATACGCCTTCTCAATTTGGACGAACCTCTAGCGCCACCGAGGGTGCTGCCACCGGCCGGAACGCGAATTTGGAGCCTTGCATTTGACAAGGCTGGAGATCAACTAGTGGCCGGCCGTGACGACGGACGACTCTCCTTTTGGGAGCGCGACGCCGGCGCAACTACAGACAGCTGGACTTTGACCAAGACCAGCGAAAATAACCACCGTGATTCGGTCGGCTCCGTGGGATATTTGCGGGACTTCAAGACCGTGGTGTCCGCGGGCCATACATTCGACAGCACAATTCGATTTTGGGACGCAACAACAGCGACGCCGGTTGGAGAGCCAATGCCGATTGAACTCGGCGGCATCGAGAGAATTGCATTGAGCCGCGACGGCACACGGATAGGTGTTGTGGGAGGAAAGAACGTGGTTGTGCTGAATGCGTACACGCACGCCACGGTGGCTGTCTTGGACGCGCCGGGAGCCGGATACACCAGCGAATTGCAGTTCATTGATAACAACGACCACTTGGCAGTGGCGTCTGGAAACCGAATTCTCGTTTACAACCTATCGCGCGCGAACTTGATAAGCGTGGCGTGCGCCAAGGCAGGGCGATCATTCACGGCGGAAGAGTGGCGCACGCTGGTGGGTTCAGATGTTCCACGGAATTCTGCGTCATGTGCCGCGCGATAGGAACTCGTTCGATCCCGGGGACACGCGCGGTCCATGTCGAGACGCCCGCCAGAGCCCAGATGCAGACAGATATCCGATTGTCGTTTGGTGAACTCAATTCTAGGCGGGGGCATGCTGGGACCTTTGTTTTGAATTCGCCCCCAATACTTATCTGCTAAATGGCAATCCGAATCTCGCTAGTGGTGTAGTTAGTATGTGTTGAGCGGGCAACGCCGCATCGAAGGGTAGGTGTTGCCGATCCAAAAACAAGGAGGACGGCATGCTTAACAAGGAGCAGCACCTGAAGGGCCCCGGACCGAAGCGCATCCTAGCCCTCGACGGCGGGGGATTGCGTGGTTATCTGACGCTGCAATTCCTGGAGGTGATCGAGGAGCTTCTGCGCAGGCGGTCCAAGACCCCGGATGCTTTCCGGTTATGCGATTACTTCGACTTAATCGGAGGAACGTCGACCGGATCGATCATTGCGGCGGCGCTCGCCTGTGGCTATGCGGTTAAGGACCTCGAGATTCTGTACAAAAAGCTAGGAGACGCGGTCTTCAATCCTGGCATCTTTGGCAAGGAGTACTTCGCTCCCGGAGTCTTGGCGCCCAAGTTTGACTCAAATCGTGTTCAGAAGTCGCTCGACGAAAATCTCGGTGCTGACGTGACGCTTGACAGCGACAAAATTCGCACCGGCCTCATGATCATGGTGAAGCGACTCGACACGGGTAGTCCGTGGCCGTTGCACAACCACCCCGACGGGAAATACGCTGCCCAGGACGGCAAGCTATTGCTCACCCACGTTGTTCGCGCGAGTACGGCGGCGCCGACTTATTTCAGACCCGAACTGCTCGACATCAGAGCCCGAGACGGCACCGTCATAAGCGGTGCGTTCGTAGACGGCGGGGTTAGTCCCTACAACGATCCGGCGCTGCAGATGCTAATGGTCTGCGCTCTTCACGGCCACGGGTTCCACTGGCAGACCGGGGCGGATGACCTTCTTGTGATTTCTGTAGGTACGGGCACCTTCCGAAAGACGACTCCGGCTGACAAGATCAGCGGTATGGTGGCCGCACAGGGAGGGATTGTCGCGCTGGCCGCGCTAATGGACGATTGCGCGAGAATGAACCATGCGATGATGCAGTGGCTCACCCTGAACATGACTCCATGGGCAATCGATCGCGCGATGGGTGACATGCAGCTGGACAGCCGTAACGGTCCCAAGCTCGCGCGCTTCGCGCGGTATGACGTGCTGCTGGAACCCGCGTGGCTTCGGGACAATCTTCAGGAAGCGCACACACTCTCCGAGCTGGAGGCGCTTGCGCAAATGGACAAGACCGAAAACATGGAGCCGCTGGGGAAGCTCGGCCGGAAAGCGGCCGCAAGGCAAGTTTTGGAAGACCATTTCCCTAACTCGTTCGATGTGTGAGAAGGAAGTGCCGTGGTAGATTTGAATGATTGGCTCGCGCTGGCGCCGAAGGCACCGGAGCTCGCCCCCTGCAATCGTTGGCACGTATTTCTCAGTTATCGATCGGTAGAGCGCTCTTGGGTGCTGACTTTGTATGACACACTCATCCAACTCGGATACCGTACATTCATGGACGAGCTCGTGCTCGATGCTGCGAGCGGGCTGGCGTGCAGCCTCCAGAAGAATCTCGCGTCAAGTCAATCGGGTGTACTTGTCTGGTCTCCACGCAGCGAAGATTCGGACTGGTGCCAACGCGAATACGACGGTTTCACCACGATGGAGGGCGCGGGCGAGAGCTTCCGCTATGTGGTCGCCCGCGTCGGCAAAACTGAATTGCCCCTGTTCGCGCGGTCGAAATTGTGGCTCGACTTCTCCGAAGATCGCGAGGGACCGAGGGGCACCGGCTTGTTGAAGTTGCTCTACGGTCTGGAAGGCAAACCGCTGCCGGGCCAGGCGGTTCGGCTTGCTACCAACATCGACGATCAGACCCACAGGGATCTTGCTCGCATCCGCGCGCGCGCGAACGAAAAGGACGTCGAAGCGATCCTTGAGCTCGCGCAATCCAAGCATATCGCATGGCGAGCGAGTCCATTGCTTAAATGTGTGGCTGCGGAGGCGCTTATCGGAATCGGCGAAGCTACGAATGCGCTTCAAGTTATCGAGCCCCTGCTGGAGCAGTATCCGAAGTCTATCCGGCCGCAACAGCTATGTGGCCTCGCGTATGCCCGATCGGGAAATTGGCGCAAGGCAAAGCAGCTGCTCGGCGATCTGTACGAACTCGGCGAGCGCGATGCGGAAACGGTCGGCATCTACGCTAGCACCTGGATGGACTCGTATGAGGCGTCCGGCGATGAACTGCATCTGCGCAAGTCACGTGCCCTTTATGCGGAAGCATTTGCGGCAGCGTCGTCGGACTTCTATGTTGGCATCAATGCCGCAGCAAAGAGCGTTTTCCTTCGTGAGCTAGACATCGCCGCGGACTTCGCGACCAAAGTGGAGGCAATCGTAGGTGCCGAGAAGCGGCCCGGCAATTATTGGCTGACTGCCACAGTCGCCGAGGCCCAGCTCATCCAGCGCAATTTTGACAAGGCGGCCGCGCTCTACAGCGAGGCCATCACAATGGCGCCTGGGCAAGAGGACAACCACCGCTCTACTTGGAAGCAGGCCAAGCGCTTGCTCCAGCATCTCAACCCAACGCGCGAGCAGGTCGCAATGCTCGAAAAGCCATTCTCACACCTGCAGCCGCGACCCGCGGCGGTGGGCGGGTAATGGATGTTGTCCGACATGACACGGCGAAGCTTGCCGTGCTCGCGGTTCGCTCACTGGGCAAACATATCGTCACCTTCGTCGGCTTCTCGGGCGGCGGTTACGAGAATCGCGCTAGAGTCAACGGCATCATACGCGAGTGCCTCGGCCGATTCGATCCAACGCGCACTACGATTTGCGCCGGCGCGACTCCAGATGGCATCGGTGCGGTGTATCGCTTCGCGAAGGATCTTGGCTTCGATACGGTCGGCATCGTATCGTCGATTGCGGAGGAGGAGGATGTCGCGTTTTCGCCTGACGTAGATACGGTGCATATTGTGAAGGACGGTTCGTGGGGCGGACTGCACAACGGCGCGTTGTCGCCAACATCGACCGCCATGGTCGAGGCGTCCGATGAGATAGTCGCGATCGGTGGCGGCGAAATTGCGTGCCAAGAAGTGGAAGCCGCGCGCAAAGTCGGTAAGAACGTCACCTATCTGCCCGCGGATATGAACCACGCCGCAGCCCGAGACAAGGCTGCGAAGAACGGCGATCCGCCTCCAACGCGGTTTGAAGGACCGGTGCATCGCCTGTTTCAATCGGGATGACCCGCTCACGTTGTGCAGCCCTTCGGTTCGACAGAGGTTCTGAGACGCGGTGTCGCCGGTGTTTGGTTAAATATTCTGCTAACGTTACTCGAGCGCGTGCCGGCACCGCCTGCTGCTGCGACCCCGCTCCCAAACCTTTAGAGATCGATTCCGGCGTCGTATCAGTTCGCTAAGGTTTCGAGGTTACGGTAGTGTTGCCATACCGGCGAACCCGCTTGAAGCGGGTTGTCTCCGGTACCCCGACCTCCGACGCATCCAGATACTCGCGCACCGCGCGGGTGCCGCCGGCGCCATTTTTCCAGACCGCGATGCACATTTCGTCCCCTCTTGTTCGAAATGCCAGCGCCTCATTGATGCGGCGGTGTCGATTTACTCGTATAGCTAGATAAACTTCTATTGATGATGTCGACCTAGTTTCGCGACGCCGCTGAGCAGCCGGGCCATAATCCCGACCGCAGATAGGTTGACTATTGAGGAGCCGAGACCCAAACTACGCGGCACTTTTCCAACCCGGAGATTATGGATGTCCAAGACCAAGGTGTTTGTTAGCTACGATCATTCGGAGGACGCTCACTACAAGCGATTACTTCAGGCATGGGACGCCAATTCCGATTTCGATTTTGAATTCGATAGCCGCGGCCCGAACGTGCCAATAAACAGCACGGATGCGGGACGCGTCAAAGCCGCAATTGCGAATATGCTGAAGACCAATAGCGTCCGACAGATTCGATGGGTATCGGCTTGAAAGCTAGAACTGGCGCTGGATTGCGGGCGTGTCAAGGTGTTAACGACTTGAATTTAGTGCGCGGTCCTGGGCAGTCTTCCCGGATTCTCC
>Ga0209483_1000856_pt1 | contig 24704 bp, 23 predicted proteins | sample NGEPerA_FD_184508 | JGI IMG/M metagenome (GOLD analysis project Ga0209483, IMG submission 184508) | Arctic peat soil microbial communities from the Barrow Environmental Observatory site, Barrow, Alaska, USA - NGEE PermafrostL2-A... | ecosystem: Environmental > Terrestrial > Soil > Wetlands >... | reverse complement strand
GTGCCACAGGTCGGCGTACTCGCAGACCTGTGCCTCTTCGCTCACCGCACAGGTCTCGGGGTACCGCGACCTGTGGCACCGAAATCGGAATGACGATCGAAGCGATACATCAATGTGATAAATGCTCTAGTGCATTGTCACGCAATGATTTTGGGGTAAATCACTAGAGTTTTACCCGCATTTGGAAGCATGACAATGCACTAGGCTTTTGCGTTCCCGTATTGCTACAGTCTCCGGTCTTGCCATCCGATACGGCAGATATGCCGCTCGAATTCCCAGATGGTTTTCCGTTCGTGGCCCGCGAGGAAATCAACGCCGCGCCGCCGCTGGCGGAATCTTTCTCACCGACGCCCGCGCCTGATGATCGGGCAATGCAACAGGGTGCTCGCGCGACCCCACTGCCGGCTGCCGCGCCTTGTGCCATAGTCGAAGCCCCGGCGCTTGCCAAGTACTTGCATGCGCCCGTTGCGCCGCAAAGCCCGATACGCGAGCGCCGTCGGGCGGCGCGTCAGACGCTGGTGGCGCGAGCCACGGTGCGGCCTCATAATCCGCTGGGCCCCGGCGGCCCCTCCGCCGCCGGCTATGTGAGCAACATCTCGCTGCTGGGCATCGGCTTGCACACGCGCCGGCCGTTGAGCATTGGGGAGCGATATCACATCAAACTCGAGGCAGGACCCATGAAGTGGACCAGCCATCTGCGGGTCGTTTCCTGCCAGCCGCATCCCAGCGGAACCTGGGATATCGGCGCGCATTTCATCGCCAACGAGTTGTCCGTGCGAAGGACGCGCGAAATGGCCGCGTAGAAACTCACTCCGCTTCCGCGCCGCACTTCCGTGAATTCCGTCTCCCCGGCGAATTGCCAACAGGCCGCCACCAAGCGTTTCCCGTCAGGCCAAACGCCCGGCGTCGCGCGCCGGGCGTTGATCATTTCGCCGCATAGCGGCCCTGGACGGGTCAACTCAGGACAATCGGCACCTCGCCAATCGAGGTATTATTTCCGGGATTGATATCCAACAGCTTATTCTGCGGATCCAGCGTGACCACCAAGTATTGATTTCCGGTTGGCGAACCGAGCGGGACCAGGATGCGGACGTGGATCGTGATATGGCCATGGGCCTTGATATGCACATGCCGCAATGTCGTCGTCCCCAAAGAAACCGCATCGCCGGCGGTATTGTCCTGTGACAACCCGATGGCCACGTCCAGCGGGGCGTTTAGATCGCTATTGCCGTTGTTTGCCACCTGCACCACGAAAGTGATTGCCTTGCCCACCCGCGCCTTGGCGGGGGTTTTCAGTACATTGGGTTGCAGATCAATATTGGGCGGAGAGATGTTGATCTGCCCGATCGATGCTCCAACCACGCTGGGAAGCGCGCCATTCACCGACGCCAGAATGTAATAGTTGCCGTCCAGATTCTGGGGGATCGGATTGAGCCTGATATTGATGTTCTGGTTGTGCTGCGGGGCAATATTGATATTGCGCGTAATGGTTCCCAGGGCCGCATCATCAGAGCTGAGGGTCGTATCCAGGGAGGCGAACAGCGAGATGCTGGCCTTTTCCCGGGCGATGCCGGTGCCATCGTTGGCGATGTTCACGGTGACCGGCTTCTTAATCGTGGTGCCGGAAATCACCGCGTTGGGAACCGGGTTGGGCAGCGTGACGGTCAGCGCGGGCGTACCCGCCGTCGCGCTCAAATAAGCGCGCGATTCAAGGGACTCAACCGCCGGGGAATGACGCGCTGCCCGGCTGCCAGCGATACGAGACGAAAACCCAAACATAACATCTCCTTTACATGTGTTTCAAATCAACCCGTCGCGCGGACTATATCGGGGCCGCTTCTCGGAGGGAACGCCTAATTTTGCGCCGCGTCATTTCCACCAACAGGAACCCCCACAGAATCAAAACCGCGTACAGCTTAACCGAGGCCAGCAGAATGACCAGGAGGCGCGGCAGCGGCAATTTCGCCACCGTGAGCGGCCAGGCGATGACGAATGCGGTGAGAAAAATCGTGACATAAATCCAGCCGCGCGCCCGGTTGCCATCCCTTCCCAGAACGGCAAGCATCGCCACGATCGCTCCCGGCGCCACATACGTCAGATGATGCTCCCAGGCCAGCGGCGCCACCAGAAAAGTGAGAACAAGGATCGCGGCAAACTCCAGATCGATTCTTTGGCCGCGCCCGGAGTTCGTAGCCGCATCGCGCCGGCTGGAGAGATAAACGGCTCCAAAGGTGATCAGCGCCATCACCGCAATTCCCGCGACCGTAAGCAGCCGGCCCAACTGCTCGAACGGCAGCAGCGTCGCCCCCAGCGTCGGCCGCCCCACTTCCATGAAGAGCTTTGGCGCCATGAAGAGCCGGGCCATGAAACCGGCGAAGCCGACATTGCCCTGAAGCGTCGGCGGGAATACGCCCATCGGCGCCCGCAGGTAGCCGCAGGTGGGGGCGACGTTCGTTTTCCAATCGATCCAAAACGCGCGCGGCAGCACGAACCATGAAACAATGCAGACCGCCGCCAGCAGTGCGAGCGTCAGCGCGGCCGCCTGATATTTTCGCCGAAACACCAGCATCCCCAGGAACAACACCGGATACAGCTTGAACACGCTGGCCAGCGCCAGCGGCAAAGCAATCGCCCACCCCGGCCAGTCACGCTTGATTCCAAGCCAACAGACGCACAACAGCGCCAGCACGATCAAATTCACCTGCCCCAGTTCGATGGTGGAGTCGATTCCCCGAAAAAAGAGCAGGTAAATGACCATGAATGCCGGCAGCACATCGGTCGTCATTTGTCGCGGGGTAAACCCGAGAATCCCCACCAGCAGCAATCCGATCGCGATCAGGAGGCAAACATGATTGATCGCCAAAACGGCGATCTTCGCGGCGTTCACCGGAAGCCGCGCCAGCGGATAAAACAGCAGCAGACTTGGGGGCGGATACAAATACGGATAAATGCGCCGCCGAACTTCCCCCGGCCTGGGCGGCTCGGCCTTCTCCGACGCCGCCGTCAGCGCCTGCTCGTTATACGGCGATTGTTTCTCGATGAAGCTCAGCCGCGCGCCATAGTAGAAGGATGGAAAATCCGTGTAAACGAGCGTCGAGAGCTTGGCGCCATACGAATACAGAAACGTGAAATACAAAAACACCAACAGCCAAGGCACAATCCGTCGCGGCCCGTTTTCATCCATCGCCCGATGGTAGCAGAAGCGGGAGAGGAGCGGAAAGTGGGGAGGGAGAGTGCTGAGTGCTGAGTGCTGAGAGTTGCGAGTCGGCGCTGGGAGTTGTGAGTTGGGCGCGCGGAGTTTCGATAGGCGCGGTTTGTCCAATGGTGGGGCAGACATTCGATATCCGCTAAACGCAGTCGCCGCATATCCTTTCTCAGCACTCAACTCTCAGCACTCAGCACTCTCCTCCCCTCCCCGGAAAGAACTCCCGGTCCGGATGAATGAACAGCCACATCGCCCCGGACAGCAGGTACGTCATCGCATAGACGGCAAAGAGGGTTGGCCAGCCGAAATGATTGAAGATGAGCGCGCCGATGATCGGCTGGGCGACGTTTCCGCCCAGGTTGCCGACGGTGTTGACCAGTCCGGCGGCCAGGCCGCAGTGCGCGCCGCCGATGTCGATGATGGCGGCCCAACTGGCGCCCTGGCCAAAGTCGTACGCCATCATCGTCAGGCACATGAGGGCGACCGCGTAATGTGCCGAGTGAACGTAGCGCAAGCCAAAAACCGCCCCCGCCGCCACGATCCGTCCCGCCACCGGCAGCACTGCGCGGCCCAGGCGCAGCCGGCCTGTCCGCCGGACGATGTAATCCGACACCCACCCGCCCACCAGGCACGCCACCCCGCCGCAAAAGAGCGGCAGCCCGCTCATGAGGTGCGAATGGCTGTAATCCACGCCCTGGGCCTTGAGATACTTGGGCACCCAGCTCACGAAGAACGACCAGCCGAAGCTTCCGAACACATAAAAAAAACACAAAGCCCACAGATCGCCGCTGGAAAACAGCGCCTTCCAGACGCGGCGGTCGCGGGGCGCGGCGTGCTGGGCCCGGTCCTCCCGATCCGGCGCGCCGGATCGGATCAGTTGAAGCTCGGCGGCGTTGACGGAGCGCTTCGCGGCGGGGTCATCGCGGAAGAACGGATAAAACAGAATTACCCACGCGATGCCCGCCAGCCCGCACGCCCAGAAACCCAGTCGCCAGGCCGGCATGCTCGCCAGCCCGTGCAGCGCCGCGATCCCCGCGACGCCCGAGCGAAACGCATGCGAGCCGAATCCCATGAGCAGCCAGCCGAACAGCAGCGGCGACGCCGCCCCGCCCCACCGCGCCACCAGCCAGAGCGTTCCGCTGGCGCGCCCCTGTGATTGGGCCGGCAGCCAGCGCGATTGCACGCGGGCGATATTGGGATATGCCCCGGCTTCGCCGGCGCCGAATAAAAACCGCCAGCACAGCAACGAGATGAACCCGCCGGCCGCCCCGGTGAGCGCGGTGCACGCCGACCACGCCAGCACGATGCGCGTCAGCGTGCCGCGCGATCCGAATCGCTCGCCCAGCCAGCCGCCGGGAATCTCGAAGATCGCGTAAGCCAGCCAGAATGCGCTGAAAATCCAGCCCATCTGAAAATCATTGATATGCAGATCGCGCTGAATGTCGGCCTGCACCGACATGATGCAGATGCGGTCGAAGTAGGTGAGGAACGACAGGACGCAAAGAAATGCCAGAACCACATAACGGACGTGCGTGGGCCGTTCGCTTTCCAGAAGCGGTGAGTTGTCGAAACGCGAAGCACCGGCGAACGTCAACAAACCTCCCTGGCCGGGGGCGGTTGTACCACAAGCCCAGCCAATCTAAATTTAGAACGGCAAACTCTCATCCATCCAATCATCGCTCTTGAGCACCTGCTTGCGGTTGAAGCGGGCGAGGCGTTCGGCGCGGGACTGGGCGAGCTTGATCAGGCGGCCAGCGCCGAAGGCACGCCAGGTTTTTCGCAATTTGCCGGCGTGACGGAGGAACAGGTCGTCCTCGGCGCAGGTGAAAAGCTGCGCGCTTCCGGGGTCGCCCTGGCGGGCGGCGCGGCCGAAGAGCTGGCGATCGACGCGGAAGCTGCCGTGCGGCTCGGTGGAGATGACGTGCAGGCCGCCCAGATCGGCCACGCCCTTGGCGAGTTTGATGTCGGTTCCGCGACCGGCCATGTTGGTGGCGACCGTCACCTGCCCTTTTTGCCCGGCCTGGGCGACGATCTCGGCTTCGCCCTTGGTCTGGCTGGCGTTGAGTACGCGGTGCATGATGCCCTTGGCGGAAAGCCGCCGGCTCACGTCTTCCGACGCCAGCACGCTGCGCGTGCCGATGAGAATCGGCGCGCCGGTGTCGTGAATCTCGGCGCAGCGCACGGTGACGGCGTCGTATTTCTGATCCATCGTGTCGAACATGCGCAGCGGCAATTGCCGGCGGATACAAGGGCGGTTGGTCGGAATGCGAATGACCGGACGCTGATAAATCTGCCAAAGCTCCGAGCCGGCTTCCCAGGCGGTGCCGGTCATGCCGCCCATGATCGGGTATTGGCGGAAAAACCGCTGGAAGCTCAGGCGGGCCAGGTTTTCCTTGTCGGCGGTGACGGTGACGCCTTCCTTCACCTCGATCGCCTGGTGCAGCCCGTGCCGCCAGGAGCGGTCGGCCATCACGCGGCCGGTGAACTCGTCGATGATCTGAACCTTGCCATCTTCAGCGACAAGATATTGCTCATCGCGGATGAAGCAATACAGGCCGGTGAGTGCCTGGGTGACGAGCTCCTCGCGGCGGCGCTTGCCTTTCCAGAAGTTGGAGGCGTGGCCCAATTCCTCAAGGCGGTCCTGCCCGCGGGCGGTCAGATCAACCTGGCGGACGGTGCGATCGACGGTGAAGTCGCGGCCATATTCCATCTGGTGCGCCAGCTCGTCGGCGGCGCGGTAGAACGTCGCGTTGGGCTCTTCATCGGGCGAGTTGGAGATGATCAGCGGAGTGACGGCTTCGTCGATCAACAAGCTGTCGGCCTCGTCAACGATCACGCGGAACAGGCCCGGCACCATCATGCGGTTGCTATAAGATGCGCCGCTCATCATGCCGATCAAGGCGGTCTGCGCGCTGTTGCGGAGGTTGCCCAGCAGAATCTGGTCGCGGAGGAAGTCGGCGACGAGTTCCTTGCTGGTGCAATAGACGACGCCGCGACGGTAATGATCGAGGCGCTCCTGCGGGGTGGTTTCGTGAATGACGTGGCCGACCTGTAGGCCGCACATTTGATAGATCGGCGCCATTTCCTCGGCGTCGCGCTGCACGAGGTAGTCGTTGACGGTAATGATGTGAACCGGCCGGCCCGTCCAGCCCCAGAGCGTGGCGGCAAGGGCGGCGGTGAGCGTCTTTCCCTCGCCCGTGGCCATCTCGGCGACCGCGCCTTCGCACATCGCCAGCGCGCCCATGAGCTGCACGGGGAATGGCCGCAGGCCCACGGACCGGAAAGCGGCTTCGCGAATGATCGCCAAGCCCTTGTCCAGCGCCGGGCCCACGAGTTTGTTCACGCGCGCCAGGGAGCGCATCTCGGCAACCTGCTCCTGGAAATGAACCGAGCCCAGATTGCGCACTTCCGGTTCGAGCAATTCGATGCGTGCCGCCTGCGCCTTCAGGCGCGCGAGCACGGGCCGACGGTTCTTAAAGAACCCGATGAAGCCGTTGGCGGCGGCGTCGAGGCCCTTGAGATCGGGCGCCTTCACCCGCCGGGCGTCGAACACGGACCAGAGTTCATTGGTGGCGAATTGGGACATAAGAATCAGTGCTGAGTGCTGAGTGCTGAGAGTTGAGGTGAGGAAAGTAACGGGTGCGCTATGATCTTGCCCGTCTCAGCACTCAGCACTCAACTCTCAGCACTCTCCTATTTGACGTCCGTCAACGGGTTCGACGGGCGTTCCTGGATGAGCTGGAGGATTTTGCGGCCCCATTGCCAGTAGAGGGGCTTGTGGCCGAGCTTGAAGCGGACGTAGGCTTTTTGGCCGGCGACGTATTTGTGCATTTCGTGGCCGTTGGCGTCTTTGAGGGCGATGCCGTTGGCGTCGCGGAGGATTGGATTTTCGACTGGCACGTCCACCTCGAACTCATCGTGCTGAAGGCGGTTGGGATCGCGCGGATTGATTTGTGCCTCTTCGCCGCCCATGTTGGTGAGCGAGCGGTTGATCACCTCATCGGAAGCCGCGCTGTACACATGCGGCTTGCCGCCGGGCAGCACGGTTTGAACGTCTGAAGCCAGCCGAACCTGTATCTTCGGCTGGTTCGCGCCGTTGAGGCCATTGGTCACGATTTCCGAATCATCCTGAGGGAGCAGCGTGCGCATGAGCAAGGTGTTTCCATCGATGACCTTCCCAATGTCCTTGCCCGGATCGAGCCAGCGGCCGACCATGCTGTTGGCGTTCTCGATCATCGGCGCCACCAACTGCCCGGAAACCGCGGCGCGGAGCGTGAGCGCGGCCTGGCGCTTCAATAAACTGGCGAGTTGGTCCTGCTGGCTGTGAACGCCTTCCAGATCAATGGCGGCGGCGGAAGGATCGGTGGCGCGGTCCGCCTGCTCACGATCCACGTAATATTGCAGTTCCGACCGCGCCTGGGCGACCTTCTTGTCCATGTCGGGATCATGGGTGATGAGAATGACATCGCCCTGATTCACCCAGTCGCCGTTGACGTGCTTCACGTCCTTTGCGCTGGTGATGAATCCGCCCCACTCGGCCCGCACCGATTCATGGCTCAGCGCATCGGCATACGCGGTCTGGTCGATGTTCATTGGGAACTGGATGAAGCACAGCAGCGTTACGATCGCGGCGACCACCGCCAGCGAAAACGCGACGGCCCGCCCGCGCTTGCGGTGAAGCTCGGGCTCGATCGCCAGGTATTTGAAGGCCTTGAACGCCGGCACGGTCACCCATGTAACCACCCCGCCGATGCCCATGAGGATGCCGAGGATGGGGATCTCGAAGATCACCAGCAGCATGATCATCACGCCGACGAATGCCCGGTAAATCGAGCTCAGGACGGCATAAAGGAACAGCCACACGCGCTGCAGCGGCGGCGGGAGCGGCTGCTGAAGCTTGAGGCGGAAAACATGCCGCTTGATGAGGCCCAGCGTGTATTCCGTGCTCTTTTGCCGAAGGTTGGGGATTTCCCAGAAGTCCGACAGGATGTAGTACCCGTCGTAGCGAAGCAGCGGGTTGGCGTTAAAGATGACGGTCGTAATACTCGCCACCAGCATCGCGTTGAAACTGAGCTGCCCGACAATCGAGCGCGGGTTAAAGTGCATCCAGAGGAAGGCGCAAAGTGCCGCGAAAAACAACTCGACGATCATCCCCGCGGCGCCAACGAAGATGCGGTGCCATTTGTTCTGAAAGCTCCACGCGCTGGACGCATCAACGTACGGCGTGGGGATGAAGACCAGGAACATGATCCCCAACTCATGGCATTCGCCCCCAAACCGGCGGCATGAAAACGCATGGCCCAATTCGTGAATAAACTTGATTAAACAGAACACCGCCCAGAGCAGCAATGCGTTAATCGCGTTGTCCTTGAGATTGACTGAATAGCTGGCGGCGTCCTTGAGGCTGTGGCCGGGCATGTTCCAGAACGGGATCAGCATGACCGACGCTGAAATCACCACCGCCAGCCAGATCAACGCCCCGAACCGGCTGAACAGCAGTTTGGCCAGCGGCATCCAGCGTTTGAGGAACTGATCCGGATCCCACAGCGGGATGCGCGGGAACAGCATGTTCATCAGCCGGCCCTGCAGCTTGCGTTTGTTCAACTGCTTGTGCCGGCGAAGCAGGACGGTGGCATCCGGCGTGACATCGGCGTCAATTAGATTAGCCGAGTAGAGATGGCTGAGGATCTGGATGACTTCGGGCTGCGTCGGCGCATCGTCTTCGAGCGTGCCGCCGACCAGTTCCCAGGCCTCCTCGACCGTTCGCTTGCCATTGAGCAGGCCGACGAAGCGGTAGGCGGCATCGGAAAGCCGATGATACTGATTGCCCGCGGGGTCGCGGACGACGTACCATCGCTCCCCTCGATAAAACTGCCGCGAAATCTGCGCGCCCGGCCTCAGCTTGGCGCGAAGGTTCGCCACGCGATACCAGGACTCGGAAAATGTGGGTCGAAGTTGAAGAGGCATGGGGGGACGTAAATAAAGGGTCTGGGAGTCCGGAAGCCGTAGGCGAAAAATTGGGTGAAAATCCGAAATCCGAAGCACGAAATCCGAAACAAATCCAAAAGAAAAATCTCACCACGGAGGCACTGAAGCACGGAGGCGCTTTCGAGGGTTCTATCGCCGGGCACCAAACAAACCAACCAACCATTTTTGTTTTGATGGCCAGAAGGCTCTGGAGTCGAGTGCGCCTCCGTGCTTCAGTGCCTCCGTGGTTATCTTCTTTTTGAAGTGCGGCTATCACATCCAAAGTTTAAGCCGCATGAAATCCACAAGCCGGTGTGTCCAGATCCAGATGATTCGGCGGTGCTCGACGTTGATGCGGGCTTCGCCGGACATGCCTGGACGCCAGGCCTGGTTCTTGTTCGCGTCAGTGATGGTTCCGTAGACGGTGAAGACGTTGCCGCCGTCTTTTGCCTCGCCCATCGGGATGATGCGATCGACGGTGAAGTCATATCGCGAGCTAGGCAGGGCATTGGTGGCGAAGCGGCCAGTCTGGCCGACATGCACATCGAGCATGTCGCGGTCGGGGACGCTGAGTTCCGCCCGCAGGTTGGCGGGGTTGCCGATCTCGAACATCACGTCGCCTTGCTTCACCGGGGCGCGGAGCTTGTCTTCCAGGTCGCCCTTGAGGATCACGCCGTCCAGCGGCGCGAAGAGCGTGGCCTGGCCGATCTGGTATTGCAGCAGGGCCACGTCGGCGTCAAAGCCGGCTTTCTCATCCAGGGCGATGTGGGATTCGGCGATCTTGTCCTCGGCGCCCAGCTTGGTGGCTTCCTTGTCCTTGGCTTGGGCCTCGCTCCTGGCCTTGAGCAATTTGTCGGTTAATTCATCGGTCCTGAGGGCGACCAGGGGTGTGCCGGCTTTGACAAAATCGCCGGGCTTGATCTTGCGGCCATCCGCGAAAAACCCGACCGATCCATCGGGCCGGATGGTGGCGATTTTTTCGATCATCCCTTCAAACGGCGCGCTGACCGCGTTGGGAGCGATCGCGCCAAACTGGAAGGACGAACTAACGTGATACATCGGCGTCCAGAACGGCTGCACCAGCACGAAGATCAGGGCGGTTGCCGCGACGGCGATCAGTTTGGCCACCATGTGACGGGGGCCGATGACTTTCTTGGACACTTCCTTGGTGCTCAGCCCGACCTTGGTGATGAGCCAGCGGTCATTCTGATAGCGGTCGTATAACTGCGGGGCCAGCACGTCCACGGCGACCGACAGTCCGCGCGCGACGTTGGGGCTCAGTTCGTGGGTGGGGAGAAATTCGATGGTGACCACGCCGACGATCTCCGCCCGGCGGCGCAGCGGCAGGGAGAGCACGATATGCCCGCCCTGATTGCGCGAAAGCTCATGGGCGTTGCGGGTGACGTTGTCGGTGCCCATACCATCTGGGGTGGGGTTGTACAGAACCTCCTGCTCCTGGTCGGCGCACTCCTCCATCACGCGCTCGAGCAGGACGATCAATTCCTGTTTCTTGTCAAATTCCTCGGTGTGCGACAAGGCTTTCACGCGGATGCGCTCGCCCTTGATCCAGCCCAGGGAGACGCGGGTTGCGCCGGATCGCGTGGCCAGTTCGTTGCACAACCCCATCGCCGCGGACTCAAAACCCTCGGCGGTGGCGACGGCGGTTGACAACTGCATCGCGTGCTGATGGCTCTCGGCGATCGTGCGATTCTGCTCGGAGTTGCGCTTCAGCGTGAACAGCTCGAAATATCCCGCCACCAACTGCATCGACATGAGCCGTTGCTTGGCGCGATCGAGGTTGATGGCGCGAGTGACGACCGCGCTGACGGCAATAATATTGGCATCGGCCCGCAGCAAGGTGACCAGGCAGAATTGGCTCTCGGCGGCATCGTTGGGGCCGCTCACCTCAATCGCCCCGTCCTTGCCTTGCTGAATACAGGGCCGGATGAGTTCCTGGAAGGCATTGAGCGCGGCCTGTCGCGCGTCGTTGGTGCTTTCGTCGGGACGGATATGCGCGATGGGCCGGAGGCTAAAGGCGTTCTCCGCGCCGCGTTCGAGCACGAACCCCGCGCCCTCGGTGCCGGCGACGGTAATCGCCTGCGCGGTCACCAGATCAGTCATGAACGCCGGCAGGCTGGACGCCTCGATCAGCCGCTGCACCAACTGCGAGCGCGCGCCAGAGCCACCCGAATGATGGTGTTGCTGCTGCTGTTCCTGCTCGAGGGTTTCCTGAGTTGTGGTTTCCTCAACCATACCTGATGCCACTGATGCACCTTCGCTTTCCGTATCGGATGGGGCTGCTTAAGCCGCTGACGTTATGCCGGGTGCGATGACCACCCGCTGCTTTCGTTCAGCGGGGCCGGCGCATGCCCGAGAGGATCGTTTGCTAATCTACCGCGCCGTGGTGATCGCGGCCACTTTTTCGTCCACTTTGACCTGCATTTGCTCGCCAGACCGCATCTGCGCGGAATTGGGAAGCTGCAAACGCACGCGCTGCGTGCCGGACTTTGGATCGGCCACGGGGTTAAAATAGATAATCGGCGCCGCCTGCCAATCACTGCTGCCGGCGTACTTCACTTCCAACTTCTGATTCAGCTTGAGCTGATGAGCCACCACGACCGGCACATCGACCTCCACGTACAGGGGATCGTTGAGCACCACTTGCATGCACGGCGTCTTGGGGTCATTGGTCGCCAGTTCCCCCTCATGCACGTTGATCTGCTGCACAAATCCATTGATCGTGCTGTAGAGTTTTTTCTGCGCGATCTTGGCCTGCTGGGCCATCACTTCAAGTTTCTTGCCGGCTGTTTCCTGCTCAGCCAGATGGACGGCGATCTCGCCGATCACCACCTCGACGCGCGCCTTGTCCAAGTCTTGCTGGCCCAGCACGTTATCTTTGGCCATTAGTTCTGAGCGCTTGAGCTCGACGCGCTTGGCCGCAAGATCTGCATTTTGCGCTTTAATCTTGAGTTCCGCGCCGACCACTTCCGCCTGCTTCACGGCCAACTCGGCCTGCTCGACGCTATCATCCTGTTGCGCGATGATCTGGCCGGCCTTGACGGCATCCCCTTCCTTCACCAGCACCTTGCTGACGACGCCCGGCACGTTGAAGTTCAGCCCGCGCTGCTCGGAGGGGGCAGTCTTGGCGCGAAAGGTTGTATCGCTCGGAATTGCCGAATCCAGGTCGCCGGCGAAAGTTGAGGCGGATGAAAAACTTATCGCCCCCGCCAAACATGCCACTGCCGCTCGTTGAATGATCGATGCCTTCATTGCCATGATTATAACCTTTGTCTCGTTGACGAGACGGCTAAAAAACGCCGGTTTGAACAGTTCGGGATTTATCGGACCGCAATATATCGCTTCTCGACAGGTACGCCCGTGATTGGAGGGCGGTTCAACCGTATCCTAAATCGTCCAAATCCTTTTCGCTCAATCCAAAAAGATGCCCGATCTCATGCAGCACGGTTATCCGGACTTGCCGGATCAGGCCCTCTTCAGTGTCGCAGACACGCTCGATATCTTCCTGAAAAACATAAATCACATCCGGCAGATTCCCCGATTGCTCGACGCTGCGCTGTGTAAGCGGCCGCCCCCGGTAAAGCCCCAGCAGCAGTTGGTCGTGCCCCAATCCCACGCTCGCCCGCTGCTCGCCGGTGGCCCGATTCCGCACCTCCACCGGCACTTCCTCCAGGAACCGGGCGAACTGCCCGGGCAGTTCGCCGAGCGCAAGCTCCACCAACTCATAGAATCGCAATTTGCTCACACGGTACGCCATCGCTAAAATCCGCCAGCTATTCTATGGTCGTGAAGAGCGGGATTCACCGCGGAGACGCGGAGGCGCGGAGAAGAATGAAAAAATGATGCTGAATCGGGAGCGCTGATTCATTGTGGCACGGGCGAGCCTCCCGTGCCGCTGATTTTTCAGACCGGCGATCTCGCTAAGAAAATCGGTCTTCCTGAGCTTTCCAGGCGAAAAAACTCTCAACACTATTCTTTCTTCTCCGCGCCTCTGCGTCTCCGCGGTGATCTCCCCGCGTTTGAATCAACGTGTGCCAAGGATCCGAATGCGATTAAATCAATATGTCCTGCCGCTGATTTCACTGCTGGCCATCCCGTTCCTAACCGGTTGCGGCATGCCCAGCTTTCTGGTCACGCCCATCGCCAACACCAATCAACTCGACGAACAGCAAATTGAGTCCGGCAGCGGCTGGGCGCCGCCGAAGGTGGCGATCATTGAAGTGGAAGGCATGCTCGTCAACGCCAAGAGCGGCGGCCTTTTTACCGCCACCGAAAATTCCCTCAGCTTGTTCGCCCAGGAACTGGAACTGGCGGAACGCGACGATTCCGTGAAGGCGGTGGTGCTGCGCGTCAACTCGCCGGGCGGAACGGTGAGCGCCTCGGACGCGATGTACACCATCCTCCGGCGATTCAAGAAAAAAACACACAAGCCGGTCGTGGCGTCCATTCAGGAAGTGGGCGCTAGCGGCGCTTATTATGTAAGCTGCGCGGCGGATAAAATCGTGGCGCAACCCACCAGCGTGGTCGGCAGCATCGGCGTGATCTTCGAGAGCATGGAATTCTCCGGCACCCTCGATAAAGTCGGCGCCCGCGCCTGGGCGATCACCAGTGGCCCGCTCAAGGAGATGGGCTCCCCCTTCAAGCCCCTGGAGCCGCGCGAACGGGCGATCATGCAGGAGATGGTGAACGAATATTTTTCGCGCTTTATCGATGTCGTGCGAACGAATCGGCCGATTGACCAGACCGCCGGGGTCGTAAACCTGGCGGATTTTCAGAAGCCGACTTATACCGGCACGTTCAGCGGCCGCGTCTTCAGCGGCGAAGAAGGAAAAAAACGCGGCCTGGTTGATCAGACCGGCCTGCTCAGCGACGCCATCGAACTGGCGAAAAAAATGGCCAACGCCCCCGGCGCCTCGGTCATCATGTACAAACGCCCCTACGGTTACTCCGGCTCGATCTACGCATCGGGTTCCACCCCCGCGCCCAAGGCCAACGTGACAACTTTGGAAGTGCCCGGAGCCCGGAGTTTTGTGCCGGCGGGATTCTATTACCTGTGGCAACCAGGAATCTAAGGATGATGAGTGATGAGTGAACCGTGACAAGACGGCTCGTTTCGCCTCAAGATCTGTTCAATGTGATTCTTTTCTTGTCACGGTTCACTCATCACTCATCACCCCAGACGTTATTTCTCACCAAGCGCGTCCCCCCCAATGATCTCCATCACCTGCACCCACTGCCACACGGTTCTGACGATCGACGAAGCGTTCGCCGGCGGGGTTTGCCGTTGCCAGCATTGCGGGACGATCCAGACGGTGCCGGCACATCTCAAGAATTCCGGCGGCACGCCAACGGCGTCAGGCGCCGGCACCAAAACGCTGTATCAAAACAAAGCCGCCGGCCGAGGCGCGGGCGGCAATCCCGCCGCATCGGCTAGCCCCAGCGGGCTCGACGATCTGGCCAACGCTGTGGCCGGCAGCAGTGGATTGTCAAGCAGCGGCCTGACGGGCAGCGCATCGGCAGCGCGACGACCGGCCTCGGGCCCGGCGGCGCGGGCGGGTTCACAAATCCGCAGCGTTCCCCAGGCACGGGCCCACGCACCGCAACCCGACGAAGCCGAGCCACGCGCCGCCCGCAAACTGCCGCTGATGCCCGTGGTCATCGGGGGCGGCGCGGTGCTCCTTGTTCTGATCGGCCTAATCATTTTTCTGGCGGTGCGCGGCGGTTCCCCCGACAAAACCGGCGGCACGGGCGCGGGATCAAACACCCCCGGCGCGGGCGGCGCAACCTTCGCCGGCATCGAAATGGCCGGCCCCAGCGTGGTTTTTCTGCTCGATCGCGGCAACAGCATCGGCAACGCCTTCGACCCCGCGAAAGCCGCCATTTATCAGGCACTGGGCAATTTGGGCCCGGAAAAAAAATTCGCCGTCATCCTCTGGAACAATGGCGGAGATGACGTCGCCTACCCGCGCGACGGCCTGCGCGGCGCGTCGCCTGAAGAAATTGAAGGGTGCAAAAAGGCATTGGACGACGTCGTCGCAGACGGCGAAAGCACCTTGCGCAGCGCTCTGGAAAAAGCCATGGCGCGCCAGCCGGCAATCATTGTGATTATCACCGGCAAGCCGCACCTGAATGAAGATGACGAATCGGCGCTGGGAACCGCCAAGGACACCGCCGGCGGCAGAATCAAGTTCGACGCCGTCATCGTCGGCGCCGGCATCGACAACCCCACGCTCCAGTTCCTCACCCAAGCCACCGGCGGACAATACCACCAGATCGGCGAAAAGGAACTCCGCGACAGCGTTCAGTAAGCCGGATTATTCATCGCTCGGATACGAAAACACTCGACGCCGGGCTACCGGACGAAAAACCTCACCACGGAGGCACGGAAACACTGAGGCGCTTTCGATTCGACCGACGCACTTCACCAAACATTAAGACAGCAACTCATTCATTTCTTGTTTTTTGGCAAAATGGCGCAGCGCTTCGAATGCGCCTCGGTGTTTCCGTGCCTCCGTGGTTGTTTTCTCTTCTGGTTTCATTCTTCAATTCATATTCGGCTTTCGCGCGCCATGCGCGGTCGGTTCAAGGGCGGGGCGCACGGCTTCGAAGGCGGCGACCGTTCGTTCGACCCGCCGCCGAACGTCGCATTCGCACAGCAGCGACTGCTTGAGCTCCAGATCATCGAGAAAATTGAACGCGATCAGATCCGCGATCTGCGGAGTGGAAAGCGCGGTGGTGAGCAACTGGCGGAACTGGCGGCCGATGACCGTCGCCAGCAGCGTTCCGCTGTCGAATACGGATATCAGCCGATTGCGGTGCTGGAGAAGATCGACCTCATCGGTCGGCTCTTCGGCCAACGGCTCGAGTTGAGCCCGGCGATAAGGCGGGGATTCATGCTCGAAGACAACCCGGGCGCGGGAGTGGCCCTGGAGCAGAAAGTTATAGGTGCCGTCCGCTGGATTTTGCTCGTGGACGAGAATCGTGCCGACGCACACGACCGGCTCGATCGCCGGGCGCAGGTAATAATTCTTCTCCCACCCCGGGCGAAGCAGGGCCATGGCGATCTGCCGAGGCCCGGCCAGGGCGTCGGCGGTCATCGACTTGTAGCGATCCTCAAAAACGTGCAACGGCAGCACGGCGCGCGGAAAAAGCACCACGTTGGGAAGAGGAAACAGGGGAACCCACGAAAGATCAACCGGCCGGTGAATCGCATCCGCCATACCCCTTGTAAGCCGGGCGGGGCAGACCGGTTCGATGCAAATCACGCCAGCCGATCAACACAAAGTCACAAAGACACAAAGAAACTCAATTAGACTAAATTAGGATCGAGAACTTCCATTGCAATTCCATTTTGCTAAAAATCGCAAAACATGCGGAGGCATTGAAGTCGTCACCACTTGAGTTACCTCAAAGATATTCTGCAAAATCTTGCCGAATCGACAAGATTATTTGGAAGATCAAGAGAAAAGACTGTCACGAATGAGCACGAATCGGCACGAATAGTTTTATCTTCATTCGTGTGCATTCGTGTCCATTCGTGGTTTCCCTCTTTCTTTGGGTTGCGGGCTCGCCCGCTCTGAGTGTCTTTGTGTCTTTGTGCCTTGGTGGTTAATCCTGCATCCGGTTTTAGAGCGCGCTCAGTTCGCGCTCCGCGCGAATCCAGTTCTCGAACTCGCTTCCCCCGGTGCCGGATTGCCAGATGAAATAGGCGCGTTGCGCGATGCTCTCGCGGGTGGGCGGCGACTTGCGGGCGCCAATCGCCGGCGTGCGCGGCGGCACCGGGGAATTGCGAACCGGGGTGCTGCTCGCAACCGGAGCCGCGACTTTCGCCGGGATCGACCTGGCGACGGGCGGCGGCGGAATGATCTTCTTAGCCATGACAAACTCCTTCAACAAAAATGGTCCTTGGCGGCGGTCCGCTGGGGGATCGAGGATTCCATTACTCGAATTGCCCGCCAACATTTAGCATATCTATCGGCTTGTGGCAATCTTTTCCCACACTCTTATTGGACTGGCTGTTCAAGCCGAGGTATCGCCCCTTGTTTCCCGCCGGCTGATGAGTATACTTCCCGATTCGACTGTTTTCAGGATTTACGGAGAGCTGATTCAATGGCGGTTAAGCTTCGACTCAAGAGGATGGGGCGCAAGAATGCCCCGGTCTATCGGCTCAATGCCGTGGACTCGCGCTCCCCGCGTGATGGGCGAGTGATTGAAGAGTTGGGTTTTTACAACCCGCGCGAGAAGGACAAAACCAAGCAGTTCACGGCGCAGCTTGAGAAGTGCCGCGGCTGGCTCGACAAGGGCGCGATCCCGTCGGAAACGGTCTCCTCGCTGCTCAAGAAGAGCGGACTGGAGCATAAGCAGCTTCGGCTTCCCAAGCCCGGCAAGCCCAAGGTTGTGGCTGCTCCCGCCGGTGCGGAAAAGAAGGAAACGCCAGCCGCGGCGGCGGCTCCGGAGCCGGCAACGGTGCCTGCTGCCGCCCCGGCCGCCGGCTAATCGGGCGGTGTAACGTAAAGATGGCGTCCCGCCGCCGGCCGTCTTCGTAGAAGCGGCGTCCCCGCCGCTTTTTCTTCTTGTTCTCGCGAGAGGAAAGCGACCGCGACGTCGGTCGCTTTTACTTGGCGGCCAGGCAGAATTTTGAAGGTCTTCAGCCGTGACGGCAACCGATCATCCACGCCCGGATCGACCGTTGCGGATTGATATCCTGACGCTGTTCCCCGAGATGTTCGGCCCGATCCTGGGCACGAGCATTCCAAAGCGGGCGGCAGAAAAGGGATTGGTCAGCTATCATCTGACCCATTTCCGCGACTTTGCCGCCGATGCCCATAAGTCGGTGGACGATAAGCCGTTTGGCGGCGGGCCGGGAATGGTGATGATGTGCCAGACGGTGTACGATGCCGTCGAAGCCGCCGAAAAACAGGACCCTCGGCCCGCGACGCGGATTTTGCTCAGTCCGCAAGGCCGGCTATTCGATCAGAACCTGGCCGAGGAATTGAGCCGGCATGAGCGCCTCCTGCTCATTGCGGGGCATTACGAAGGATTTGACGAGCGAATTATCGACGGCCTTTCGCCGATGCAAGTAAGCATCGGCGATTACGTCTTGAGCGGCGGCGAGTTGGCCGCCATGATAGTTGTCGATGCGGTGGTTCGGCTGCTCCCCGGCGCGTTGGGCGCACCAACGGGGGCGGCCGATGAGTCGTTTGCCAATGGATTGCTGGAGTATGCCCAGTACACCCGGCCCCGCGTGTTTCGAGAGATGAGCGTGCCGGAGGTGCTGCTGGGCGGCAATCACCAACTGATTGCCGATTGGCGCTTCATACAGCGCCAGGACCGCACACAAAAACGCCGGCCCGACCTCTGGCAGGCGTACGTGCAAAGAACAGGAAGCGAGCTGCGATCATGACCAATGCTATCATGCAATCCGTCGAGAAAAATTACCTCAAGAAGGAAAACGTCCCCACTTTCGATATCGGCGACACCGTCGACGTGCACACCCGCATCATCGAAGGCGAAAAAGAACGCATTCAGATCTTCACTGGCACCGTCATCATGCGCCGGGGCGCGGGAATCAACGAAACCTTCACCGTCCGCCGCATCGTGAACAACGAAGGCGTCGAACGCATCTTCCCCCGCCATTCGCCTTTCATCGCCAAGCTGGTGGTCAAGCGCGGCGGCGAAGCCCGCCGGGCCAAACTCTTCTATCTGCGCGAACGCGTCGGCAAAGCCGTCCGCCTCACCGAAAAACGCAAGGAAAAACGCGAGCCGGCGAAAGCCGCCGCGCCAGCCCAGGTTGAGCAGACGCCGGAATTGGCGGCGGCGGCGTCGTAAGAACACTCAAATCGCAACGCGGGCTCCCTCCGGAGAACCACAGGAGGCCCCGGACATGATCGGCTCGCCGATTTCGGTTCCTCGACCATGTTTCGCCTGTTCGAGATCATCGCTGCTGTGTTCTTTGGGATGAGCGCCATCCTATGGGCTTGGGTACGATTCGGCCCCTCACGCAACTCATCGTCGCATCCACCCGCGCGCCTGCTGGTCTGGAATCCTGCTTTCGTCGCAGTCTTGACCGCGTTTTTTGTCGAGCGCATGTGGCGCCTGGGTTATTCGCCGTCGCGTTTGGGGGGAACGGTGGTGGGCTCGATCTGGCTGCTTTTGGCCGCGTATGACTGGTTCTCCGATCACAGGTTATTGGATTGGATGTACTCGCAAGATTAATTCAGCGGCGCCCGCTCGCGCGAGGCGCTGGGCCAACCGCCGCCCACCGCGTGGCGTGCAGGAGGTACATTATTGCCTCTCGATGCGCAACGCATCGAGGCGGCCTCATATGACGAACGCGGCAGCCGGCGGCTGCTGCGTCACGGTTCACTCATCATTTATCAAGGCGGCGGCATCAATTATGAACACCGCTTTCGACTCTTTCTGAAAGACGCGGGTGATATATGCCGACGCCGAATAATGTTCCGAGAATAGTGCAAAAGGTTCGGGCTTCGCTCGCGGCGCTCCCCGGCCAGTCTTTGCGCGTTTCTGGCGAGCGGCTCGACGATAGGTGGCTTTATATCGCCGTTGAACCGACGCAAGCGGGCGTGAGCGCATTGGATCACGCGAATGCCATGTCTCGCATCGAGCGGGACCTTCGCAAGACCGGTGATGACGAGGTGCTGCTCGTGGCCGCCATTGAAGAATGACCTAGCGTATCCCATCCCGGGCCATTCCTCCACCCAACTTTCCAGCTTCCATGCCCCATCGGATCTTAATCCTTCTCCTACTGAGCCTGACCGCCGGCTGCGCGAGTGCCCACACCGCGTCCGCTCCCGAGCTCGCCGGCATGTCGCGGCGCGATCCGCTTTACAATCTGGTCTACGTCGGCAGCGACGACAAATACCATTACATCAACCGCCAGATCGGCGAGAAGATCGAACACTTCCGAATCGCCAAATCGCAGCTCGATCTCAAGCCGGTCTTTCCGGTGGGAGAGGGAAAATCATACGTGCTGACCGAAGCGACATTTCACATGTCCGAGTAGCAAGATTATTTGCAAGATCGACGGAGCGGACTGCCACGAATAAGCACGAATGGGCACGAATAATATGTCTTCATTCGTGTGCATTCGTGCGCATTCGCGCCCATTCGTGGCTCCCCTCTTTCTTTCGGTTGCGGGCGCGCCTGCGCTGAGCGACTTCGCGCCTTTGCGCACTCTGCGCTAATCCTTTTGGGTTGCGCCCGAGGCTGAAGCGCTGCGCGTGTCCTCGATCCGATACAGACTGGTTTTGGTTCTCAGGAAAAGCGCATCCCCGGACACCGCCGGCGAGCCCATGATTCCGTCGGCGAGCTGGTTTTCCGCCAGTGCCTTGAACTCGCGCCCTGCCGCCAGCACGGTCGTCTTTCCTTCCTCGTTGAAAAAATAGACGCGGCCCGGCGCATAAATGGGCGACGCCGAGAATCCTCCCGCCCGGGCATCGAGCCGGCCATGCCAAACCTCGGCGCCCGTTTTGGCATCGACGCAACTGGCGATGCCGCTGTCGCTGGTCATGTAAATCAGCCCGTCGGCTAGCACCGGCGACGGGCGGGTGGGGACGTGCTTTTTGTTTTTCCAGACGATGTGGGTCTCATTGACCACGCCGTGGCCTCCGGGGCGGAGGGCCCACAACTCCGTGGCGCTATGCCCGGTGGTGACATACACCAGTCCCTCGCCAATCACCGGCGTGATGCTCCCCGAATGGGCGGCGCGGTACTCGGTGCGCCACAGTTCCTTGCCGGTCATGGGATCGTAGCAATAAACTGCTTTCGACCCTTCGCTGATCAGGATCGGCTTGCCCTCGTACATCATGATGCGCGGCGAAGAGAAGGCCTTGCGGAAATCGCCTCCGCCCATCGGCTTGCCGTTGCTCATGTCCTGGAAGTCGATCGAGCGCGGCGTATTCCAAATCGTCTTTCCCGTCTGCTTGTCGAGCGCGACGACATACTGGAAATCGCTGCCGTCGAAATTCATAATCAGCCGGTCGTTCCAAAGCAGCGGCGAAGAGCCGGCGCCGCGGAAATGGTTGCACACGAAATCGGTGCGCTGCCAGAGTACCGTGCCGTCCTTGGTGTCCACGCATGCGGTCCCCGGCGCTCCAAAGGTTGCATACAGCCGCCCCGCCTCAATGCACGGCGTGGGCGAGGCGTAACTGTTAAACGGGATGCAATACTGCGGCGTTTGAATGTGGAACAGCACCTTGTCGAGCGTGATTTTCCCGCTGCCTTTATCCACGCACACGACCGAAAGCTCATGGCCATCCTCGGTCGCGGTGGTCATCCAAACCTGATCCCCCCAAATCACCGGCGAAGACCACGCCTTGCCATGAATGGCCGTCTTCCATTTCACGTTCTGCCCCTCGCCCCAATGCAGCGGCAAGTGCGCCGCATCCGAAACCCCCTGGCCGCCGGGCCCCCGAAACTGCGGCCAGTTTGCCTCGGCCCCGGCATGCGCGCACACACCGGCCAGAAGCACAAACAACACGCTGAGGAATGATCGCATCATGGCTTGGAATCATACAGCAATCAGATCCAATTGAGGAATTGGATGAAACCGCGGATGAACGCAGAGCAGCCGGACCGCGAACCGCGCAGCACCTTAATTGCGTGAATGATGCGGTCATGGCATCCAAACCCCATCGATCCTATACTCGTACGATTAAACCCGCCGGCCACTTTTCCGCCGGCTCTGGCCCCGTATATCGAAACGATCAGGAGTGAACGCCATGCCCGGCATGACCATGACCGAGAAGATCCTCGCCAAGCACAGCGGCAAGGACCGCGTTTCCCCCGGCGAAAACGTCTGGGTGAATGTGGACATCCTCATGACCCACGATGTCTGCGGCCCAGGCACCATCGGCATCTTTCACGAAAAATTCGGCCGCCAGGCGAAAGTCTGGGATGGCGACCGCGTGGTCATCATCCCCGACCATTACATCTTTACCGCCGACGAAAAATGCCATCGCAACGTGCAGGTGCTCCGCGATTTCGTGCGCGAGCAGGGGCTTCGGTACTATTACGACCCGGAATTCGTGCGCAATGAGCCGGGCATGCCCAGCCCATATCGCGACCCCAACAAAACCAACTACAAAGGCGTCTGCCATAAGGCCCTGCCCGAAGAGGGGCACGTGCGCCCTGGCGAGATTTTGCTCGGCACCGACAGCCATACCTGCACCGCCGGCGCTTTCGGGCAATTCGCCACCGGCGTCGGCAACACGGATGCGGCGTTCGTCCTGGGCACCGGCAAAACCTGGCTCAAAGTTCCGCCGACCATGAAGTTCACCTTCCACGGCCAAATCCCCCCCTACCTCACCGCCAAGGATCTCATCCTCGCGGTCATCGGGGAGATCGGCGTCGATGGGGCGACCTATCGCGCAATGTACTTCGCCGGCCAGGGCGTCAACTCCCTCACCCTCGAAGACCGCATGACGCTCACCAATATGGCCATCGAAGCCGGCGGTAAAAACGGCGTCTGCGATGTCGATGAAAAAACCCTCCAATACGTCCGCAATCGCTCGAACATCCCGACCTGGGATGTGGTCACCGACGACCGCAACGCCGCGTTTTTCAGCGAGCACGAATGGGATCTGGCGACGATGGAGCCGATGGTCGCCAAGCCGCATTCTCCTGACAACAAGGACACCGCCCACAATTGCCGGGAGGTGAAGGTGGACCGCGCCTACATCGGCTCGTGCACCGGCGGAAAAATCACCGACATGATCTTCGCCGCCAGCATCCTCAAGGGAAACACGGTCAAGGTAAAAACCTTCGTCGTGCCCGGCTCGACCGAAGTGCACGCCGACATGAAACGCCTCAACCTGCGCGGCGTCGAGAAAGGCCCCAACGAAAAGAGCATCGAGGACATTCTGCTGGACGCCGGCTGCCTGGTTGGCCCCAGCGGCTGCAGTGCCTGCCTCGGCGGCCCCGCCGACACCTTCGGCCGCCTCAACGGCGCCGAAACCTGCATCAGCACTACGAATCGCAATTTCCCCGGCCGCATGGGCAGCACCAAGTCCGCCGTCTACCTCGCCTCGCCGTTGACGGTCGCCGCCAGCGCTCTGACGGGGCAGATTACGGATCCTCGGGAGTACGTGAGTGCGCCAATTGAGACGGGGATGGCGGGGGTGGCATGATCCGCACCCGGCGATGAATCAGATTGTGATAAAACATGGCTATCCTGCGTGATCATCTGGATTTACACCGCCAATGACAATGCAGCGCGACTTTCCTCACGCCTCATAGTACGCCTCGATCGTCCGAATCGCTTCGACCGGCTTGATGATCGCCATGCACCGCCCCACCGGACGGGCGAAGGTCGTCACCGGCTGCTCGCACAAGCTCCCATCCTGCTCGCCGCCGTCGTTCAGGCGCACCACGCGCGAACGCGAGCAGGCTTTGGTGCGGCAGCAGCTCAGCTTCCCCATCGTGTGCAGAGTCGTCTGCAACGGATACTGCACCCAACTCACCGGCTCGCGCCCGCCGAGCAGGGCGACGTAGGGCTTCTCGAACGCAGCGCATAAATGCTGCAAAAACGTGATCGGCCCCACGCCGCCCTGGGCGTGGTAGGCCAGGCGGATGAGCTGGCGAGTGTCGGTTTTGCCGATGAGGTTTGTTACGCCGTCCAGAATGGGATGGTCATGCTCCGCGCTGCCGACTTGCACGAAACTCACTTTGCCGCGAAAGTGATCGACCACCTCCTGATAATACTCGACGGGCCATTGCTTGAGGGTGAAGTCGCTCTTCACGCCGGCGTTCACCAGCCAGTATTCACCCGGCAATCCAAGGTCCGCGAACGGGCGCGCCTGCTTCTCGTCCTCGGCGAGATAGATGTGCGGGCGATTGGTCGAAAGCTCCAGCGCGATCCCGAGCCTTCGGCCCAGGTCATCGCAGTAGCCGCGAAGGAACGGAATGGGCGCGCTGTCGCAGCGGTGGATCAAGTCGTAATGCAACTCGATCGATTCGGCTCTGCCTTCCGCGAGCCGCGTGATTCGCGGATTGTGCAGGAACAGCTCATCGCAAGAAGTGCGCACATCCGTCAGATAGTGGCCGGGGCAGGCATCGTGCAATGAATGGATCGCGGCCGTCAGCGTACAGAGGTCGCCGGGCGAGAGGTGGCATTTTAAGATGATTCTTCGAGGCATGGGGAGCTTTCGGGGCGCGGCCAACGCGGCGCGTCAAAAAAATAATCTGGATTTCCCTTGCTTCGCAGTCTGGGTGTCGTATGCTGAATACAACGACATTGCAACTTGGCGGTTCTGTAGCGTTGGCGGCGCTTCACAACGAAAGATCGGAGTTGACGCATGTCCTCGTCATCCAGTTCTTCGCCTTCGTCCTCGTCGTCGCCCTCGCCCTCGTCTTCCTCTTCCAGTTCCTCAGTGACTCCGCCGCCTTTGCCTCCCTACCAGCCGCCGCCGTGCCCGCCTGTGACGCCCGGCGATTGCCCCACGAATGATTGCCCGCCAGCACAAAGTGGCGGTGGCGGCGGGCAATCATTCGTGGG
>Ga0209483_1000855_pt1 | contig 24706 bp, 18 predicted proteins | sample NGEPerA_FD_184508 | JGI IMG/M metagenome (GOLD analysis project Ga0209483, IMG submission 184508) | Arctic peat soil microbial communities from the Barrow Environmental Observatory site, Barrow, Alaska, USA - NGEE PermafrostL2-A... | ecosystem: Environmental > Terrestrial > Soil > Wetlands >... | reverse complement strand
GAAGATCACGGCGCGTGCCATGCGTCGGACTTTTCAGGACCTCGCCCGTGAGGCCAACATCGACAGCATCGTGAAGCGGAACATCTGCGGACACGCGACGGAGAGAATGTCCGAGCTCTACAGCACCGTGCGCCAGCAGGAAATCGAGGAGGCGGTGGGGAAAGTCATCTCCCTGGCCGGGTATCGTGGGCTGGCGGCGGGCCAAGGTGGGTATGCATTGGGTATGCATGCCCAAAATGGCCCTTCTGGGGGCTCGGGCGAGGCAGCAGGAGCAGAGACGAAAATCGGTCTAACCCATTGACTTGGAAGGACAATAAGGACATAAGACGGTCATCCGCGGGATTAACTCAGTTGGTAGAGTGTCAGCTTCCCAAGCTGAATGTCGTCGGTTCGAACCCGATATCCCGCTCAAGAAAAGCTAAGCGACTGCGGTCGGTTGCAGCCCCGACGCGTTTGACTCCTCCGTTGTCGGGATCGTCTTTCCCACCACTTTCCCACCACTTCGCATCTCACCGGTGGGGCCCCGCAGAAGATCGCGGTATCCGGCCAGCGAGACCACCTTCCCGAGTGCCGCTTCGACCTCCACTTGCGCAACCGAGCTATAGCGCTCGGTCATCTCCTCGGTGAGGTGGCCGCAGATGCTGCGCTGGACCAGGCCATCGACCGCCGCCCGACGGGCAAGGTCTTGGAAGGTCCGGCGCATCGCCTTCGGCGTCACTTTCTTTCCGAGCGAGAGGTGCTGGCAGATGTCCTTGAACGGCTTGTCGAGCACGGTCGGGCTCCGGAACGCGCCGATGTCGGAGGGAAACAGGAGATCGCTCCTCCGCATCGGGTCCGAGGGCAGTTGATCGGCGTGCCAGCGCAGGATCACCATGACCTCTGGAGGCAAGGTCACGCGGAAGCGCGTCGAGTTCTTCGTCGCCTCCATGACCTCGTCGCCGCGAGTCTGTGACCGCCTGGCAAGCACGACGCTCCTGTCCCAGAGCACGTCCGCGGAGGCCCCCTTCCGACGCAGCGGCCGCATCATCGACGGCCGCCACCCGGTCGCGAAGCCGAGCGCCACCATCGCGAAGTGCTGCGGATATCGATCGCGCATCGCGACGAGGAAGGGTTGAACCTCCTCGGGGACCAGCGCGTTCGGCTCCTCCTCCGTGTAGGTGGTATGCGTGCTGGTGTCGAGTCCCTTCACCTTCGTGACGGGGTTCTTCTCCAGCCCGAGCTCGTCGACCGCCTCGTTCATGATGCTCCGCAAGAACCGCAGCCGGTTGTTCACCGTCACCGGTGAACACGCGCCTCTCCGGACCTTCTTCGCCTCCCCCGCCAACCATTCCTCGACGTCGCTCTTCGAGATCGCATCCACGAACGTCTCGCCGAACGCGGGAAAAAGATGGAGCCGCAACATCAGCTCCCAGTTCTCCCGTGTCTGCGCCGACGCGACCTCACCCTTCAGCACCTTTCTTTCGAAGAGCGACGCGGCGTATTCGCTGAAGCGCTTGCTCTGCCGTGTTCCCCTCGCCGCTCCGCTGCGCACCTCGTCGAGCACCTGCTGCAGGAGCCTGTAGGCCCCGGCCGCGTCCGTGTCCTTCACCGCCCTCAGGACTTCGCGTTGTTTTCCCGTTCGAAAGTCCGTGGTCCGACCCCGAACGAGATACCCACCTCCTTTCACGCGCCACACCCCCGGTCGCGAGGGTTTGGCCGCGATCTGATATTTCCATCTCTCGATCCATTTCGTTTCTTCCATGATGTCCTCCAGCGTTCTCCGGAGGCGCACCTGGACGTCCGGACCGAACGATACCACCGCGAGCGCCGGCCAAGAACACGTCGAGCGCCTCGCGAGACCAGATGTACGTGCCCTTTCCCCCGCGCTTGCCGAGCGGGACGAGCCGTCCCTCGCCGAACGCTTTCCTGATCGCCGCCGTGGTCTTGAAACCGCAGTACTGAGCCGCTTGCGCAGTCGTCATCGGTCCATCGCGCAAGCAACTCGGCTCGGCCGCCGTCGATAAGGAAGCGTCCGGGACGCCCAGCGCACGCAGCTCTTCGCGCACGGCGTCCCGGATCAGCTCGCGAAAGTACTCCTCCAGGGTCACGTTCGAATCTCAGGTGACTAATGTCCTCAACTGCTCGTCTGCGACCCCGTCCGACCGTCACGCCCACCCGGCGGTGGGAGTGCGGAGGGCCCGGGCGCGGTCCGGGATACCGGAGACGTGGGAGATGCCGGCGGCGATGCGGAAGGCGCCGGAGGGTTTTCGTCTGTGCTGGGTGGTCGACCGTCGGTTCGCTTGTGCTCATGCCAGCGCTTGTCCCGAGCGAAGAGGTCGCGGATTGCGAAATTGACGGTCTTGGAAACGGCTTCCGCGGACGTCATCTTCGAGGGCGCCGATTCCCTGACCCAGGCAGCGTATTCGCTCAGCTCCTGCGCTGTGTCGGCAGAGATCTCGGTGAGGATCGTCTCTCGTTTTTGAGCGTCTTCCAGGACCAGCGGTCCCTTGCGGGGCTCGGATTTGGGTCTGCCGGCTTTCTTCTTCGTGTTTTCCATGGGTGCGTTCCTTTCTTGGTTGGCGCAGGTCCGTGCTCTCTACACGGCTCAGCGGGAGATCTCTGGACCGGTTCGGATCAAAAGACGGCCGCCGGGGTCACGCGACAGCGTCACGAGCTTTCCGCGCAGCAGCTCAGCTTCCTTGGGCTTGGGAACGAGCGTGAGCTGACGGTGCCGATAGTCGACCACCTGGACGTATTCCGTTCCGGACGGGCCCGACGGCGACGGAGCCAGGCGCCCTTGAAATCGGGGCGGATCGGCCACGAAGGCAAGCCCAAGCCGTTCGGCCGCCGCCTGGCCGAGCGCCAGCCGCTCCCGCTCCGAGTCGGAGATGGCGCCGACAGCGACGTCCCGTTCGGGCGCGCGGGCTTTTTCTATCCGAAGCAGGTGGCGAGGGTGCGTCCGCTCCCGCGACTCCAGCTGAGCAATCAGGTCGGCGGGAACTTGCCAGCGGCCATCGGGCAACTGACTGGCCAGCCGGTAACGAGCGAGGCGCTCGAGACGCACGATATTCGCTCTTACCGAATCGGCCGGCGATCGATCACCAGCATCGACTGGCTTGCGCGGCAGGTTTTCCAGCGCTCGCTGGTGCTGTCGCGGGTCGTAGATGCCGTCATTATCGTGAGCGACCCGGGCGATGATTCGGTCGGCCGGCTTCACCCAGGGCTCGGTCTTGAACCCTACCCGGATCGTTTCGCCCGGGTGCAGGGCCTCCGCGACCTCTGGTCGAAGCGGGACGTAAAAACCCTGGCCGTCAGTTCCCTGGACCGCCGCGAACATCTGGCCGGACAGCTCATCGTGCAGGCCCTTGCCAAGCACGACACCCTCGAAAGTCGATACGGGCAGCTTCGGATCGACGATCTGATAGTCCACCGCCCTTTCACCTACGATGGGATAGAGCCGGTCAATCCGATCGTTCTGCTCGCCCAGACGGGCGAGCGATTCCTTCCACCCTTCGGCCAGCCGCCAAATCCCCGGAGATTTCTCGACCGCCAGCTTGAACTGTTTGAGGGTCTGCAGCCGAGCCACGCAATTCCGACCCTCGGGTCCCGGTCGGGCCAGCAGCTTCCGCAGCGTCACCGTGCCGTCGGGTCCGACGTGCTCACCAAGAAGTCGATCGATCGCGGTCAGACGCTCTGCCCTAATATCCGCTTCGCGCGCCCTGGAATATTCGAGCTCGGTTCTGTGCCCCAGCTCGCGGGTGAGAATTTCCTCCGCCCGCCAACGCATCTGGTACTTGATGTAATCGGCGTCGATTCGAATGTCGTCGCCGTCACTATCGACGCCCCGGACGTCGATGTGGACATGCGGCTTGCCGGTGTTGTGATGGTTCACCGCGGCCCAGTTGAGCCGCCGACCGAGGTCGCTCTCGACCTGGTTCATCAATTGTCTCGCGAATTCTTTCAGATCGAGCGCGTCGCCATCTTCAGGCGAGACGATGAATCGAAATTGCCGCTGCTCGCCGTCCAAGGGGGCACGAAAGGCATCCGCAGAGAACCCGTCGTCGGCTCCGTAAAGACGTCCCGGCGAGCCGTCTCGTTCGACGCCGTCGCGCTCCAGATACCGGAGATGGCGCTTCATTCCGGCGAGACCCTGCTTCCCGATGGGCGCGTAGCTGCTCTTGATCACGCATCGCCGACTACTATCTGCGGGCTTGTTAACTGGTATGCCGGTTGGCCGGGCGGCCTTTCGTGTGCCGCGACGAAATCCACTCCGAGGCGACGGCACACGGTCCGAGTCACGCCGCCGCCTGCCGATGCGAGGGTTGAGGGGTTCCTCGGGTTCGCCGGGCTTCCGGGTGCTCACCGGCCACCTACCCCTTTCCCACCGCCCGCGCCCACCCCCGAACCAGGACGAGGAGGCAGGTCGTCGCCGTTCGCAGGAAAAACCTCGCCGTTCAACCTGCGACCCGCCCTGAACTTGCTCGCCACCCCGCGCATCAACTCCCCGTACACCGTGTCGCCCCGCTGCGACGAGTCCGGCGTGCTGGGTGAGGCGGGTAGGGATCGACACCAGAGCTTGGCGTGGAGCGCCAAGGTCATCCCAAGAAGCTCGAGGGTCGTGTGGAACCGTTCGAGCCCTTGTGTCAGGACGTCGAGGCGCCGAACAACGAGGTCCGGGTTACCGTGCTCGCCAGCGAGGAACCTCTTGTAGGCCTCCTTCGTGAACGCGCTGTGTGTCCATCCCTTGGCCGCTTCATAGGCCCATACTTGGGCAAGGAGCTCGGGATCAACGTAAGATTGCTCGCGAATTTTGTGACGCATGTTTGTTCTCCTGCGTGGTGAAGTCGGGGTCTCTTTTCACTGACCTTCTCGGCAAACGGCCGAAAAACGGACCCCACTTTCTTTGGTTTTCTGACTTTTCCGTTCGCCTCTCTCACTGGGGTTCTCGGCAACCGACCTCCAAAAGCGTCCAACTTTCTTCTGACGCACTGGATCCTCCTTTCGCTTCTCACCGGGGGTTCTCGGCCAACCGCAGAATTTTTGTCCTACTACTCAGGGTTATCGGCCTGACCGTCCGAAACCGACCTCCTTTCTTCGAATTCAAGCGGGGCGCTCAGCGACTGGGTGGGCACGCCGGAGTTGTCGGAGCGAAGCCGACAAAACCGACCTCCTTTCTTTCGATTTCACGGGGCGCTCAGCCACTGGGTGCGCCCGCCGGCCAGTGGTCACCTTCTTGGGGAACCGTTACCGGCTTGTGCGGTTCTCGCAGCGAGACGCCCCGCCGTTGCCCGCGTGCTCGCTCGCTCGGACGGACCGGCGGGTGGCCTTCGAAAAACCGCTGAATTCGCGGTTGCCTCCCGCGAATCCCCAATCGGAACACGGCCTTCGGCGCACGTGAGCGCCAGCTCGAAAGGTCTGCCTCTACACTTTTCCGAGTGAACGCGCCCGCTTAGGGCAGCGTGAACTCTGGCCCTTTATCTTGCAGTCACCCTCTGTGCATACCTCGCCCTTCCGCCGCCATCTCCTCAGGAGGTTTTCGGCGTCGGGTGGGGGAGAACATCCGCGACAACCCAGTGGCGAGGAAGGACGAGATCGACGACGAACGTGGGACGGAAAATCAGGTTGGCCGTTCTGGAGACTGCACGAGAGACTCTGGAGGAAATCCCACCGCGCCGAAGTAGATGAAGGACAGAGACGGGTTTGAAACGCAACGGCTGTAGAGGCGGTAGGGTGAAAAAGGCCGTGCAGTCGGCCTGCACAAGCGTGCCAGCGACCACTTCTTGCATGCCGCTGAATCCCGGGTTGGATTGACGCTCGCGCTTCTAGCCCGGTAGCCTAGCGTAGGCATGCCCACCATCCATCCAGCGAAAAGTCATCGGCAGGGACTGGTGAGCTTCATCTCCTTCATCGATCGCTGGTGGGCCAGTGACGCGGTCCGGGCGTCCAGCCTGCCAGGAGGAGCCAGCCTTCGGAGTACGCTGATCGCGATCGTCGAGGAGATCGACGGCTCGCTCTTCTCCGTTAACCAGAAAGAGTTGTCGACCGACGAGGCGAATGCGCTGTTCTATCTATCGAATGTCTGCGCGATTGATCAGGCACGCGACACGGCCCTTCCGATCGTCGGCCTGTATATCCAAAATCTCGCCGGCCAGGTGAAGTTGCTAGCAATGCCCGATACGCACGTCTCGCCGAACCCCCTGTACCAAACGACGCGATACGCGAAGCGGGTATTTCTGGTGTGCGGTCGTGCCCGCGAGCCGATGTTGGAAATGGAGCGCTGGCTTCGAAGTCTCGGCCTCGAACCGATCGTCCTGGAGACCCAGACTGTGGCGGGTGCACAAGTGATCGCGTCGGCATTGGAAGACAAGGTCGCTGGATGCGGGACGGCGGTGGTGCTGGCAACCCCGGATGACCTGGGCAGGTTGGCTGGCGGCTCCAAGTTTTCGCCGCGTGCCCGCCAGAACGTGATCCTCGAACTCGGGTTGGTTTGGGGCTTGCTCGGAACACGACGGATAGTCGTCGTCATGCACGAAAGCTTGGTGACCGACTTTCCGACCGACACCGCCGGCTTCATGACAATACGGTTCAAGGAACACGTGAACGAATCCTTCGATCGCGTGCGCACGAAGCTCCAAGAGATGGGTGTCATTTCGGTGGCCGTGGGGTCATCACCCTAGCGACGGGTGCCGTCTGCCCTCTCGGGTCTCGTCAGCACGCGCTAAGATTCTGAAGATGAGGCAGCCCAGCCCAGGCGAGGTCGAGTCACGGCTGAGGGACAGTTATGCCCTCGACCATCTATGGGGTGAGACGATGGGCTTACCTGGTGGAAACTCGAAAGAAGTGCCGCTACGGCTTGTGACCAGGCTCCTCGAAACCGCGGGCGTGCCCTACGCCCTGATCGGAGGGGTGGCGATGCAACTCCACTCCCAGGAGCCGCGGAGTGCGCGTGAAATCGTCCTGGCGGTCCGAACGTACGCCGACGTTCCTATCGAGACTCTAACCAGTGCTGGGTTCGAGCACGCCGGTCGGCTCGCTCATGGCAATACCTGGCTCGCGCCTGGGACGGGATCGCCCGAGGAGCGAACTGTGCTGCAATTCTTAGCCGAGGAGGATTCCTTGGTCGGTGCCGTCGAGCGGGCATGCGTCATCGATTTGGACGGGATGCGGCTACGACTGGTCGCCGCCCCGGACTTGATCGCCCTGAAGCTGGCCAACGCCGAGAATCCGAAGGGTCGCCCGAGCGAGCGCCGGCAAGATCTGGCTGACATCCTGACCTTGATCGAAGGGCACCCATACATCGATTCGGTCGTACCAGGGCTGGCGGAACGACTCGAGCTTATCCGCGTCGACACTTCGAACCTCGATTTCGATCGGTGAGAGCCCTGCCTAACCGACGCAAATCCGCTGGTGCGGGCGGGGCCAGCAAGGTGAGGTCGTCAAAGTTCGGCAGCGACCGTCCCCGGGCATCCGCCGTGGTCGTCGCGACCGAGGAACAATCCTTCGCGGAGGTCGTGGAGATGATCCAGGCCGCCCGTGGGCGCGCCTTGACGGCCGTGAATACGACCCTCATCGACCTCTACTGGCAGGTAGGCGAATTCATCAGCCGCCGGATCGGAACGGAAGGCTGGGGCAAGGGTACCGTCGCGGAGCTTTCGGCTTTCGTCCAGAAGCGGCACCCGGGCGTGCGGGGGTTCTCTCCCCAGAATCTCTGGAGAATGCGCCAATTTTTCGACGCCTACGTCGGTCAGCCAGAACTCTCAACACTGTTGAGAGAACTACCCTGGTCTTCGAATCTGCACATCTTGACCAGGTCGAAGCGGCCCGAGGAGCGCGAGTTCTACCTCCGCCTGGCCACGCAACAGCGCTGGCCGGTGCGGGAAGTTGCCCGCCAGATCGACGCCGCCATGTTCGAGCGTGCGGTACTGAATCCGCCAAGAGTCTCAACAGCGTTGAGAGAATCGCGCCCTGGCGCCGAAACGGCCTTCCGCGATGCGTACGTCGTCGAGTTCCTGGAGCTGCCCCACGGCCATCGCGAGGCCGACCTGCACAAGAGTCTCCTCCTCAACATGAGTCGCTTCCTAGCCGAGATGGGCCGCGACTTCTGCTTCGCCGGCAGCGAGGTCCCGCTCCAGGTTGGCGGCAGAGACTTCGCCCTCGACCTACTCTTTTTCCACCGCGGTCTTTCGTGTCTCGTCGCGGTCGAGCTGAAGATAGGTGAATTCGAACCGGAGCACCTCGGCAAGCTGGGGTTCTACCTGGAAGCCCTCGACCGTGATGTCCGGAAGCCGCACGAAGGTCCGTCGATCGGCGTCTTGCTCTGCGCCAGCAAGGACAGCGAGGTGGTCGAATACGCCCTCAGCCGTTCCCTTTCGCCTGCCCTGGTCGCCGAGTATCAGACCCGCATGCCGGACAAGAAGCTGCTTCAAGCCAAACTGCACGAGTTCTACGCCCTGACTGAAACAGAAACGACAACCGGAACGACCTCGAAGAAGTGATCGCCGTCGCACCGCGCCGAGCACGCCCGGCGACCTCGGTGCGCGGCGCCAGCGGCGCTTTATCTCCAAGGTGCTGCGAAATGAGGTGCAAACGTGCGAACTCGAAACTCGGGAAACCGGCCAGATGATGCGGCAGCGTTCCCCACAGATAGGACCGCCACCGGACCGCTCGTGGTGCCGGCGACGATGGACGAACAGTATGTGGGGTCTATCTATGGGCAGCGATTCCTCCTGATGCAGCGGCAGATCGCTGCCGGGATGGACACGAGCGCGGACGCGGTAGGCCGGCGGGCACCGATGCTGTCGTTGGAAGCTGCGAGAAAGGCCCGTCCGGCGTTCGAGGCGTTTCTCACGGCGATCGGCCACATCGAAGAGCACCACCGGGTGATACAACCGTCCTCCACTGCGTCGAGCGAGCAGGCTGTCGCCACGCTAGAGGCGATGCCGCGGTTCTATCGATCAATGGGAAGCACGGAATCGTTCGTCGGGCGCGGAGAATGGCCTCTCAATCACCTGGAGCACTGCGGATGGTGGTGGTGCCAGCTCGGCAAGGATCGCTTGGAATATCGGGTGTGGAAAGGTCTCCGCCGCGCGCTTGAGACGCTGGAGCGCGCCGGAATCGATCCCTGGAGTACGGAGGTCGCCCTGGTCGGGTCGTTGTGGCACGAGATGCCCCACCGAGCCTTCGAGAAGAATCAGTACACCAAGGCGAGCGCAGAACTCACGACACTGCTTCGCGATCTCGACGGTATCAGTGACGCCGCACGAATCATTCGCTCGGCCCTGGCTGAGATAGAGTCCTCCGTGGCCAATGTCTCTGGCTCGGACGGCATCGGTGCCAGCGGCGGCGGGAAGGTGGACGTAGGACGGCGTGCAGCCCTTGAGCAGGCCCTGGCCTTCAACTGGACGCCCGCGGTCGTCGCTGCGATCGCCGTCATCGTCGCCGCGAATTTCGACGGACTCGCTGATTTTCGGCGGTTCACGAGGAGCATAGGCGAGAGCTTGCGCCGACTTCGACAGTAACGCGCGCAACACAACGTGACCCACGTGACCGGACTCATTCTGGGTCAGCCACGTGGGGCGCGCAGGCCTATCGGCACGCCCATCATCGTTCCAACATGAGAGACGATGCAGAAAACGTCCGGAATTTGGCGACCACGCACCCAAGAGGATCAAAGTCGAGACCGCGAGCGATAGACCCCGGCAAGAGACGCGGACCATCTCCGTGGTGGTGGCCCCAGAACCCGCTGGTGATTGTGGCGATGACCCTGCTCATCGTGGGCGCCGCGATCGTCATGTCTCGCGGGTACATCTTTCGGGCGCATGGGCCGTCTTGGGGTGTCGTCCTCGAGCCTGCCGTCACCGCAACGCCCGCGGGTCGTCCGTCCATGGGCGCCCCTTAGTTGCTTCCGAGGACCCTCTGGGTGCGGAGGCGAAACCGATCGAACCACTGCTCCGCGAACTCGCCGGCTAGAGACGGAACGATTTCGAAGATAGTGATCGCCGTCGCACCTAGGGTGAGAACGCGCGGTTTCACCCTAATTCGTCGATCGCCCATTCCTTTGGCGATCGCGACGCTCCCAAGGCTGGTAAACTCCTTCGAAAGGCAGTCCAGATGAGCGATCCGAGCACGCAGAGCCCCGCCGACGGCGACTGGCAGACCGCACTAACCCTTCGATACCCGCTGGCGAGATCCGTTGGGTTCGCATGCTTCGGAGGCTGGCAAAACATTCTCGCCCGACTACTCGATCGGCTCGAAGCGGCCAGCGTCGCCCAGCCCGTTGACGCGCGCGGGACTTTCCACATCTTGGACATCAAGCAGAAGTTCGGACGCCTGACCATCCGCCTGTCGAAAGAAGGCACACCGGAAATGCAGGATGCCGTCCGGGAGGCGGAAGAAGCATCGGTCGTCACGTGCGAGGTGTGTTCCTTACCTGGCCGATTAGCCGAACGGAACGCCTGGTGGTCCGTGAGGTGCGCCAAGCACGAAAGCTGGTCCCGGCTGGATGAGGCCGATCTAGGGTCTGAGCCTGCCAGGCCGCACCGACCTCCCTCTGTTAGCATCTGAAGGCGGCTCGCGTTGGCGAGACGACGAATGCTCTCCGGCGACGGCGTCCGCAAGTGACTCCGACCCGCCTTCGTGTTAGATGTCGCGCACTCGGCCTGGGGAAACGTCCGTGGAGAAACTTCCTTCTACTCTCGACGAGGCGTATTCGGCTGTCGCTCGACTCGTTCACGACTTCCAGCAGAACGAGGCAGCTCATCGCGAGCCGTCATACTCCGAAGCTGCCGTCAGGAAGGACTATATCGACAAGGTTCTTAAGGCATTCGGCTGGGATGTCGACCACGACTTTCAGAAGAACCCGTTTGAACAAGAAATTCATGTAGAGCGCTCCGTCAACGTTTCCGGCCGCGCAAAGCGATGTGACTACGCTTTCTTTGTAAGTCCAGACTTTCGCCGCGAACGACTTTTTGTCGAGGCGAAGAAGCCCGCGAAGGGTCTCGATCAGGCGGACGACTTCTTTCAAACTATCCGCTACGCATGGGGTCGCCAGGTTCCTATCTCCATCCTCACGGACTTTGCGGAACTTCACGTCCTCGACTGCCGAGCAACGCCGAATATCAGCACGGCTAGGAGTCGCAGCGTCGAGCGCTTTACATACACGGACCTGCTCGACAGAGAGCGGTTTGCTCGCCTCTATTGGCTGATTTCGCGCGAAGCGGTTTCAACCGGCTCAATCGACAAATACGCAGCAGCCCTGCCGAAGCCCAAACGGAAGAAGGGTGCACCTCTCGCTATTCAACAGAGGAGCGATGAGGCCTTCCTGGACGCGCTTGACAACTATCGTCTCGTCCTCGCTAAGGCCTTCAAAGCAAGCAACCCGGATCTCGACAGCGCCGCCTTGACTGAAGCAACGCAGCGAATCCTCGATCGTCTGATATTCCTTCGCTTTCTCGAGGACAAGCTAATTGAGGCAGACGAGCACGTTCTTCATTATGCACAAACCGCAGGCGGCTCCGCTTGGGAGTCGTTCCGCCGAGACAGCCACAAGCTCGACACGCAGTACAATGGGATTGTTTTCAAACGCCACTTTATTGATGCCGACACTTTTTCGCCGCCCGCCGACGACAGCTTTCGGAATGTCTGCAAAGACCTTTCCGATCCGTACTCGCCATACAACTTTGATGCTATCGGGATCGACGTCCTGGGCAGCATCTATGAGCGGTTTCTTGGGAAGGTGGTCATCGCGACCGCCAAACACGCCCACATCGACTTTAAGCCCGAAATCAAAAAGGCCGGTGGTGTCTACTACACACCACAGTACGTGGTGCGATACATTGTTAACAAAACTGTTGGGGCGGCCGTTGCCGATCACAATCCCGAATACATTTCCGGGATCCGCATCGCGGACTTCTCGTGCGGGTCAGGTTCGTTTCTTCTCGGTGCATACGACTATCTAATTGACTATCACGCGAAGTACTACAGGAAGTTTCCGGGACAGACGCAAGCCGATGACCTGACCGTCCAAAGCGACGGGACGCCTCGACTCTCGCTAAAGAAGAAGCGGGAGATTCTCCTTAATAACATCTTCGGCTTGGATCTCGATCCACAGGCAGTTGAAGTCACACAGCTCTCGCTGTTCTTGAAGCTCCTTGACGCCGAGTCCATCAGCACTACCAAACAGGCTCGCCTTGCCTTCAAGGAGGCCGTGTTACCGTCGCTATCGAAAAACATCATCTGCGGCAACGGCATCGTAGAAACCGACGTCCTCAGGAAAGTCGATTTTGACCCTGATGAGGAACGGGAACAGCGACCGACTGACCTTGAAGTTGTATTCGCGGACCCCAAGCGCGGCGAGAAGTTTGACGTTGTCCTCGGAAATCCACCCTGGGGTGCGGACATCCGCGAGAAGATCGCCCCTTACCTGGCGGAAAAGTATGGCCGGGTCGTTGTGCGAATGCCTGACACGTACCTGTATTTTATTGCTCGTTCTCTCCATTTCCTACGCCCGGGCAGCTACTTCGGCATGATTCTTCCGGGGACATTGCTCACCCAGAGCGATGCCCGACGGGCGCGCGAAGTACTTCTCGGCGACACCGCCCTAACCTGCGTCGTAAACCTAGGCGAGGGGGTGTTCGGACGGAAAGTCCTGAACACATCGGCGGTCATCGTTGCTGAGAAGGGCAAGAATCCGCGAAAAACGCTAACGGTAGGAGATTTTGGGGATATCGATCCTGCCGAGAGGGAGGCAACCCTGCAGGATGCCCAAGACATCCCATCGAAAAAGTGGCTGACGCTAGTTACCGGCGACCCCGACAGAACCTTCTATACGAAGGAACTGCCGCTCGTTGGGCTTCTGCAACGGCTTCAAGGCGAGCACCCGAAGCTTGAGTCGATGCTCGAAGGAGAGGTTCAACGAGGCGTCACGCCCGACTTGCTCGAAATGGTGACCGTCTCGGGTTCGGACGTAGCCGCCATGAAGTTGGAGTCCGAAGCATTACGTCCGCTCGTTCTCGGAAGACATGTTCGTCGATATGGCACGCTCGTTTCTGATGACTGGCTTATTTATCTAACTCGTACTTCCAAACTCTCACACTACCCGAACGTCTCGGCTCATATGGGCGCGTTCCGGTCACAGCTAACCTGTTCCGAAATTCGCCAGGGCAAGCATCCTTGGTACGCGCTCCATCGGCCGCGAGACGAGGCCATCTTCCGTCGGGCGAAATTCATTGGCCTGACAACGACGCGCTCGGTTGAGCTGGTCTACGACCCCGACGGAAAATACTATCCTACGGATGCGCTTTACGTGTTTTCGATGAAGCCGTCCCTTAAGATCGCTCCGGAGGTCGTCCTCGCGGTAATGCAGTCGAGGCTCTTCCGCTGCTTGTATCAAGTTCAGGTTCAGGGCGAACAACGTGTCATTCCGCAAATCAAGGCGTCTAAGCTCGCCCAGCTTCCGTTTGCCAAGGATCCGACGCCGGGTGTCTCGACAGGACTTGTCGCCGACGTGAACGCAATGAAGGACTGTGTCTCCCGTCTGGACCGCGTGCGCACAGACACGGAACGCGGCTATCTCGAGTCACGCAAATCGAGCTTGGAGGTGGGCATCGACCGCAGGGTCTACGACCTCTACGGGTTGACGCCAGAGGAGATCTCTCTGGTCGAAGCTTTCCAGCCAACCTGACCTTACGCAGATCGGAGGTGGCACTTACCGCGCGGGGGATTGCGCTTGCGGACCGGCGGACGAGAAAAGGCGCGACTCCCTTGATCCTTGCGAGTGGTACTGTCGGAGTCCTGACGCCACTGCACGTTCAGCTGACGCCTTGCCCTAGAGTACTTGTCTGCTCAGCGCGCCGCCTGCCATGGCATCATCCCGATCGTGAGGCTAATTTTTGACTCGGCCCTTGATGGCCCCGCGTGGCCGGGCCCCCTCGGCCACGCTGACTTCGTCTTTGGCGAATCCTGGGTCGGCCCGAGGGGTCTTCTCGATGTCCTCGAAACGCGTCTCGGCCTGGGCGGGTATTTCGATGGCCCCCTCCAGCGCGCTTGTCGCCTGATCGGACCGCTTCAGAGCCTCTCCGGGCATTGGCGGCAGTCCTTTGATGTAGATCCGCTCGGAACTTGCCGCCGCCTTCTGAGCGATCGTGACCGGCTTCGACTCTGGGGATGGACCGGGCAACCTGTATCCTCGCGACTCGCGGAGCTGAACGAGGCCACGGCGGGCGCGATGCCTGGCACCCCGGATAGGTTGGAGGCCGTCGCACAGGCACTGGCCTCCCGCCCCCTCGGCATCGAATCCCTGGTCAGCCACACGTTGGTCCGCCACCTTGCACCGCTCTGGCGCAATGTCTTTGATTCCCTTCGGCGCGCCGGGGTCGCGATCGATGAGCGAATGCCGCCGCCAGCGCCGGCGTTGGGCGATCTCGCGGGCGCGAGGACAACGGGTTTCGTTCCAACCGGGGACGGACGCCTCTGCCTCCTGCGTCGTCACGGCCCCCTCGATCTGGCCGACGAGGTCGCGGCTGCTCTGGCGGCCCACGGCAGCCTGGACGACGTCGTCATCATTGGAGCGGATGATGTTCTGGACCAGGCTCTGGCCCGTCACGGGTTGCCCCGGGTCGGCGCACACGCGGGACCACCGGCATCGTCGGGGCTCCTGCCCCTGGTACTTGAAGCCGCGTTTCATCCGATGGAAATGGGTGACCTGCACGCCCTCATCGCTGCCGACCCCGGTCCCATCCCGAAGGGACTGGCCGTTAGGCTGATCGATGCCATTCGCCAATGGCCGGGACGGAGGACCATCGAATGGAAGGAAGGCCTAACAGCTGGCCTTTCGCTCACTGACGAGGAAAAGCGCGAGGAAGTCGAGCGACGAGCGACGGCTCTGTTGATGCCTGTCTGCGGCCGGAACGAGCGATTGCCCGTCCCCGCGCTGCGACAACGCCTTGATGTCCTCGCAGCGTGGGCTCGTGCCCGCTCACCCTTCGTGCCATCGCTGGTTGATCTGTCGGAGCGGATTCAAAACCTACTCGAAGCAGTCGTTTTGACGGGCGCCGACGCGTTTTCGTGGAACGAATTGCGACGACTCAGCGACGATCTAGGGGAACCAGTCTGGACTTGGGAGCCTGCGCAGACCGGCCTGGCCCACGTCGCACGCCCTGGGGCAATCCTCGCGCCGGCGCGAGCCATCGTGTGGTGGAACTTCTCGCGTGATACAGCGACACGTCCCAATCGATTGCTCCTAACGCGTGCCGAACGCGATGGGTTGCGAGCACTGGGCATCGATCCTCCCGACTCTTCTTCCGCCATCGCGATAGAGGTCGAAGGGTGGCACCGACCGCTTCTGCAGGCACGAGAAGCCCTGACGTTGGCTTGTCCTCTGACGGACGCCAGCGGCGAGTCTAATCATCCGCATCCTCTCTGGGACAACGTGATCGCAGCCCTTGCGGACCCCTTGGACGCTCGGAAGCTCGAACGCAGTCATGTCGTCCACCTGGCCCCAGCGAAGGTCGTTGATGTCCCGTCGCGAGTGCTCGTGACGGCAGCGCCGGTCGTGACGCTGACTTCGCCGATCACGTTGCGCGAAATCGAATCACCGTCGAGCGTCGAGAAGCTGCTCGGGTGCTCTCTGTCTTGGGCGCTCGAATATCGCGCCCGCATCCGCCCGGGTCTATCGTTCGGTCCCCAACAACCCGGGCCTCGACTCTTTGGATCGCTCGCCCATCGAATCCTGGAACAGGTCCTAGCACTGCCAATGCAGTCGCCTGACGAGGTGGCCGATGTGGCGGGTACCCTCTTCGACCAGCAGTGTGCGGACTTGTGCGAAGTGTTGGCGCTGCCCCAGCATCAGGCCGGGCGTGCAACAGTGAGACGGGCCGTTACCGAATCGGCCCGAGCGCTCGTTCGTCTTGCAAGAAAGCACGGGGTTCGGACCATCAAGACCGAGGTGGCTGGAAGGGTCGTCGCTGCCGGTCAGTCCATCGACGGACGGCTCGACCATGTCTGGGAAGACCCAGACGTGGTGATAGACCTCAAGTGGGGTAAGCGCACGCAGGTGGAGAAGCTGGAGACCGGCAGCGCCGTCCAGCTCGCAGCTTACGCAGCCATGCGAAAAACCGAAGGGCGCTCCGCGGAGACAGCCTACTTTATTCTCCAAAACCAACAGCTATTGTCCGAGCCAGGCGGGCGCTTAGCAGGCGATGCGCGCATGCAGGGTACCTACGTCGCATCCGACACATGGTCAGCGGTCGTGGAGGCCCTCGTTCGTCGTCGGGACGCCGTGTCCCGGGGAATGCTCGAGGCGCCCGGCGCCGCCGGAGATGAGGTGAGGTCCTCATTTTCTCCTGGTGGGCTCGCGGTCGCCCCGCCCTGCAAATACTGCGGGTTTAACGTGCTCTGCGGGCGGGAGGGAGCGCGATGAAGGTACGCATCGTGACCGCCAGCGCCGGGACCGGGAAGACCACACACCTGGCGAAGTTGATGGGCGAGTCTGTGAGCGACGCGAGCGCGCGCCCTGACGCCATCTTTGCCACTACCTTTACCAAGCAAGCCGCTGCGGAGCTCTTCAACCGCGCCCGGACTCGGCTTCTGCGCAGCGGACGGGGGCAAGAGGCACACGCCTTGCTCACGGCTCGCATCGGCACCGTGAACGCCGTCTGCGGCTCGCTGGTCACGGACTTTTCGTTCGAGCTGGGCCTTTCACCAGAATTGCGCGTCCTGGACGAGATCGGAGCCGAGCTGGCGCTCAAGCGTGCGCTCGCCTCCGTGGTGACGGACGAGACTTCGGAGAGACTGCAGGGCTTTCGCCACAAGTTCGATTCGAGCTTCGACTGGCACTATGAGGTCCGACGCCTGATCGAAGCCGCGCGAGCGAACGGCCTCGATGCCGAACATGTGACGGAATCATCAGAACGCTCCGTTGCGTCCCTGAATGCCTGCTTGGGCGCCGTCGAGGACACTGCCGCGACGCTGGACGCAGCCCTTCGCTCTGCGATCGGGCGGGCACTCGATTCGATCAATGCCGGAGGCGACGCGACCGTCGGTACCCAGAAATATCGTGACCTCCTGGTCAATTGTCGTCGCGATCTCGACGACGGCCGTTTGCGGTGGGGCGATTGGGCGAAGCTGACCAAGGAAGTACCTACCAAGAAGTCCCTCGCTCATGCCGGACCTGTGCAAGCCGCCGCTGCGCGGCACATCGGCCACCCGCGACTACGGCAGGAGATGCATGACCTCATCCGGTTGATGTTCGACGTGGCGGCAAGCGGCCTACGGGCGTACGAGCGGCTCAAGGAGGAGCAAGGACTCCTCGATTTCGTCGATCAGGAAGTACTGGCCCTGAAGCTGCTGGCACGTCCCGCCGTTGGGGAGACGCTGAAGGACGAGCTCGATCTCGTACTGGTGGACGAGTTCCAGGACACGAGCCCGCTCCAGCTCACGATTTTCCTCAAACTGGCGGAGTTCGCCAAGCAGTGCGTGTGGGTGGGCGATCCGAAGCAGGCGATCTACGGCTTTCGAGGCACCGACCCCGCGCTGATGGACGCGGCGATCGAGTCGTTGTCCAGCCCTTCTCGCGATCCCGATCTAGTCGCCGCCGCGATGGACGCCTTCACCCGTCGATCGCCGGTGGAAACGTTGTCCAACTCGTACCGCAGCCGGCCGGCGCTGGTCGAGCTGACGAACGCGATCTTTTCACGAGCATTCTCGCGCCAGCAAGGAATGCCAGAGGAGCGCGTGAAGATCGCACCCACAAGAACCGACGCCCCGGAGCTTGGCCCCGCCGTGAGCCACTGGTCGCTGTCAGCCGACGGGCGGATGAACAAGGAGATGCTGGCCCAGGCCGTGGCTGCAGGAGCCCGCGATCTTCTGGGAACGCGTCCCGTCGTGTGGGACAGGGACACCGCTTCTAACCGGCCGGCCAGGGCCAGCGACCTAGCGATCCTCTGTCGCACGAACGATCAGTGCCTTCACGTTTCCGAAGCCTTGGGCCAACTCGGCATCGCCTCTGTGGTGGCACGCGTCGGCTTGCTCAGGTCGGCCGAAGCGCAGGCCCTCATAGCCGGGCTACGCCTTTGGGTGGATCCAAGAGACCACCTGGCCGCCGCGACGCTGGTCCGGATTGTTGAGCATCCCGACGACGGTACGGCCTTCTTCGAGAAGGTCATGGATGCCGACGGCCGTGAAAAGATGTCTGGAAGCCCGATCGTCGCATCCGTGCTGACGGCGCGGGAAGATGCGAAGGATCTTGATTTGCTTGCCGCTATGGACGCCGTCGTCGCCGCCACGGACCTGCGCCGGTTGTGCGCGGCTTGGGGAGACTCGATTCAGCGAGTCGCCAATTTGGACGCCCTGCGGGCCACCGCCACGAGGTACGGCGACGAACGTAGAGCGGGACGCGATGCGCCCTCGTTGGTGGGATTCCTGGCGTATCTCGAAGCGCTGGGCGAAGAGGGGATGTGGGGGGAGCCGCGCGCGGATACGATCGCGCGGGTGGGCTCCCATGATGCCGTTACGGTCTCGACGTGGCACGCCGCCAAGGGCCTCGAATGGCCAATCGTGATCCTTTTCGGGCTCGAATCCATACGCGAACCCGCGGCCTATGGCGTCCACGTCTTGAGCGATCGAACCACATTCGACTTCAGAGATCCCCTTGGCGGACGGTGGATTCACTTCTGGCCCAATCCCTACACCACGGCCAACCAAGGCGGTGCCGTAAAGACCGCCTATGGCCAGAGTGGCGCGCATGACCACGTTTCCCGTCAGGCCGAGCGTGAGGCCTTGCGCGTCCTTTACGTCGGCTGGACCCGGGCTCGGGACCGACTCATCCTGGCCGCGGAGCGAGGGAAGCTCCTGAACGGCCTGCTGGGAACACTGACGGATATCGATCCTGGCCTCATCGGCGATCCCAGTGCGTCGGCCGGTGGCCTTGTAGATGCGACATGGGCAGGCCACTCGTTCAAAGTTCAGGTCACGACTGTTCAACCTGCGCCGCCCGTGGCCGCGGCGCCACGACCAGGAACCGTTCGCGCCGGTAAACCGATAGCGCAGCGTGCCCCGGCCTCCCTGGCACCGTCGTCAGCTCCTCCCCGCCCGGGTCGGCTGGGAGAGCCCGTGCAGTTGGGGAGACCCATCATGGTGCAACGTTCGGTTGACGTGAATGCGCTGGGCAATGCCGTGCACGGCTTCTTCGCGGCGGACGAGCGCCATCGGCTGGCCGACGATCGGGTCGGTATGGCCACCCGTCTGCTCAATCGGCACAGGGTCGCTCGCGCTCTCGAACCAACTGACCTGGTCGAGTGCGGGGATCGACTGTGGCGCTGGATAGCCGCAACGTTTGGCGACGATAGCGTCGTCCGCACGGAGTGGCCCGTGGGCCTGAGGCTCGACATCGGGACTCGCGTGTTCGGAACCTCCGACCTCATCGTCGAAACTCGCGATGGCTGGGCCGTGATCGACCACAAGAGCTTCGGTCTGGCCACCGGGGCGTCGAAGGTCGATATGCTGGCTGGGCAGCTTGGCTGCTACTCAGATGCTCTCACCCGAGCACACCCCGGAGCGACCGTGTCAAAATGGGTACACATGCCGCTCGACGGGGTCGTGGTGAAGGTGGATTAAGGCGGGCCCGGGATCAAATCGAGGGTTGCTAGCCCTATTGACTCCTAACCGTTCTCGCCTAGGACATCAGAACCAGACGTCACAGGCGTCACTTAGAAAAGGGATTCACCCGCGCGCTATTGGCCGTGGCTCCCACGAGACGGGACCGACACTACGCCCAGATGATACCGACGAGCTTGAAGAGCAACTTGTGACGCGCTTCCAGTTCGTCAGGACCGAACTCGTCGAGGGGTTCTAGGTCGAGCCCGTACCGATTCTTTAGCTCCTTCATGTCGAGCTTCGATTTGTAGCTGTCCGTACATCGGGACTCAGGTGCGAGTACCGCATCGTCATCTCGATGGTGGAATGGCCGAGCAGCTCTTGCACCGCCTCGAGCGGTGCCCTGCGCATCACGAGGTGAGAAGCGAACGTGTGCCTGAGCGCGTGCCACCCGATCCGTCGCAGTCCGGCTCGCTTGCAGGCGCTCCACAGGGGCCACTTGCAGGCGCCCTTGCGCAGCATCCGTCCAGCGTCGTCGCAGAAGACGAGCTTGCCGCTAAGGTGCCGCTGACGCTTGAGCGCCGCGAGCACCTTCTCGTTGTGCGGGATCTCCCGCGACTTGCCGCTCTTCGGCGTGCCGACCACCCCACGCGCGACTGCCCGTCGGACGAGCCGCCGCTCTGTCTGGGTTTCTGCTTACCAGCTACAGCCAGTCCGCGTATGTGCGATGTTGAAAGATCCCCCACCATCACGGTTTGCGAAGCACTCATGCGAAGCACTCATGCTTTCCACAACGGCCCTCGACCTGATACCCTCCACCAATCCAATCCAAGCGGTCTGCGCCGGGGGGAGCAGGCAGCGCCGGACGACACTGCTGCTATGAACCCTTACCCCCGGATGGGCGCCCGTGCGAATCGCTCCCGAGAACGAGGGTCCGGGATCAGCACTGTCTCCGGTTGCGGGGGACACGATCAAGGAGCCGACATGCGCCGTGCCCGATCGACTCTCCAGGATGAGGTATCGAAATGCGGCTGAGCAGAATCGTGATCAGGAACTTTCGTTCCTTCGAGCATTTGGACGTACCTCTCTCGGCCGGTACCACTTGCCTGATCGGCGAAAACAACACAGGCAAAAGCAATTTTCTGCACGCGGTCAGGCTGTGCATCGACGCCGGGCTTTCGTCCACATACCGCGCGTTGCTGCCGACGGATATCCATTCGACCGTCGATATCTCCCATCCAAACCAGGTTCTCGTCGGCCTCGAAATCACCGACTTTCAGGGCAAGATCAACGAAGAGGCCCTCGTCGGCGCCTGGCAATGCAAACCGGGCCTTGCCCGCCTCATGTATCGGTACCGCCCCAAACTTGCTGTGCGCGAGGATCTCGAGTCCGAAGAGATCGGGCCGGGCAAGCTGACTCAGGAAGACTACCACTGGGAAATTACAGGCGGCGGCGATCCGGCGGACGATCTCGCCGACATCAAATGGAATGATGACGTCGGCTCATCTATCCGTTTTGCCGATCTCCAGTCATTCCTCGTGGTCTTTCTTCCCGCTCTCCGTGATGTCGAGTCGGACCTGCGCCAGTTTCGCAATTCCCCACTCGCACGGCTGATCGCGGCTATGGAGATTGACCCGGCGGAACAGGAACAACTGCTCGACGCGCTCCGGCAAGCGAATCAAAAGATAGCCGCCGCGCCGACAACTGGCGCCATCGCGACTGCCGTCGACGCCTCATTCAAGAGTGTTGCTGGACCCGCCTTCAAGATGGACGTTGGGCTCGGCCTTGCCGAACCGTCATTCCAATCGATCGTCCGCGCCATGCGCATCCTCCTGACGAGCACGGCCATGGCGAACTTCGATCCCTCCTCCAATGGCCTGGGGCTCAACAACATCCTCTATGTCTCGATTCTCATCGAGTACTTCAACCGGCGTCTCGCGCAGCACAAATCGGCCGGTCAGATCATCCTGTTCGAAGAGCCGGAGGCGCATCTGCACCCGCAGCTGCAACTCACGCTGTTCAAGACTCTCAGAGGCCTACCATTCCAGTCCATCCTGACTACCCACAGCACGCATATAACTGCGAATGCGGGCCTCGCGTCCTACGTGGTTCTGACGCAAACTGGCACGCCAGCCATTGCATCTTCGGTACCGGCCCGCGACGCCAAACTTCAACATCCGGAGATCCGCGATCTGGAACGCTACCTCGACGCGACGCGATCGAATCTGCTCTTCGCCCGGAAGGTCATGCTGGTTGAAGGCCCTGCCGAGCTGTTTCTGATTCCGGCGCTGCTGAAGAAAGTAAAAGGTATCGACCTCGAACGCGAAGGCGTCTCCGTCATTCCGATCTATGGCGTGCACTTTGACGTCTATGCGAAGCTCTTCTCCACTGATGGGCTGCCGAAGAAATGCGCCATCGTAACCGACGGTGATCTCAAACCCAGCGATGCTGATCCAAGCATTGAAGGAGAGGACGACCTTCCAGCGCCACCCGATCTGGCGGCGCTTGAAAACGAACTCGTTCGCGTCTTTGCCTGCAAGACCACTTTCGAACGAGCAGTGACAGTCGCGGGCACCCTCGAAATGTTCGCCCGCGCAGCAGACGATATCGGCGCAACGACCGTGGCCCAACGACTACGAGACGGGCTCGGAGCTCTTGCGACTGCTCAGGATACTGACGCAGAGGCTGTCATTCTTGGGCCATTGCGGAAAGCGGTCCTCAATACCGCCAAGCGATTCGGCAAGGCCCGGTTCGCCCAGATCGCCAGCCGTCATATCGATGCGGCCAAGACGATCCCGAAATATATCGACGACGCCGCCAAATGGCTGGCCTCCCCATGAGGTTGACGAAAGAGCAGAGGGATGCGGCCCGTTGCACCGAAGATCTAATGCTCACCGCATGCCCCGGTAGTGGCAAGACCCGCGTCATCATATCCAAGCTGGCCCGCGCCATCGAAGCCGTTCGGGACACGCCACGAGCCGTTGCGTGCATCACCTACACCAACGCCGCGGTACACGAGATTGAAGCACGACTCCGGCACCATATACAGCCGGGTGACGACCTCTATTTCGACATCTGCACGATCCACTCATTTTCTCTGAACCATGTCTTCCGGCCGTTTTGCCATCTGATCAAAAGTTACAAAAAGGGCTTCAAGGTCCTAACACCCGACAGCGCCGAGTTCGAGCACCACGTGACCGCCGTCTTAGCAGAGCAGGGCCGCCCAGGCCCCACCTTCTCGGACCTGGAGGAGTTCGCGCAGCTCCGCATCAGCCCCGATGGCAACCCCGTCGGCGACAGCATCGAACACGGCGGACTCACTCCCACAATCGCGATCGCTTTCTGGAAGCGCATCCGCGAAGCCGGTTTCATCGACTTCGCTAACATCATTTATTACGCGCTTCTCCTGCTGCGTCGACGCCCGGAGATCCTGGGGTACGTCTCAGCCAAGTTCGCGTGGATATTGGTTGACGAGTTCCAGGATACGACGGACCTGCAGGTTGAAATCCTTTCCCTCATTGCCACTACGAAGCGCACGTCCCTGTTTCTCGTCGGAGATCCCTGCCAATCGATCTTCGGCTTTGCAGGGGCGAGGCCCGATCTTGCGGACGACTTTGCGGCTCGCATCGGGGCGCGCACCGACCTCGGGCTGTCCGGAAACTTTCGATCAAGCGCGCCAATCATCGATCACGCGAATATCTTGTACCCGCGCACGTCCGCGATGACGGCTGTCGGCGCAGCGATGGTATTCACGGAGGCGCCCGAATGGCGGCACGGTGCTTCTGCCTTCGAGGTGATCGCGGACTATTTTTTGCCAGCCCTAACTGCCCTCGACATCGCGCACGGCGAGGCCGCGATTCTCGCGCCGACATGGTTTGCGCTCTTTCCCCTCGGTCGGCGTCTCCGGGAGTATGGCGTTAGCATTGTTGGCCCCGGCGCGCGACCTTACCGTCGCAATTCGCATTTCGCCCCACTAGCCGAACAAGTCTGCGGCTACATGATGGAGCCGCGACCCGAAGCGATCGCAAGTATCGAACGCACTCTTTTTAACACGCTACTCGAAATCACAACCCGCGCTTCCTTCGGCATCTTTTCCTACGAGGGTCGCGTCACCGTGTTTCGTCTGATCTACGAGGCGAAGTCGCTCCATCGTGCGCACCCGGGTGCCATCGAGTGGCTTGAGGCGGCAGCCGATGCATTCGCAGCAATCTTGGTCGAGGAGGGATACCTGGGCCGCGCCGAACAAGATCTGTTCCGCATGTCGGTTGAAGAGATGAAGGTCAACATGCGCAAGAACAACGTCGATCTAGCCAATCTCAGGATCGAAGATCTAGGCATCTACGCTCGCCCGGAGGCGGCTCTTAAGCTTTCGACTCTCCACAACGCCAAAGGCCGAGAGTATCAGGCCGTTGCAATCGTGGATCTCCACGAAGGCCGAATTCCCTTCTACCGAGCGCAGACGGCAGAAAAACTGGAGGAGGCGAAGCGCCTCTTTTACGTAGGCGTCACCCGCGCGAAGCGATATCTGCTCTACGTTACGGACAGCTCACATCCACGCAATGAGCCGTCCAGGTTCCTCCGAAGCGGAGGCGTCGGCATCTGTTGATGTGCTCCGGATCGCTCCTGCACTCTCCTGCGACGTCGCCTCACTCGGGTTCGGATAACGGCGCCTCGCTGGATGTCACCTGCAGTTACCGGAACGGGGCAATCTCGACGTTTGACCCGATCAGATATCGGGCCTTATTCTCCCTGTCCTCCGAGGCTCGTGTGCGTCCAGGCCCTCGCCGCCTCACTGCCGGCGTTCGTGGCCGCCCACCCGGATGCCCAGTCGGATGCGCGCAGGTAGCGAGAATCATGACGCTAGGCCCCTCACGTCTCAGGAATTCGAGGGTGCGCCGGCGCGCGGGCCTGTAAGATCGCGGTCCAGCTGTGGTCCATGGCTTGCTATGTTTTCCGGGCATGAAGAGTGGGATCCGACCGTCTTGGCTTGGATTGTCCCTTCTGCTCACGGCACTTGTGGCGGCTCGGGAGCCTCGCCTCCCGTCGGGGTCGAGCAGTCCACGCAGGCACGTATCATGAACCCGACGGTGCCGACGGATGATGCCGCCGAGCTGGCCAAGGACAACCAGGCGTTAGC
>Ga0209483_1000854_pt1 | contig 24708 bp, 18 predicted proteins | sample NGEPerA_FD_184508 | JGI IMG/M metagenome (GOLD analysis project Ga0209483, IMG submission 184508) | Arctic peat soil microbial communities from the Barrow Environmental Observatory site, Barrow, Alaska, USA - NGEE PermafrostL2-A... | ecosystem: Environmental > Terrestrial > Soil > Wetlands >... | reverse complement strand
CAATACGGCGCGGCGGCCAGCTCGCTCGCGCCGTATTGCCGCTCGCTGACCTGCATCGACACCAACCCGCGCATGATCGAGACAGCGCGCGAGCGGCTGACCCGCTACCCCAACGTCCGGACGCAGGTGGCCGACCTGCACGAGCTGCCCTTCGAGCCGGCCTCGTTCGACGCCGTGCTGATGTTCCACACGCTCACCTACGCCGAGCGGCCGTCGCGGGCGCTGTCCGAGTGCGCCCGGGTCTTGCGCCCCGGCGGCCGGTTGGTGTTGCTCTGCCTGGACGAGCACCGGCAGTTGGAAGTCACCGCGCGCTACGGCGAGCGCCATCCGGGCTTCTCGCCGCGGGCGGTCCGGGGACTGCTGTCGCGCGCCGGCCTGTCGGTGGTCACCTCGGAGGTGGCCTGCCGCGAGCTCAAGAAGCCACACCTGCAGGTGGTGCTGGCGATCGCCGACAAGCCGGTCGCCGACAAGCCCAAGCCCAACGCCAAGCCCAAACAGCCATGACGCATCCGTTACAAAAGCTCCTCGAAAGTCGCATCGCCATCATCGATGGCGCGATGGGAACCACCATCCGCACCTACGGCATGAAAGAAACCGACATCCGCGGCGAGCGGTTCAAGGACGCCAAGAAGGATCTGCTCAACAATGGCGATCTGTTCTCCCTGACCCAGCCCGACATGATCTGCGACATTCACCGCCGCTTCCTGGAGGCCGGCGCCGACATCATCGAGACCAACACGTTCGGCGCCACCAGCATCTCGCAAAGCGAGTTCTTCGTCGACGATCCGCGCGAGCACGGCGGTCGGAAGGATCCAGACTTCTATCAAAAGATCATCGAGGACCCATTTCTCGATGGCCTGGCCTGGGAGATCAACGAACAGTCGGCCAAGCAGTGTCGCACCTGGGCCGATCGCGTCGCCAGCGCCGACGGGCGTCCCCGTTTCGTGGCGGGGGCGATCGGGCCGCTCACGGTGTCGCTCTCGAATTCGCCCGACGCCGAAGATCCCGGCTTCCGGGTGGTGACCTTCGATCAGGTCAAGGCGGCCTACGTCCGGCAGGTGCGCGCGCTCATTGCCGGCGGGTCCGACGTGCTGCTGGTCGAGACCATCTTCGACTCGCTCAACGCCAAAGCCGCCCTGGTGGCGATTCAAGACGTGTTCGACGCGGACGGCGTGAAGCTGCCGGTGATGATCTCCGCGGCGGTCGGGCGGGGCGGTGAGACCATGATCTCGGCGCAGACCGTCGAGGCGCTGTGGACCGCGGTCAAGCACATCAAGCCGCTGTCGATCGGCCTCAACTGCTCGCTGGGTCCCGATCTGATGTACCCGTTCCTGTCGGAGCTGGCCGCCAAGTCCGACGCCTCCGTCTCCTGCTATCCGAACGCCGGCCTGCCCAATCCGCTCTCGCCCACTGGGTTCGATCTGGAGCCGGCCGACATGGCCCGCTATCTGGGCCAGTTCGCCGACGGTGGGCTGGTCAACATCGCGGGTGGTTGCTGCGGCAACACGCCCGAGCACATCGCGGCCATCGCGCGCGCGCTGGCGGACAAGGCACCGCGCCGGCTGGGAGCGGGGGACCAGGCGTGAGCGCCCCAATTGCGCCCCGGCCGCTGCGCCTGTCGGGCTCGCAGCCGTTCACCCAGCAGATCGGCGTCTACATCATGATCGGCGAGCGCACCAATGTGGCCGGCTCGCCCAAGTTCGCCAAGCTCATCAAAGAAGGGAAGTTCGAAGAGGCGGTCGGCGTGGCCCGCCAGCAGGTCGAAAACGGCGCCAACATCATCGACATCTGCATGGACGAGGGGATGATCGACGGCGTCGCGGCGATGTCGCGTTTCTTGGCGCTGCTCGGCAGCGAGCCGGAGGTGGCCAAGGTGCCGTTCATGGTCGACTCCTCCAAGTGGGAGGTGATCGAGGCCGGCATCAAGTGGCTGCAGGGCAAGGGGATCGTCAACTCGATCTCCATGAAAGAGGGCGAGGACAAGTTTCGCAGCAACGCGCGCACGGTGCTCAAGTACGGCGCCGCGGTGGTGGTGATGGCCTTCGACGAAGCGGGGCAGGCGGCCACCTACGGGGACAAGATTCGGATCTGCGAGCGCGCCTATCGGATACTCGTCGACGAAGTCGGGTTCCCGCCCGAGGACATCATCTTCGACCCCAACATCCTGACCGTGGCGACGGGGATGGAGGAGCACAACAACTACGCGGTCGACTTCATCGACGCCACCCGTTGGATCAAGGCCAATCTGCCGCACGCCAAGGTGAGCGGCGGCGTCTCGAACATCTCGTTCAGCTTCCGCGGGAACAACCGCGTGCGCGAGGCGATGCACTCGGCGTTCCTCTACCACGCCATCGCGGCCGGCATGGACATGGGGATCGTCAACCCCGGCATGCTGGAGGTCTACGAGGAGATCGCGCCCGAGCTCAAGGACCTGGTCGAGGACGTGCTGCTCAACCGACGGCCCGACGCCACCGAGCGGCTGGTCGAATACGGCGAACGGCTCAAGGCGGCCGACGCCGGAACCGGGGGCGGCAGCGCGGTCGAAAGGCGTGAGAAGGACGAGGCCTGGCGGCGCGAGACTGTCGAGTCCCGCCTCTCCCACGCCCTCGTCAAAGGGATCGACACCTACATCGACGCCGACACCGAAGAGGCGCGCGCCAAGCTGGGGCGCCCGCTGGCGGTGATCGAAGGTCCGCTCATGGACGGCATGGGGGTGGTCGGCGATCTCTTCGGCGCCGGCAAGATGTTCCTCCCGCAGGTGGTCAAGTCGGCGCGCGTGATGAAGAAAGCGGTGGCCTACCTGACGCCCTTCATGGAGGCCGAGAAAGCCGCGCACGCCGCCGAAGGGCGCGAGGTCAAGACGCAAGGGAAGATCGTGCTGGCCACCGTCAAAGGCGACGTCCACGACATCGGTAAGAACATCGTGGGCGTCGTGCTGGCCTGCAACAACTATCAGGTCATCGACATGGGCGTCATGGTCCCCTGCGAAAAGATCCTGGAACGCGCCAAATTGGAGAAGGCCGATCTGATCGGCCTGTCGGGGCTCATCACGCCCTCGCTCGACGAGATGGCGCACGTGGCGCGCGAGATGGAGCGGCAATCGTTCAAGCTTCCGCTCCTGATCGGGGGCGCCACCACCAGCCGCGCGCACACCGCCATCAAGATCGCGCCCCACTACAGCCAGCCGGTGGTGCACGTGCTCGACGCCAGCCGCGCCGTGCCGGTCAGCACCAGCTTGCTGAGCCCCGAGGGCAAGCCGGCGTTCGTGGCGCAGCACCGCGCCGACTACGAGGAGCTGCGCAAGATCCACAGCACCCCCAAGCACAAGCTGGTGTCGCTGGAGGCGGCGCGGGCCAACCGGACGCCGATCACGTGGCGCAGCGCGGACGTGCCGTCGCCGGAGGTCACGGGGGTGCGGGTTCTGGAATCCGTTCCGCTGGCCGTCCTGCGCGAGTACATCGATTGGACGCCCTTCTTCCATACCTGGGAGCTCAAGGGGGTCTACCCGCGCATCTTCGACCACGAAAAATATGGCGAGCAGGCGCGGCAGATCTTCGCGGAGGGGAACGCGCTGCTCGACGCCATCGTCGAACAGAAGCTGCTCACGGCCCGCGGCGTCTACGGTCTCTTCCCGGCCCACGCCGTCGGCGACGACGTCGAGCTCTACACCGACGCCGACCGCAGCCAGGTGCGCGAGCGGTTCTACTTCCTGCGCCAGCAGACCGCCAAAGAGGGCGGTGAGCCGGCGCGCTGTCTGGGCGACTTCATCGCGCCCAAGGAGACGGGGCTGCGAGACCATCTGGGTGGCTTCGCCGTGACCACCGGCGTCGGCCTAAAAGAGCTCTGCGACGGCTTCCGCGCCAAGCTCGACGACTACAACGCCATCATGGCCGAGGCGCTGGCCGATCGGTTGGCCGAGGCCTTCGCCGAGTACCTGCACAAACGCGTCCGCGACGAATGGGGCTACGGCCAGCTCGAGGATCTGAGCAAGGATCGCTTGATCGCCGAGGAATACCGTGGGATTCGACCGGCCGCCGGTTACCCGGCCTGTCCCGATCACACCGAAAAGGGGACGCTCTGGCGCCTGCTCGACGTCGAGAAGAACACCGGCATGCGGCTGACCGAGTCGTACGCGATGTGGCCGGGCTCGAGCGTCAGCGGTCTCTACTTCGCCCACCCCGAGTCGCGCTACTTCAACCTTGGCAAGATCGATCGCGATCAGGTCGGCGATTACGGCCTTCGCAAGCGGATGACCACCGCCGACGTCGAACGCTGGCTGGGGCCGAACCTGAACTACGACCCCGCCCGCTGAACGGCGCGCTCAGGCCGAAAATCGCCGCAGGCGCAGCGCGTTCCCGATCACCGAGAGCGAGCTCAACGCCATGGCCGCCGCCGCCATGGTGGGCGACAGCAAGAGTCCCCAGATCGGATAGAGCGCGCCGGCCGCGATCGGAACGCCGGCCGTGTTGTAGATGAAGGCGAAAAAGAGGTTCTGACGAATGTTGGCCATCGCGGCGCGGCTGAGGCGCCGGGCCCGCACGATCCCACGCAGATCGCCCTTGACCAACGTGACGCCGGCGCTCTCCATCGCCAGGTCGGTGCCGGTGCCCATTGCGATGCCGACCTCGGCCTGGGCCAGCGCCGGCGCGTCGTTGATCCCGTCGCCGGCCATCGCCACCCGTCGGCCCTGCTTCTGAAGGCGTTTGACGGCCTCCGCCTTGTCCGCGGGCAATACGTCGGCCTCGATCTCGTCGATGCCGAGCTGCCCGCCGACCGCCCGGGCGGTGGTGTGGTGGTCTCCGGTCAGCATGACGATGCGTAACCCGTCGGCGCGCAGCTGGCCCAGCGCCTCGGCGGCCGTCGCCTTGATCGGATCGGCGACGCCCAGTAGCCCGGCCAAACCCCCGTCGACCAGGACGAACACCACCGTCTGTCCCTCCCGGCGGAGGGCCTCGGCCCGCTCCGCCGCCGCGCCAAGCGACACCCCGAGGCGCTCGACGAGCTTGCGGTTCCCGAGCGCGACCGCGCGGCCGGCAATCTTCCCGCTGACCCCTTCTCCCGAGGTGTACTGGAACGACTCGGTCGTTCCGAAAGGCAGCCCGCGGGCCGTGGCGCCTTCGACGATGGCGGCGGCCAGCGGGTGCTCGCTGCCGCGCTCCAGCGTCGCCGCCAGCCGGAGCGTCTCCTGCGCCTCGAATCCGCCCCAGGGCTCGAGCGAGACCAACGTCGGTTTGCCGGTGGTCAGCGTCCCGGTTTTGTCGATGACCAGCGTGTCGATCTGTGGCAGCGCCTCGATCGCTTCGGCGTTCTTGAACAGAATTCCCAGCGTGGCGGCCTGGCCGGTGGCGACCATGATCGACATCGGCGTGGCCAGCCCGAGCGCGCACGGACAGGCGATGATGAGTACGGCGATGGCGTTTACCAACCCGTGCGCCAGGCGCGGCTCCGGACCGAGCAGCCCCCAGAGCGCGAAGGTCGCGGCGGCGACCCCGACCACGACCGGCACGAAGATTCCGGCGGCCAGATCGGCCAATCGCTGGATCGGCGCGCGGCTCCGCTGCGCCTCGCCGACCAACCGGACGATCTGCGCCAGCAGCGTCTCGCCCGCCACGCGCTCGGCCCGCATGATGAGGCTGCCGGTGCCGTTCAACGTCCCCCCGACGACCTGCGTCCCAGGTGTCTTCTCGACGGGGATCGACTCGCCGGTGATCATCGATTCGTCGATCGTGGTCTGCCCCTCGACCACGGTTCCGTCGACCGGGACCCGCTCGCCCGGGCGCACGCGCAGGCGATCGCCGGCTTGCACCTCCGAAAGCGGCACGTCGTGCTCTTGTGCGTCGCCTTGTCCGTCTGCCGATCCGTTTCCGCGCAAGCGGCGCGCCGTCTTGGGCGCCAGGCTCAGCAACGCCCGCAGCGCGGCGCCGGCCTGCCCGCGGGCGCGCAGCTCCAGTACCTGGCCGAGCAAGACCAGCGTGACGATGGCGGCGGCCGCCTCGAAGTACACGCCGACTTGGCCACCGGCGTCGCGAAAAGCCGGCGGGAACCGCCCGGGCAGCGCCACCGCCACCAAGCTGTACCCGTAGGCCACCGCCACGCCGAGCCCGATCAACGTGAACATGTTGAGGTGCCGGTTGCGGAACGAGTCGACGGCGCGCACGAAGAACGGCCAACCGCCCCACAGCACGACGGGCGTCGCCAGGCAGAGCTCAATCCAGACCCGCGCGGCGCCCGCGAAGAGGTCGGTCATGGCGATCACCAGCAGCGGCGCGGCCAGGGTGGCGCTCACCCATAGGCGGCGTTGCATCTGCCGCAGCTCCGGATTCTGGCCCTCGTCCAGGGAGACCGTCTTCGGCTCCAGCGCCATCCCGCAAAGCGGGCAGGGGCCTGCCTGGGCGCGGACGATCTCCGGATGCATCGGACAGGTCCACAGGTCATTCGACCCGGCGGGCGGAGAAACCTCAGGCGGCGCCGGATCGGCCACGGCGGCGCTCGGCTGCCCGCCACCACCCCGCTTGCCGACCGTCACCAGCATCGATGGCGGGTTTGGGCCGGCCCGGCCGTGCTCCATATGGGCCGCCCCCGGCGCAGCCAAGAACTTGGCCGGCTCCTTGACGAATCGATCGCGGCAGCCCTGGCAGCAGAACAGATGAGTCTGCCCGTCGAAGTCGGCGCGAAAACGGGCCTCGGGCCGCACGACCATTCCGCAGACCGGATCCTTCAACAGCGGCGCCGGGCCGCTCGCCGCCGCAGCTTGGCTATCCGGCGTTTCCGCGGGCGGCATCGTCCATATTCATGACGCCGGCGGGTGCCATTGACCACCTTTTGCTAGGCGGCGCGTGAGCGACGACGGGCTGGGCCCGGCGTTGCTCGTCGCGGGGGATTTAAAGGACCCTCCCAGGGTCCTTTTCCTAGAAGTCGTCGGTGGCGCCCGACAGACCGAAGGAGGTCAGCTCCATGGTGAATGGATGGTCGACGCCCTGCGAGCGCACCGTGCCGGCCAGCGGAACCGCCGGGTGCGACCAGGAGTCGGCGGTGCTCTTCCAGGGGCCCCACTGCGCCTCGGTGCGGGTACGGAAACAGCCGTCGAAGCGGCCTGCCGGTACGGTGATGCTCTCCTGCGGCAGCCCCTGCCAGCGGATCACCATCTGTGAGACCATCCCTTGGTACTGCGACTGTAGAAAAGACATCATCGCCGGTGGCACCTCGTTCACGTTCCCTTTGCGGTCTCGGGTCTTGATGGCGCGAATCTGGATCTGCGACGGATCGGTGCGATTGCCGAAAGCGGCCAGCATCTTCATCACGGTGCGGCCGGTGTAGCTTTCGCTGATCATCTCCAGCCAGAAGGCGTCCCCCTCCTGACCGACGATCTTGTGGGTCAGGAACGACGGCTGGCCTTTGTCGTCGATCATCTTGTATTGCGTCCATTGGCCCACCGCCATTGGCATCGGCTCGAACTGGGTGGGGGCGGGAAATTCGGTTCCGCCGGCCTGCAGCGCGGCCAGCCGGCCGTCGATGTCGGCCTTGGCGGCCGGATCAATCGAAGGGCCGCAGGCGACCAGATAGAGGGCGCCCAGGGCCGCGAAGCAGGGGACCGCGACGGAGGGGACAGCGAAGGAAGGGACGGCGAATGAACGGAGATGGGATCGCATGCCGCCATGCTGCCCTCGAACTGGCCCGTTGGGCAAGCGGGTGCGTCGGTGGAGGGGCCGATCGCGCGAGGAAAAAATTGCCCGCGATGGCGCGGCGGTACGGCGTCGCTTCCCGCGGCGCGCCGGCCGCTTCAGGGCTGCTCGGCGAGTACCTGGGCGTGGGTCTTGCCGTACGGATAAAAGCGGTTCTTCTCGCCGTGCGCCCAGGCCTCTTTCAGCTCGGGCTTGGTGATGTCCCAGTCCGGGCGGCATTTTTGCAGCACGGCGCGCACGTCTTGCCGCAGCTCCTCTTGCGTCGGCCGGCCGAAGAACCAGTAACCGTTGTAGATCTTGTAAACGATTAGGCCAGGCTCCAGCACCAACGTGTGGGGGATCATCGGGTTGTGGGTGGGATCGGTGTACTCGGCGATGTCGAGATCCTTCTGTACCTTGCGGCTCGGATCGGACAGGAACGGCCAGTGCGCGCCGATGCCGGCGCGGCTCTCGTTGGTCTCGAGGAGGTTGTCGGTGCTGATCGTGACCAGCCGGCAGTAGCCCACCTCCAGCTCGCGGTGTAGCTGTAGCAACCCTTCCAGCTGCCGGCGATCCTTGGGGCAGTAGGCGCCTCGACTGAGCATGAGGATCATCGGATCGGCACCCTGCAGCTCGGAGAGCTTGTGGTGCTTACCGGTGTGATCGGGAAGATCGAAGTCGGGAAACGTGGCTCCTGGAACGATCTCGGCGCGCATGACGTACCTCCTGTCGGGAGTATGTCACGCGCGCCGCGGGTGCTCGGGAGCGTTAGTCGCTGAGGTCTTGCGAGCGCACGCCGTCGCCGAGCTCGGCCTCGAGATAGGTGCGCAGCCGTCCCTTGAGGCGGCACTCGATCTGGCGAACGCGCTCGCGGGTGACGCCGAAGCGTACCGCCAGATCGACCAATGTCGCCGGCTCGTCGTTGACCAGCCGCGCGCGGAAGATCTCGAGGTCGCGGTCACGCAGGGTGGCGCCGAAGGTCTGCAGCTTTTCGCGCAGCAGGATCCCGAACTCGGTCGACTCGACCTGCAGGTCGGGGCGCGAGCCGGCCGTCGCCGGGACCAGATCACCGCGCGTCCGATCGCCCTGGTCGTCGGAGCGGACCGGCGCGTCCAGAGAAATCTCGGAGGCGTTGAGGCGCCGCTCCATCTCGATCACCTCTTGCTCGGTGACGTCGAGGGCTGCCGCCAGGTGCTTGGCGTCGACCTGATAACCCTGCTTCTCCAGCTTCTCGCGCTCTTTGCGGAGATTGAAGAACAGGCGGCGCTGCGGCTGGGTGGTGCCGACCTTGACCAGGCGCCAGTTGGCCAAAATGAACTTCAACATGTAGGCCCGGATCCACCAGGAGGCGTAGGACGACAGCTTGACGCCTCGGTACGGGTCGTACTTCTCGACCGCGTGAATGAGGCCGACGTTGCCTTCCTGAATCAGGTCGAGCACGTTGTTGTGCGCCCGGCGGTACTCCTGCGCGATCTTGACGACCAACCGCAGGTTGGCGGTCACGAGGCGCGCCGCCAGCTTGGGCTCCGCGGTCTTCGAGAGACGGACGGCGACCTCATGCTCCTCTTCGCGGGTCATGAGCGGATAGCGGCGAAGCTCGTGTAGGTAAGCCCCGATGGTCGAGTGATCGGAGCCGGTGAACGCGGTGGCGGCCGGCACCCCGACTTCCGGCAGCGCGCTCGAGTCTGCGTCGACCGATTCGGGGCCCCCGCCGAGTCCCAGCGCAATGCCGTCAACCGGCTGCACGCCCGCGTCGCCGCTCGGCTCGACAGCCTCGGCTTCCGAGGACCCGTCGACCGACTTCAAATTGACCTGGTCGCGCTTTCGCTTCGGGCCTTTCGACACCAGATTGGGTCGGCAGGCGGCGTTTCGCTCGCCTGCGCGCCGGAGCAGGAAGACCGGGTTGCTCTTGGTGGAAGAGGTAGCTGCGTTGCTTAGCATGTCTCTATGCATCGCAAGGCCTGTGCCACCTCTGCGGGCCTTGGAATGCCTGGGCTCTGGGCCGATTTAACGGTTGAGGTTACGAAGGGGTAACGATCCGCCGGGGGGAGGCTTTTTCTTCGTAACGGTGTCTACCCATCAGCTTGCCCGGCCCCGACGCTTGTCTCGGGCCCAATCGGCAGGTCGATCGCGAACGTCGCGCCTTGGCCCAGCTCGCTGCTCACCATTAAGGTGCCGCCGTGGGCCTCTATGACGGCGCGGGCGATCCAGAGTCCCAAGCCCAAGCCCCCATAGTTCCGCACCGGACCGGCGCGGCCGAAGCGTTCGAAGATGCGCGCCTGATCGGCCGGGGCGATCCCGATGCCCTGGTCGGTTACCGAGATCCGAGCGCCCGTTCGCCGGCGTTCCACCCGAATCTCCACCGGCTGTCCTGGGCCGTACTTGATGGCATTGGCCAGTAGCCGATCGAGGACGTCTTCCAGCTTGAGGCGATCCCAACGGCCGAGCAGGCGTTCGGGCGTTGGGTTCACCACCAAGTCCGAGGTGCGGTGCTCTTCGGAGAATCGTTTCACCACCCCGCGGACGATCGACACCAGATCCTCTTCGGCGAGACTGAGACGCTCCGACGGCTGCAGCTTTGCCACCGCGATCATGTCGCCCACCAACCGGGCGATGCGATCGATCTGGGCGTCGGCCCGCCCCAGCTTCTCGTCGACCTCCTGGGGACCGAGATTTGACCGGCGTACGCTCTCCAGGTGCAGCCGCAGCGCCGCGAGCGGTGTTCGCAGCTCGTGGGACGCCAGCACCAGGAATTCGTCCCGAACCTGGAGCGCCCGCGCCAGCTCGGTCAGAAGAAGGGCGCGCTCTTCTTCGACGCGCCGGCGCGCCTGCCGTTCGGCGCTGTCGCGGATCGCCCGTCGCAACGCCGGCGCCAACCGCGCAAGATTGTGCTTGGGAATGTAATCGTCGGCACCGGCTTTGAGCAGGGAGACGGCCGCCGTCTCGCCGATGTGTCCGGAGACCACAATCACCGGCGTGTCCGCCGCCAACTCTGCGCGTATCCCGAGCGCGGCCAGCGCGTCGAAGCTGGGCATCGCGTAGTCCATGGAGATGACGTCCCAGGATCGCTCCCGCAGCGCGCGCTCCATCTCGTCGCTGGTCTGCACCCGCCGCACGTCAGGGTCGAACCCGTTCCGCGCAAGCTGGAGCCGAATCAGCTCGACGTCGTCGGAAGAGTCGTCGACGGACAGCAGCGCCAGCGGCGTGAATTTCTCTTCGTGTTGCGATCCGGTTTGCCCTGACACCTTTTTTTCCTGACGCCGGATCCACCGACCCATGAAATAATGACGGGAGGTGACTCCCGTGAACAGTCATGAAATCCAACCGACAGCCGCTCCAATTCTATGGGCCGGCGCCTTGCCAGGCATCCAGGAACCGTCGGGGCGAGGCCGCGGTTCGCCGCTGCCGGACGGCCGCGGCCCGGCGTCGGGCGCGGACGGAAAGCTCATTCTGCTGGTCGAGGACGACCGCAGCATTCGCGAGGCGGTGCAGAGCGTCCTCGAGGACGAAGGCTACCACGTGATTCAGTCGGAAAACGGGCGTGACGCCCTTGATCGCCTGCGTTCCGGGGCGCTGCCCGATCTGGTCGTGTTGGATCTGAGAATGCCGGTCATGAACGGCTGGGAGTTTCGGGCCGCGCAAAAAAACGATCCGAATCTGGCCGGGATTCCGGTGCTGGCCGTCTCCGCCGACGGCAGCGCGAAGGCCGAGGCGATTGCCGCCGACGGCTACCTGCGCAAACCGCTCAGCGCGCGCACCTTGCTCGACACGGTGGCCCGAATCCTGGCGCACGTCGAACGCCAACGGTTGCTCGGCCGCTTGGCGGAGGCCGAACGTTTCGCGGCGCTCGGCCGGCTGGCCGCCGGCGTCGGCCACGAGATCAACAATCCGCTCACCTACGTCTCGGTGAACGTGGATCTGGCGGTGGCGGAGATCGGGATCTGGCTGGCGCAGAACGGTGTCGGTGAGGCCGGGGGCGCCGCGGGTGGTTCCTCGCCGCCGAGCCCGGCGCGCGCGATCGAGAAGATGGCCGCGGTGCGCGAGATGCTCGACGAGAGCCGCAGCGGCCTGCGGCGCATCCGCGACGTGGTGAAGAATCTGCAGAGCCTCTCACGGCCGCCGGAGCCGACCCGCGAGCTGTTCTCGCTGAACGATCTCTTGGACGAGTCGCTGGCGATGGCCCGCAACCACCTCGAGCACCGCGCCACGGTGGTGAAGAATTACGGCGACCTGCCGGCGCTCCTCGGCGACCGGTCGGCGCTCGGTCAGGTGTTCCTCAATCTGTTGCTCAACGCGGCGCAGGCGCTGCCCGAGGGGCGCGCCGATCGCAACGAAATCACCATTACCACTGCCCAGTTGGACGGCGAGCTGGCGGTCGACATCCGCGACACCGGCGCCGGTATTCCGCGCGACGTGCTGCCGCACATCTTCAATCAGTTCTACACCACCAAGCCGATCGGCGAGGGGACCGGGCTTGGGTTGGCCGTCTCGCACCGGATCGTGACCGATCACGGCGGGCAGATCGTGGTCGACAGCGAGGTCGGCCTGGGCTCGACCATACGCGTGGTCTTGCCACTGCACCGTCCCGAAGTGCCAGCCGATCGCGCCGAATGAACTACGGAGCCAATAGACGCTCTCCCTGGGAGATCTAAAGACCCTCTCGGGGGGGATTTTACAGACGCGTGAGCGACGACGGGCTGTGCCCGGCGACGCTCGTGGCGGGGGATTAAAAGGAGCCTCTCGGGAGGGATTTACAGACGCGTGAGCGACGACGGGCTGTGCCCGGCGACGCTCGTGGCGGGGGATTAAAAGGAGCCTCTCGGGAGGGATTCTACAGACGCGTGAGCGACGACGGGCTGTGCCCGGCGACGCTCGTGGCGGGGGATTAAAAGGAGCCTCTCGGGGGGATTTTACAGACGCGTGAGCGACGACGGGCTGTGCCCGGCGACGCTCGTGGCGGGGGATTAAAAGGAGCCTCTCGGGAGGGATTTTACAGACGCGTGAGCGACGACGGGCTGTGCCCGGCGACGCTCGTCGCGGGGGATTTAAAGGACCCTCTCAGGGTCCTTTTTACTACGACAGATCGCCCTCTTCGGATTCGGCGTCGGCGCCGACGGGCGCGTCGAGACCATTGTGCCGGAGCTTTTCCCACAGGGTCTTGCGCGAGATCCCCAGCATCGCGGCGGTTCGATTGCGCTTTCCGTCCGCCGCCTTGAGGGCGTGCTGGAGGTACTGGTTCTCGAATTCGCGGATGGCCAGGTGCAGCGGCCGAATGACCGGCGCGTCGCCGGCGGTGGGCAGCGTCGGCGGCAGGCGCGTATCGACGATCGACGGCGGCAGGTGGTGCACGTCGATCTCCTGGCCACCCGAAAGGACGATCGCGTGCTGGACCGCGTGTGACAGCTCGCGGACGTTGCCGGGGAACTCGTACTGCAGCAGGCTGGCCCAGGCGGCGGGGGAGATACGCGGGACGGGCGCACCGGGTGCGGTGAACCGTTGGATGAAATGCCGCAACAGCAGCGGCAGATCGGTGGGTCGCTCGCGCAGCTGCGGGATTTGGATCTCGATGACGTTCACCCGGTAGAAGAGGTCCTCCCGAAACAGTCCGGCCTTGATCCGCTCGGGCAGGTTGCGGTGGGTGGCCGAGATGATCCGAACATCGACGCGGACGGGGGTGTTGGTCCCGAGCGGCTCGAAGGTGCCTTCTTGCAGGACGCGCAGCAGTTTGGCCTGGGCCGCCGCCGGCAGCTCGGCGATCTCGTCGAGGAACAGTACGCCGCCGTCGGCCGCCTTGAACCGCCCGTCGCGCTTTTTGACGGCGCCCGTGAAGGCGCCCCGTTCGTGGCCGAACAGCTCGGCTTCGATCAGGTTCTCGGCCAGCGCGCCGCAGTTGACCGCTACGAAGGCCTTGTCCCGGCGCGCGCTCTTCTCGTGGATCAACCGGGCCACGACCTCCTTGCCGGTCCCGCTGTCTCCGGTGATGAGCACGGGGGCGTCGCTCTGCGACACCATCTTGCTCATCTCGATCACGCGGCGGATGGCGGGTGACTCGCCGATCAACGTCGTCTCCGAGGCCCGGCTCGACAGCTCGCCGCGCGCTTTGTCGAGCTCGCGCCGCAAGGTCCGCGTCTCGCTAATCCGCCGCGCCTGCAGTAAGAGCTCATCGACGTCGAACGGTTTGGTCAGGTAGTCGTACGCCCCCTCTTTCAAGGCGGACACGGCCTGCGCGACGTCGGCATAGGCGGTCATCAAGATGACGTCGGTGGCGGGCGAATCTTTTCGCACCCGCCGGAACAGGGTCAAGCCATCGACCGCGGGCAGACGCACGTCGCAGATGACGAGATCGAATACCCGCCGCTGTAGGCAATCCATCCCTTCGGCGCCGTCGCTGGCGGTCTGGACCTGGTGACCGGCTTCGCGCAGCTGCTCTTCCAGCAGCTCACGCAACTCGGGTTCGTCGTCGACCAGTAGGATGTCTAACACGGCGTCACGTGGGATCTTTGGGACGGCGGCTACTCTCGTCGAGGACGCCGAATTGGCAGATGTCTTAGCAGAGATCGGCAGGGGGCGTGTGGCGGCGTCGTCCATGGCTCAGTTGGGCGCCCAAATCATGGAATATGGCGCCGTCCCCGGCCGCGTCCGTATAGAAGGCGCGTCATCGGGGCCAAGTGGATGCCGTCCCCGGCCTTGAATCCGCGTCCGTGGCGGCTTCCGTCGAAACGGCTATCTCTTCGTTCATCCTGATCCTGCGCTCAACTATTCATCCGCCGTGCCAGCGGCTTCGCCTGCCGCGCGGCCGGGCTTGGTGTCCCGGAGCCGATGCGGACCGTTACTCGCTGGTGACACGTGCTGCCGCTCGTTACGGTTAGGTGGCGCTGGGCAGCTGGCTCGCCGCGCCCGTCTGTGCGCCCCGCTTGGCTTCGGTCGCAGCTTGGCGCATGGCACGATCCATGAACTACGTCGCTGTGGGTCGCTGAGCAATAACCTTCAAAAAGGGGAATCCCATGCTGTGGACCATCGCGGTTGTTTTGCTGCTTCTCTGGGCGCTGGGGATGGTGAGCTCGTACACGTTGGGCGGCTTCATTCACATCTTGTTGGTTTTGGCGGTGGTGGTCGTCGTGATTCGCCTCATCACCGGGCGCCGAATAACTTGATGAAGGGTGGGCGCGTCGGGTCTCCGGTATTTGTGAAGGACTCCAGGGAGTAATCTATCCGTGGCCATGGCAGCGCCGGAGACCACGCGACTTCCCGATCCGGGCTTCGCTCGGGAGGATTTGGCTCAGGAGGAGCTGGAGCATCTCAAGGGCGAGAACGCGCGGCTGGCCGGCGAGCTGGCCCGCGCGAAGCGGTCGAACGAGCTCTTCGGGGCCATCCTGGGTCACGATCTGCGCAATCCGCTGGGTGCCATGTTGATGACGGCGACGGTGCTCTCGCGGAAGATCGAGGACGAGTCGCTCAAGCGCGCGCTGACCCGGATCGTCACCGCCGGCAATCGGATGAACCACATGATCACCGATTTGCTCGATTTCACGCGCGCCCGAGGGACAGGCGGCCTTCGGATCGAATGCGCCCGGACCGATCTGGCGCCGATCTTCCGCCACGCGCTCGACGAGCCGGCCGAGGCGGCCAAGGGGCGCGCGATCTCCCTGGTGGTCGAAGGAGACACCCGAGGGCAGTGGGACGCTGCTCGAATGGCCCAGGTGGCCAGCAGCTTGGTCGGGAATGCCGTTCGGCACGGGGCTGCAGATGGCGCAATCGCTGTTCGAATCGACGGTCGCGATCCCGAGCAGGTGACCATCGAGGTACGCAGCGTCGGTCCGATTCCCATCGAGCTGTTGCCCGTGCTCTTCGAACCGTTTCAGAACGGCGATCTGCATAGCCGGCGCGGCGGCCTGGGACTGGGGCTCTTCCTCACCCGCGAGATAGTCACCGCGCACCGGGGCACGATCGGGGTGGCGGCGGACGACGGTTCCGCCTCGTTTCGGGTCGCGCTACCTCGGGGCGATTGACCCGCCACCCCGGCGATCGCGTTCTACAAAAGTAACAAATGCGCGACCGATGTTACATCGCTGAAACGCGGGCGACCCTACGTCCTTGTCGTCCGCGCAGGTCGATTTGGTACAAGATTTGAACCTCTTTGTCGCACCGGAATGCACGCCAACACACGACGAAACGCGCCTGAGTCCGCCTCTGGGTAACCCCGGCCTCCGGTGTTGTCGAAGTCCGGTAAGAAGATCGGCGATAAGAAGATCGGCGATACGATGACCGGCGATGACACCGCAACCATTCTGATCGTCGATGACCGGGACGAAAATGTCCTAGCGCTCGAGGTCATGTTGTCGCTGCCGGGCGTCGAGATCGTCAAGGCGCGGTCGGGCCCCGAAGCACTGCGCCTGGTGCTGCGGCAAGAGTTCGCCGTCATCCTCCTCGACGTGATCATGCCGACGATGGACGGATTCGAGACGGCCCGTCTGATCCGGATGCGCGAAGCATCGAGGCGGATCCCGATTATCTTTCTCACCGCGGGCCCCGAGCTGGACATGGTGGGCGAAGGGTACGCGGCCGGAGCGGTCGACTTTCTGATCAAGCCGCTCAATCCCGACATCGTCAAGGCCAAGGTGTCGGTGTTCGTCGAGCTCTACCGCATGACCCGTCAGATCAGGCGGCAAGAAGAGGCGCTGCGGCTGGCCGAGCGACAGCGGGGTGAGGTCGCGCTCAAGGAGAGCGACGCGCTCTACGAGGCGTCGTTCCACGCCGCGCCGGTCGGCATTGCACACACCTCGTTCGAGGATCGCTGGCTGCGGGTCAACCCGCGTTTTTGCCAGATCCTCGGCTACTCCCAGGAGGAGTGCCTCGAACGCGGCTTCCGCGATGTCACGCACCCGGAGGATCTGGCCGACGAGATGGCCGGTCTGCACGAGCTCATCGCCGGCAAGATCGGCACCTACCACCGCGAGAAGCGCTACCAGCACAAGCTGGGGCATACGATCTGGTTGGACGTGACGGGATCGCTGGTCTACGACCATGCCGGCAAGGCCAAGCACTTCATCGCGGTCATCGAGGACGTCACCGAGCGCCGGCGCACCGACGAACGGCAGCGGTTGCTGGCCGGCACCGGCCAGATCCTGCTGCGCTCGCTCGATCACCGGACGACGATCGGGGATGTCGCGCGCCTGGTGACGGCCTCGTTTTGCGACTGGTGCGCCATCGCCACCGTCGACCGCACGGCCGAGTCGGGCTATCACTTGGCGATCGCCCACGGCGACCCTCAGATGGGTCTTTCGATCACCGAGCTCGGACGCCGTTTGCTCGAGCTGCCCGGTTTTTGCCGAAGCCTCGGCGGGGGTTGCGTGGAGATGCTGACCGACCTCTGCGCGCGCGCCGGCGAAGTCTGGAAGGTGGATGGGGGCGGAAGCACCTCGGCGCTCCTTCACAGGATCGGCGGCAGCTCGGCGATGATCGTTCCGTTCGCGATCCGCGATCAGGTCTTGGGCCAGTTCATTTTGGTTTCGTCGCAGCCGACCCGGAGGTTCGGCGCGTCGGATCTGGCGACCGCCCAGGAGCTGGCCCAGCGGATCGCCATGGGGGTCGAGCACGCCCGGCTCTATCGCGAGGCGCAGGAGGCCGTCCGCGTGCGCGACGAATTCCTCTCGATCGCGTCGCACGAGCTGCGCACGCCCCTGACGCCGCTGCAGATCCACTTCCAGCGGCTGCTCGGCCCGCGGCGCAACGAGGCGTCGCTCGCCCCCGAGCAGCTCCAACGCATCCTCGGACGGTGCGAACGCCAGGTGCATCGGCTGCAGGCCCTCATCGACAACCTGCTCGACGTTTCCCGCATCTCCTCCGGGCGCCTGCGGCTGCAGATCGAGTCCGTCGATCTGGCCGACATCGTGCGCGAGGTCTCGGGCCGATTCGCTGAGGAGCTGGCGGCCGCCGAGTGTCCGCTCCTGGTCGAGGGCGCGACGCCGGTGACGGGGCAGTGGGACCGCCTGCGCCTCGAGCAGGTGGTGACCAACCTGCTGGGGAACGCCATCAAGTACGGCGGCGGCAAGCCGATCGAGATCAAGGTCGAGGCCACGCCCGAGGGGGCGCGTTTGCATATCGCCGATCGCGGCATCGGCATCGCCGACGGGGATCTGACCCGCATCTTTCAGCGGTTTCAACGGGCCGTCTCGGCGCGCTCCTATGGTGGTATGGGTCTCGGCCTCTACATCACGCGGCAGATCGTCGATGCCCACTGCGGATCGATCCAGGTCGAGAGCCGTCCGGGTGAAGGCTCGGTGTTCGTCGTCGAGCTGCCGCGCCGGGTCGCCGCGACGGCGCATCTCGAGACCGGTAACCACAGAGCGGTGAGCGTCTGATGGTCGAGGCCGGGAGACCGCGGCCGGCGGGAATTCTGCTGGTCGAGGACGATCGGGACGTGCGGGAGGCTCTCGCCGAGGTGCTGGAAGAAGAGGGCTTCCAGGTGTCGCGCGCGCGCACCGGCGTCGACGCGCTCGAGCAGCTCGGCAAGAGCCATCGGCTGCCCGCCGCCATCGTGCTCGACCTGATGATGCCGGTGATGGACGGTTGGGAGTTCAGGTCGTTGCAGGAAAGTCACTACGAGTGGGCCTCGATCCCGGTGGTGGTGATCTCGGCGGACACCGACGCCAAGGACAAATCCAGCGCCCTGCGCCCGATCGCCTGCCTCCGCAAGCCGCTCGACATCGACGAGCTGCTGGCCATCCTCACGGGCGTGACCCGCGCGGCCGGCGACCCCACCCCGAAGTCGGTCGATGGTCCTGGGCAGAAAAACAAGGGCGCATGAGCGCCGAGATCAACCTGTCTCCCCACACGATTCTCCTGGCGGAGGATGATCTGGAGATTCGCGACGTGGTGCAGGATCTCCTGGAGGAGATCGGGTGCGACGTCATTCCGGCGCGCACCGGAAAGCAGGCGCTGGATTTTCTCTTCAACGATCCCCGCTCACCGCCCGACATGGTCATTCTCGATCTCATGATGCCGCTCGTGACCGGCTGGCAGGTGTTGGACGTCATCCAGCGCGAGCCGGCGCTGTCGGGGGTGCCGGTGGTGATCTTGACGGCCGCCACCCAGGACCGACCTTCGGGCGTGGCGGCGTTGCTGCAGAAGCCGTTTCAGGTCGACGAGCTCATCGAAACCATTCAGCGTCTGCTGCGGCCGGCGGACTGAACGCGGGGCGCGCGACCGGTCGGCGCCGTTCGGGTCGCCGCGAGCGGGCTCAGATCGACTGAGTGTGCCAGCTGGGCGTCGCGACCGCCTGGCAGGCCTGAGCGCCCGCGCGCCGTCGTCGGTTCAGATCCAACAGAGCCGGTGCCAGCGCCAGCGCCGCACCCAGGCAGGTCAGCTCGCCGATGAGAGCGGCCAGGCCGAAGGACCGAATTCCCTGGTTTTCCGAGAGCAGCAGCGAGGCGTAGCCGACCACGGTGGTGAACGAGCAGAGCGCCACCGCCGGGCCGGCGGCGGTCACGATCCGCCCCGACGAGCCGGGCCCCTCGGCGCGGTGGCGGGCCGCGATGTTGACGGCGTAGTCGATCCCGATCCCGATCGTGATCGGCAGCGCGACGAAGTCGAGGAAGTTGATCTTGAGGCCCGCCACACCGGCGGCGGTCAGCAGCCACAGGATGCCGGCGCTCGCGCAGAGCAGGGTCACCGCCGCTTGTCGGGTGGCGCCCAACACCAGCAGGACCACCAGTACGGCACCGATGGCGGCCACCAGCGTGGCGCGCGGGCCGTCGCTGTCGACCGAGCTCACGATGTCGTGCTGGACGAAGGCGTTGCCGCCCACCACCAGATCCGATCCCAGACCCAGCGTCCCGAAGGCGCTCACGAAGCGATCGAGGTCCGCGGTGCGCCACAGATCGAATCCCACGCCCGTGGTTGCGACGAGCAGACGGCCCCGCGTCCCGTCCTGTTCGGTGAACGGCCAGGCCAGCTCGGCCGGGACGTCGGCGGCTGTGATGGGCTCGATGTGGGCCGGCGGCCGGAGATCGCGCGCGGCGCGGCGATCGACCTCGTTCATGGTGGCCAGCGTGGCGGGCGTCAGGAGACGCCGGATCTCCGCCAGCAGGGCCAGCTTGTCGTCCTGATCGGGCGGCATGAAATCATCCAGGCTCGCCACCCGTGAGAAGAGCCGCTGTCCGGGCGCCTTGGCGAGGTCGGCGGTCCGCAGGCGCGCGATCACCTCGCGCGCCCGCTGCCGACTGGGGAGCGCGATGACCGTCCCGCCCGAGATGCCGCGCCCGAAGGCGGCGTTGATCCGATCGTTCCAGCCACGGGCTTCTTGCATCTGTGACCCGCTCGAACGCAGGTTTTTGAAGTCGCTCTCGAACGGCCGGCTGGCCAGGAAACGCCCCGCGCCCAGGGCCGAGCCGCCGATCACCACCGCAGCCGCGATCACGATCGCCGGACGCCGCCGGGGGATGACACGCAGCAGCCCTCGGCCGAGGCGGACCGGCGATCGCCCACCGGCCAGACCGCGCGCCTCCAGCTCCGCCAAGGCCGCCGGCAGCACCAGGAACGTCGCAGTCCAGCACAGGAGGATGCCCACGCCGCCGATCACGCCGAAGTGCCGGTAGCCGCGAAAGTCGGTGGCCAACAGCGAGGCGTACGAGACGGAGGCCGCCAGCGCCGCGGCCAACGTGCCGCCGAAGCTCCCCGCAATGGCGATCCCCAGCGCCGCGACCGGATCCGCCGTGCGACGCCGCTCCTCGAAGTAGCGGGCCAGCAAGATGATGCCGAAGTTGATCCCATTGCCGACCACGATCGGCGCCAGGAACGCGGTGGCCAGATTCAGGTGACCGATCACCAGGCGCGCGAAGGCGAAGGTGCCGAGCGCGCCGATCGCCAGCGCCCCCAGCAGCGCGCCCACCGCCGCCGGCGATCCACGAAAAAACAACAGCAGGCCGAACGCGACGATCGCCACCGTTAGGAGCGTGGCCCGCAGCATGCCGCCCGAGAGCGCCTGGTGCTCGATCGCCGTGTTAATCACGTCGCCGGTCATTCCGATCGTCACGGCATCGCCGAAGGTCCGCCGCGCCTCGTCCACCGCGCGCGACGCGGCGTCGATGGTGGCGGCATTGCGCGACACCTCGCCCGCCGCGAAGCGGGTTCGCACCACCACGATCTGGATTCGTCCGTCGCCCGAGACCAGCGGAGACGGGCTCTGCGCGCCCCGCTGGGCCGCCTGGAGCTGGCGGTCGAGGGCGCGCAGCCGCTCCCCGATGGGCGGCGCCGATTTGCCGCCGCTGGGTTCGTGATCGCCGTGTTCGCGATGGTCCTGATCTTCGAGCGAGACGAAGAAAGGATTGAGCCGCGCCTTGCGCGCCCGCAGATCGTCGGCGATGGCACGTAGATCCTCGGTTGGCGCCAGCAGCTGGCGGTGCGTCCAGGCGAAGCGATCCTTGGCGCCGCTGTCGAAGCCGACGCCGATGACGGCCTCTTTCGGCAACGCAATCAAACGGTCGCGCACCAGCGTGGCGGCGGCCATGCGGCGCTGCGCGTCGCCGGATTCGATGCCCACGATGATGGTTCCGAACACCTGCGCGCGGGCTTCGAGCGCGTGCAGATCGCGCACCGAGCGGGTGTCGGGTGGCAGCAGGTACGATAGGTCGCCGTGCAGCGGCAGGCGTGCCGCGAGCGGGACACACGCGGCGCCGGCCAGCAGCGCGGTAGCCAGGATGGTGCGGCGCCGGCGGGTCGTGAAGGCGGCCCAGCGCGCGCCCAAGCTCGCTATGGTGGAGGGGCTCATGGGATCGATCTCCTCTCAGCGGCGGCCGTCGAGGCGCGCCAGGGCCAGCCGGGGGAGGGCGGAAGCGAGCCCCAGCACCAGCATTCCCAGCGCGAACAACGACGGCGCGCACGCGAGCAAGGTCGGAAGCAGATTGGTCAGGTGGCGATGCATACCGACGGCATTTGCAGCCGGCATGCCAGGCCCTTACGCGGCGGGCGCCGCGGGCGGGCCGCCGCGCGGGTGTCGAAATACCAACGCCGCGGGAGCAGAAGCTGTCAGTCGGCGGAGGAGCCGCGGCCTTCGGTTGCCGCGGCGGCCGCCCGGGCCGGACGGGGCGACGCGACGCGCAGCTTGGACTTGGTGGCGCGCGCTTCCAGCCGATCGAGAAGCTCGATGAGGCCGTCGCCGAACACCTCGGCGATGGCCGCGCGCATGAGGCGATAGACGGTGGGGCCTGTGTCGCCCGCGCACGAATAGTCGTTGAAGTCGGGGCTGAGGCCCAGGCGTCCGCGCCCGAACGAGACCGGGTAGAGGCGACAGACCCGCGGCTTGATCTCCGACGGCGAAAACCCGTGGATCAGCGCAGCGCGGTGTAGGCCGCAGCCGCGCTCGCCCCCGTGTTGGAGAAACACGCAGCCCGAGGTGCCGTCATCGGGATCGGCGGTCGCCGTTCGGTGAATGATGCCCATCGGGGCGGCCGGATCGGCCTCGGGATCTCGCTCGTCGAACCAGCCGGCCGGATCGCGCCGCTCGGCATTCAACACCGAAGCGACCTCGGTCGCGCGGCGCAAGATGGCGTGCTGCTCGGGCACGAAGACGTCGGCGCCGTACTGGCAGCAGGCGTCGTTGCGCTGGCGATCTGATTCTTCGCGGCACAGGCACGCGTGCGTCATGCAGTCGGGCGCGAAGGTGACCTTGAAGATTCGGTCGTCGACTCGGCGGACCTCGGGGTGATCAACGTCGTGATACATGGACCCTCGGATTGTGCCACGAATGGGCCGCGGTCCGAAGTTTCTCTCGTGCGAGCTCGGTCGCAATCTCGATCGCGAACGGGTCGAAGGCACGCGCGCGGTTGACAAAGGGGAGGGCACATCTCAGAAGACGACCATGGCCGCGCCCCGGATCGAGACCTCCGCGCCGGCGCCCGTCTGGATCGAACCGGGCGCCTCGGTTCCCGCGCTGCGCTTCGACAACAGCTTCGTGCGCGAGCTGCCCGGCGATCCCGATCGGTTGCGGGCGGTGCGTGGCGTGCGCCGCGCCTGCTTCTCGCCGATCGATCCCGTCCCGGTGACTGGCCCGCGCCTCTTGGCCCATTCACCGGAGGTGGCGCGCTTGCTGGATTTATCGGAGGCGGACTGCGCGTCGAGGGCGTTCGTGCAGCTCATGGCCGGCAACGCGCTCCTGCGCGGCATGGCGCCCTACGCCGCCTGTTATGGCGGACACCAGTTCGGCACCTGGGCCGGTCAGCTCGGCGACGGCCGGGCCATCTCTTTGGGCGAGGCCGTCAACGCACGCGGCGAGCGCTGGGAGTTGCAGCTCAAAGGGGCGGGCGCGACGCCGTATTCTCGCTCGGCCGACGGTCGCGCGGTCCTGCGTTCGTCGATCCGGGAATTTCTCTGTAGCGAGGCGATGGCGCACCTGGGTGTGCCGACCACGCGCGCGCTGTCGCTGGTCGCCAGCTCGGACCCGGTCGTGCGCGACATGTTCTACGACGGGCATCCGCGCGCCGAGACGGGCGCGATCGTCTGCCGCGTGGCCCCGTCGTTCTTGCGCTTCGGCAACTTCGAGCTCTTCGCCGCCCGCGGCGAGCTTGACGTCCTCACGCGCCTGGCCGACTACACGCTGCGCCACCATTTCCCCGAGCTCGGTGCGCCAGGCCCCGAGACCTATGCCGCTTGGTTGAAGGAGGTGTGCCGGCGGACGGCCGTCCTGATGGCGCACTGGATGCGGATCGGCTTCGTCCACGGCGTGATGAACACCGACAATCTCTCGATCCTCGGCCTCACGATCGACTACGGGCCCTTCGGCTTCCTCGATCACTTCGATCCCAACTTCACCCCCAACACCACCGACGCCGATCGGCGCCGGTACCGCTTCTCCAACCAGCCGCTCATCGCCAAGTGGAATCTGGTCCGGCTGGCGGAGGCGCTCTTCCCGCTCATCGGCAGCCTGCCACCGCTCGAGACGGCTCTGGCGTTCTACACGGAGACCTACGAGGCCGAGGCGGCGCGCCTGCTGGCCGCCAAGCTGGGCCTGGCCAAGGCCGAGCCGGAGCTGGTCGAGGAGCTCTGGCAGGTTCTGTCGCTGGTCGAGATCGACTTCACGTTGTTCTTTCGCCGGTTGGCCGACCTGCCGGTTCCCGATGGCGGCCAAGCGCACGGTCGGATCTCCGACGGGGCGCTGCTGGCGCCGCTGCGCGAGGCGTACTATGCGCCCGACGCGCTGACCGGCGACGTCCGTGCGCGTACGCTGGCCTGGTTGCGCCGCCACGGCGATCTGGCCCGCTCGGCGGGGACGCCGCCCGAAGTTCGCCGGGCGCGTATGAATGCGGTGAACCCCAAATACATCCTGCGCAACTGTCTGGCCCAGCTCGCCATCGACGACGCCGAGCGGGGCGATCCCGCGCTGATCTTGGAGCTGCTGGATCTCCTGCGCCACCCGTACGACGAGCAACCGGCGCGGGAGCGGTTCGCCGCCAAGCGCCCCGATTGGGCGCGACATCGGGCCGGATGTTCGATGCTCTCCTGCAGCTCGTGACCCCGCGCCCCGGGCGCCTACGCCGGCCATAGTCTCCGAGGGCGCTGGACAAATCGTACAGGCCGCGTATGTTCAGCCTCCAAGGAGCAACACAACGTGGCAGAAGGTACCGTTAAGCGTTTGACCGACAAGGGTTTTGGATTCATCTCGACCGGCAGCGGGAAGGATCTCTTTTTTCATTCCTCGGCCGTGGAGGGCGGAGGCTTCGAGCAGCTTCGTGAAGGACAGCGCGTAGAGTTCACCGAGGGCCAGGGGCCCAAGGGTCCGCGCGCCGAGTCCGTCAAGCCGCTGTAAGCGGCTGGACGGCAGGTTCGGAAGCTCGGAAGCTCGGACGTTCGGCGCTGGCCCGATAGTCCGGACCTAGTCGGAGGTCCGCGCCCGGTATCTGGGCGCGGCCATTCGATATTCTCGATCTGGCGATGGCCATGGTCGCGTATGGCCGTGCCCTCGCATCGCCTTCAGTCGGCCGGTTCACCCGCCGACGAATAGCGAATGCGCGGGGTTGTCGTGTTTTCCCTAGCGTGCTGGGCGGCCCTAGGG
>Ga0209483_1000853_pt1 | contig 24744 bp, 20 predicted proteins | sample NGEPerA_FD_184508 | JGI IMG/M metagenome (GOLD analysis project Ga0209483, IMG submission 184508) | Arctic peat soil microbial communities from the Barrow Environmental Observatory site, Barrow, Alaska, USA - NGEE PermafrostL2-A... | ecosystem: Environmental > Terrestrial > Soil > Wetlands >... | reverse complement strand
GGACCGGATTGTCGGCCGCGACATCGCTGCGCACAGTTGAATTGGTACCTGCAACGGTATCCTTCCCGACCTGCGTGTGCAGGAAAATATCCTTGCGCGCATCGTCCATAAGTTTTTCCATGTAGGCACTCCGGCGGTCTCCGTCCTGAAGAATGTCCATGGTGTCGAGACCTTCGAAAGCATCCTTGCAATAGAACACGCCGGATTCGTACGCACGTTCGCCCTCAACGAACATCGCGCGACGTCCAAAGCGACGATTGATCGCAGCACCGCCGATCATCACGGGGATGTTGATTCCACGCTTGTCCAGCTCCTGCACGCAAAGAGGCATCTGCTTGGATGTCGATACGAGCAGCGCACTCAGGCCAATCGCATCAGCATTTACCTCAAGTGCCTTCTCGATGATCGTGTTGACCGGCACCTGCTTGCCGAGATCGTAAACGGTATAGCCATTGTTGGAAAGAATCGTGTTGACGAGCGATTTGCCGATGTCATGCACGTCACCGTACACCGTCGCCAGGACGACGCGGCCCTTCGTGTATCCCTCGCTCTTCTCCAGAAACTTCTCAAGGTGCTGTACAGCCTTCTTCATCACCTCCGCTGACTGGAGCACGAATGGGAGAATCAACTCGCCAGCTCCAAACTTGTCACCCACGTCCTTCATGGCTGGTAGCAGCACGCCGTTCAGCACGCGCACGGGATCCTGTCGTACTCCGGCATCGTCGAGCGCATCTTCGATGCCCTCCTTCTTCCGATGCAGCACCATCCAGTGGATCTTCTCGTCGGCGGTCATGCCGGCCGTCGGATCCTCTTTGGCGGCTGTGGCCGAACCGCCCGCATCAGGCGTCGCAGAGAAGTATTCGATGAACTTCTGCAACGCGTCGGGGCGTCGATTGAAAACGAGATCGTCAGCTACCGCGCGCTCCTCGGTCGATATCTCCGCATACGGTCTGATATGCGCTGGATTGACGATGGCAGCGTCCAGACCTGCCTGAACGCAGTGATGCAGGAATACGGAGTTCAGTACCGATCGCGCTTCTGTGGTAAGCCCAAACGAAACATTGGAAACGCCAAGTATTGTGCCGACACCCGGCAGCTCCCGCTTGATGAGCCTGATTCCCTCGATCGTCTCGGCAGCAGAATCGATCCACTCCGCGTCACCGGTGGCGAGCGTAAACGTGAGAGCGTCGTACAACAAGTCTTCTGGCGCCAGACCGTATTCTCCAACCGCGATATCGTAGATCTTGCGCGCAACTTCGAGCTTACGCTCGCGCGTCTTGGCCATGCCGATCTCGTCGATGGTCAGTGCGACGACGGCAGCGCCATGCTTCTTAACGAGCGGCACTATGCTCTCGATCCGCTTGCGGCCATTCTCCATATTGATGGAGTTCACGATCGCGCGGCCAGGAACGTGCTCCAGCGCAGCCGCAACGACGTCAGCCTCCGTGGAGTCGATCATCAGTGGAGCTTCAACGCCCATCGATAATAGCTTCACGACCTGCGACATCTGCTCGGCCTCATCTGATCGCTCCGTCACAGCGACGCATACATCGAGTACGTGCGCTCCGGAATCGACCTGCTCGCGGCCCACTTCTACGATGGACTCGTAATCTTCCGCCAGCAGGAACCGTTTGACGCGACGCGATCCCTGAGCATTTACGCGTTCGCCTACAATCAATGGAGGCGGCGTTTGTCGCAAGGAAGTTGCGCGCATCGCCGATGACACCATCGGAAGACGCGGCTCACGCGGCTCGCCAGCCGCTGTCGACTCGACGGATCGAAGTTCCCCGATGCGAGCAACGATTGCCGCCAAGTGCTCAGGAGTCGTGCCGCAGCAGCCTCCGACAATGCGAACCCCGAAATCACGGACGAACTCGCCGAGCGCATCTGCCATCGGCGCCGGTTCCAGGGGATAGATCGCATCGCCAGTCCCGGTGTTCAGCGGCAGGCCCGCGTTCGGAATTACCGACAGTGGCAGCGTTGCGTGTTCCGAAAGAAATCGAATCGGCTCGCGCATGTGCTCCGGGCCGGTCGAGCAATTCAGACCGATGACATCTACGTGGAGCGACTCGAGCGTTGTCATCGCGCTGGCGATATCGGTGCCGAGAAGCATGCGGCCGCTGACGTCGAGCGTCACCTGTACCTGGAGTGCTACGCGGCGGCCCAGTTCCGCAAATGCGCGCTCGATTCCGACGACCGCGGCCTTGACTTCCAGGATGTCCTGGGATGTCTCGACCAGAAGCACATCCACTCCGCCCTCGACGAGCGACATCGCCTGCGCGCAGTAGTTCTGCGCAAGCTCTTCGAACGTCACGTTGGAGAGAACCGGGTCCGTACTCGACGGCAACATTCCCGTTGGACCCATCGATCCTGCGACGAATCTTGGTCGCTCGGGCGTAGCAAATTTGTCGCATGCCGCACGCGCAATTTGGGCGGCCTTCACGTTCAAATCATGCGCCTTATCGAGAAGTCCCCACTCTGCCAGCCGACGCGGTGTGGATTGGAAGGTGCACGTTTCGACCACATCACACCCGACGGCCAGGAAGGACTCATGGATTTCCTGGATCACGTCGGGACGTGTCAGTACGAGGTTATCGTTGCACCCTTCGAGCGCCTTCCCACCAAAATCTTCTGGCGTAAGGTGATAGCGCTGAATGTTGGTGCCCATCGCGCCGTCGTACACGAGCACGCGATCGGCGAGAGCCGCCAGATATGCGGAGCGGAAAGAACTGGTTGAAGTCGTCATACCCATCTGGATTACGAAAAAGGCCCGGCAGAAAGCGCCGGGCCTGGTGTGCGCTTTAGCGTTTGTTTTACGTGGCCGCAATTTGCCTGAAATCGCCACGGAATCCGGTTGTCACGAACGATAGCGCCGCTTGAGCACTGCAACAAGGGGCAATCCATCCGAGTAGCCGGATGGACGGATAAAGATCACATTCCGACCATTCTCAGGATGGCCCACTCCAGGATGCCGAGGAGGAAGTAGGCGACGATCGGCGTGATGTCGAACATCGCAATGCGAGGAACGATCTCGCGCAGAGGCTTGAGAATCGGCTCTGTGATGGCGAACGCCCAGCGCACCCAGCGAGAGAATGGCGAAATGGGCAGCCAAGAGACGATAACGACGATAATTACCGCCAACCGCAGGACATCGAACGTCAGTTGCAGCAGGAGCACGAACAGCCCAAGTGGCCCGGATGCGAGCGCCAAAACAAGAGCCACGTAGCCCTGGATGAGGAAGTCCAGTCCGCTGATGACCACGATACCGATGAAAACGGTGCCGACAAGCGCCCAGATCGACGCCGAAGTCGGACTTCCTCCAGCACGCAAAATTCGGCGCTCCACCGGAGCGATCAGCGGTTCGGCGAATCGTCGAATCGCACGAGCGGCCGGGTGAAACGGATTGATCCGACGAGTGCGAACCAGCCAGTCAAGCAGAAATACAATCGCGAGAACTACGACCGCAACCGCAACAACGGTGCGAACAATACTGACAACGAGTACAAGAAGTGGGAGCAAAGCCATTACTAGCGGGTTTAGGGGCGAGTCTGATACGGCTCGTTACGGCCATTCGTGACATCGTATACGAACGATTGTGTCGTACCGTCGGACAGCTTCAAGGTGTAAAACAGTTGGTCCTGATCCGCCAGCGCATTCATCGCGATTATTGTTGAGCCAACGGGAACAGGCATGTCGCTGCGCGGTTCGAGACGGATCGCCGGCCCGTTGCCCATGAAGCCTCGAGAGCCCATCGCTCGGACGGGACGCTTGTCATCGTTCTTGTCACGCACCTTTTTGAGCGAATCGATTCGATTGCGAATTTCCTTGCGCAATACTGCCGGGTCCTGTGGCCCGAAGACCTTCGCAACGTCCGCTCCCGAAGCCGTCTGATACACAGCGACGAGATATTCATTGCCAGCCGTCCTTGCGAAGAGTAGCGAGTCGTCTGTCTGCGGAATGAGCGCCGGCCATCGCGCCTCGCGAATGACGTCTGTATTAGCCAGGAGAATGCTGCCACGTGGCGACGCGCGATTTGTCTGCAGGAAGAAATACGCGCCGGCATTATCGACAAACTCGTACCTGGCATCAAACGCCTGCGTCAGCTTGACTACGGGCGCACCAAAATTCGGCTTGCCGGGGTCGGCGAGATCGATGAAGTAGATGCGTGTGTTTGAATCGGAAGGATACGAGATCGTGAAGACTGCATAGTTGCCATCGTCACTTACGCGCGCCGCGTAACGCCACTCCGGATGGTCGAACTGGCTGAGGATCAATGCGTCCTTTGCAGGCTCGCGACCGAGTCCGTGGTAATACACGCGTTGACGACCATCCGAAGCGTCTTCGCGAACGTAGAGGAATCCCTTGTTGTCGTGTGACCACGGCGCCGGCGATATGCGCGCGAGATGCAGCACATCGGGCAGATCCCTGCCGTTTTGAACGTCGCGAATGCGGACGTCGTACGGACCTGAATGAGTCGGGCCGACGGCATATGCGACGTATTTGCCATCCGGTGACGGTGCTACGGTCGAGAATGTGCCGGCCGGAAGGAGACCTCGCTCAATGCCCTTGTCGCCGTCTCTAACTCGAAGCTCACCCGACGCGTTGACATAGAAGAACCGTCCGCCGGCCCTGAACGGAGCGAGCGTGCTCGGCGAGGTAAGCTGAATGCTCGGCGTTTGCGAGCTGACGGAAAGCGTGGCGGGGGCCTGCGCTACCAGCGCACCGGCAGATAAAACTCCACCGATCAGTGCGGAAGCGCCAAGGCCGCGAACGATAGCTTGCATATGATGGATTTGGGTACGGCTGAATTTACGATAACTGGCGTGAACCAACCTGACCGGTCCGTGGCGATCACGCCGCCGCTTTACGCGTTCTCGACGTTGTATACACCGGCGGAGGGCATTCAGACATCCGCCGCAATAGATTTCGAGCCAACGTCACTGGTGCGAGGTACTGGTGACGAAATCGATTCACGAAGCACCCCTGAAGCCCTAATGCCTGAATCAAGGAATCGCCGCTACTGGTTACTCAAGAGCGAGCCAGATAGCTACTCGTTTGACGACCTGCTGGCTGCGCCAGATTCCACAACATATTGGAGCGGCGTCCGGAACTACCAGGCCCGCAACTTCATGCGCGACGACATGAAGGTAGGCGATGGCGTCCTCTTCTATTATTCGGGGGCCGACCCGGCGGGGATCGTGGGAACGGCCGAAATCGTGCGTGCCGGATATCCGGACTTCACGGCATGGGACACCTCAGATGGGCACTACGATCCAAAGACCAAGGAAAGCGACCCAACCTGGTATATGGTGGATATCCGGGCTGGAAAACGGCTCAAGGAGTTCCTCGATCTCCCTGGGCTCCGCCATGTCAGGGAGCTGGAAAAGATGGAGTTGCTCAGAAAGGGGAGCCGACTCTCGGTCCAGCCCGTCAGGCCGGATGAATGGCGTACAATCCTCAGACTCGGCGCGGTCTCCGCGCCGGGAAAACCGAAGCGGAAAACAGCTACGCGTTGACTCCGGGGATCGGCGCCATATATTACTGACCGGTCAGTAATATACTAGAAAATCCCATGCCTGCTGAAGTTGCGGAGCCGCGCTGGCGGCGGCTTCCTGAAGAACGCCCACAACAGATTTTGCGAGCCGCACTCGAAATATTTGGCGAGCACGGCCTGGCTGGTGCCCGGCTTGAAGACATCGCTAGACGCGCCGGCGTTTCCAAGGGAACGATCTATCTGTACTTCCCGAACAAGGAAGCGCTTTTTCGCGAAATGGTTCGATCGACAATTGTCGAGGCGATCGTCGCTGGCGAGGGAATTCCAAGACTGAGTTCCGCTCGCGAGCAATTGTTGACCTTCATGCAGAACTACTGGGCTTTCGTGCGCACGCCGTCCTTCTCGGTCATCTATCGAGTCGTCGTCAGCGAGTTGCACCACTTCCCGGACCTCGTTGAATTCTACAGCGCAGAAGTGATTCTGCGCGGGCAAAAGCTTATCGCCGGAATAATCTCGCGGGGAATCGAGACCGGTGAGTTCCGGCCGATCGATCCGACAGTTGCTGGCCGAATGCTCATCTCGCTCTTTACCACGAGCGCGATGTGGTGCTGCAAGAGGAAGTTCTTTCCAAGCCTGCAGGCACGCAGCGATGAACAGGTGTACGACGAGCTGGTTGACTTCTACCTCTCCGCGCTCCGCGCGTGACATCAATAATGACTGGCACATTCATCACGCGTCGGGGGCTGTTGTTCGGCGCCGCGATCGCGAGTAGCATCATCATCAGCAACGTCCCGCTTTTCGCGCAGAGCAACGCGACCTCGTCCGGAGCATCCGGAAAGTTGTCGATCGGAGACGCAGCGAGAATCGCAGCCCGTAACAGCGCACCGGCGCAAAGCGCGCAGATCCGGATTGCTGAGGCCGAGGCGCGCGTGCGGCAGAGTCGCGCCAGCCTGCTTCCGTCGCTCGACGGCACAGCGTCGCAATTCACCCGCACCCTGAACACCGCTTCGTTCGGCTTTTCGCTGCCCGGGCTGAATCCGAATGGCCAGATCATCGGACCGTTTCGCGTGCTCGATGCGCGCGCGCAAGTGCGCGCGGCGCTGTTCGACTTCGGCGCATTCGCTCGCTACCGGGCTGCTGGAGCAGCAGTGACCGCGACCACTGCCGACGCGACTGTCGCCTCGGAGCAGGCAGCCGCGCAGGCGGCGACGGCGTACGTACAGGCGTTGCGTGCAGAGGGCGATTTTCGGGCCCGCAGTGAGGACAGCGTTCTTGCAGTGGATCTGCTAAACGTGGCGCAGGCGCAGCTCGATGCTGGCACCGGGATAGCGCTCGATGTAACACGCGCGCAGGCGCAGCTGGCTTCCACGCGCGCCGTTCTGATCAGCTCGCGCGCCGCACGCGACCGCTCGCTGATAGCGCTTGATCGTGCACTCAACCTGCCGGCCCACACACCGCTGACACTGAGCGACTCGCTCGGTCGAATCGACAGCACCGCAACACCGATGGACGAAACAGCGGCGACTGAGACCGCGCTTCGAAATCGTCCTGACCTCAAGGCCGCGGAGGCGAGGATAGCCGCGGCACAACAGTCAGTGAGCGCAATTCGCGCCGAACGACTTCCCACCGTCTCGCTCGTCGGTGATGACGGAATCAACGGCCTTTCAGTCCACCACATGCTGAACACCTACGAATACGGAGTGCAGGTGTCTGTTCCGATTCTGGATGGGTTCCGCCGCTCAGGCCGCGTGCAGGAGCAGCAGGGCATCGTAAAGGAAGCACAGATTCAGAGGCATGAAATCGAGCAGCAGGCGGCCGCGGATGTAAGCACGGCGATTCTCGATCAGAGATCCGCCGCCCAACAGGTTGACGCAACGCGTGAGCAGTTGCGGCTGGCCGAGCAGGAAGTCTCGCAGGCACGCGAGCGTTTCCGGGCAGGCGTTGCTGGAAACGCGGATGTCATCACCGCGCTGTTACAACTGACAACCGCGCGCACCGCCGTAATCGATGCGCAGACGAATTTTCAAACTGCCCGAATCGCGCTGGCGCGCGCGCAGGGTATCGTTACAACCCTTCCCTGAGCACATACTCCCCGTAAAATGGCAAGCGAAACCAGCGGCAAGAAGAAGTTCATAATCCCGATCGTAATCGTCGTTGCAATCATCGCGGCGATCTGGGGGTTCAAGACGTGGAACTACTCGCGGTCCCACGAGAGCACGGACGACGCGCAGGTTGATGGTCACATCGTTCCGGTGCTCGCAAAGGTCGGCGGTTACGTGACAGGTGTATCGGCTGACGAGAACCAGCATGTAACCGAGGGCCAGATCCTCGTGACGCTCGACGACGCCGAATATCGCGTTCGAGTCGAATCGGCACAGGCTGACCTTGCTGCGGCAGAGGGCGTTGCTGGCACCAGGTCAACAGAAGGCCAGGCGGAAGGCCAGGTTCAGACGGCGTCTGGACAGCGATCACAGCTCGATGCGCAGGTGCTTGCCGCCCAGGCCGCAAACACCAATGCGCAGGCGAACCTGGCGAGGATGAAGGATCTGGCGGCCAAGCAGATTGTTTCCAAGCAGCAACTGGATGCAGCACAGGCCGCGGCTGCTGCGGCAGAGGCGCAGCTGCTAGCGGCGCAGCGTCAGGTGACCACAGCCGGCTCGCAGATCTCTACGGCGAAGGCGGGCGTCAGGATCGCCGAAGCCCGATCTGCTGCCGCGCAGGCCGCACTCGACAACGCGAAGCTTCAGCTCAGCTACACAAAGATCGCCGCACCGGCGAGCGGCCTCGTCGCGCGCAAGCAGGTAGAGGTCGGCCAGCTCGTTACTGCCGGTCAGCCTGTAATGAACGTTGTTGCGGATACCGGTGTCTGGGTGACCGCGAACTTCAAGGAAACGCAGCTCGACGACATCAAGGTCGGACAGGGTGTGGAGTTCGATGTTGACGCTTACGATGGCTGTACGGCGCAGGGCAAGGTCGAGAGCCTGAGCGGTGCGACCGGAGCCAAGTTTGCCCTGCTACCGCCGGACAATGCTACGGGAAACTTCACCAAAGTGGTTCAACGCGTACCGATCCGCATCGCTGTGACAAAAGGGTGTCCGAACCACCCTCTGCGACCAGGTTTATCTGTGAACGTTCACGTCTCCACGAGATAAGCGCCACCGGGGCGGGACGGCGGTAGTGGGTCAGTTTCAAATCACACTGGCATGACCCTTGTTTCACGGGTTGTTATTCGGTCTTTATTCGGGTACGTTTCGGCTTGTATTGAGCGGGATGGGATGCGTGCTGGAGCGTTGAATGCAGCGTAAATTGATTGACAATCCATGGCTCGTGACCCTTTACCCTGTATCCGTGTCCGATAACATCGACCCCGACGGCGGCATGGCCGACGCAGAAGAGGAGAACTTCGAGGCGTTAGGCCACGATAATGGCCACCGTTACTGGTGGGAGTCAGACCTTCGCAGGTCGCTAGGGTATGATGGCGGGAAGGGCTGGGAAAAGGCTTCGGGACGGGCGATCGCCGCGTGCACCGCGCTTGGTATTCCGGTGCAGGAAAATTTCCACCATACGACGCGGGAGATCGACGGCGAGCCGGTTTCGGATTGCAAGTTGTCTCGATTCGCCTGCTATCTAATCGCCATGAACGGCGATCCTCGGAAGCCGAGAGTCGCCCAAGCTCAGGCCTACTTCGCGAGCTTCGCTGAAGCGGCCCAGCAGATGGCACTTCGGCTAGATGGCGTGGAACGCGTTGTCGTTCGCGATGAGATGATCGACCGCGAAAAGTCTCTCTCGTCAGTGGCGAAGGGCGCGGGAGTGCGTGACTACGCGTTGTTTCAGAACGCGGGCTATCGGGGTCTGTACAACATGAACCTGTCGCAACTCAAGACGCTAAAGGGCATAGAAAGCGACCGCACGCTTCTTGATTTCATGGGGAAGGAAGAACTCGCCGCCAACCTGTTTCGGATCACGCAAACAGAGGCGAAAATCCGCAAGGACCAGGTGCGCGGGCAATGGAATCTTGAGAGCACCGCTGAAAACGTCGGCAAGCACGTTCGGAATACAATTCGAGAGATTGGCGGCACGATGCCTGAGCGGTTGCCGCCCGCTGAAGACCTGAAGGCGGTAAAGAGCGGGCTGAAGCAAACGCATCGCGAGCTTAAGAAGCTCGACAAGAAGAAGGCCCTCCCGCCGAAGAAAAACAGCGACGACTGAAATTCAGTCGTCGCTGTTTTTCGCAGGGTAGAGGAGCATCGCAATGTCTTCTATCTTCCAGACGTGATCGCTAACACCGGCAGCCATAGCGGGTGTCATATACACGCCACCGTTCGCCTTTGTCAGGGTCGTGTGAGGCCGCGCGAAGTTGTAGTGCATAAAGTGAAGGGCTACTGCGTGCATGTGGTTTTCCAGCTTCTTGGAGAATGCGTTTGTAAGGCGAGTAAAGCGGCGCATGTTCATGCGCATGGTAAGGTTCTGGCGCTCGACGAATGATGTTGAAACTTCACTCTTTACGGGCGCGCCCATGATCCAACGCTTGTCGGTTCCGACGATCTCTGGCGGACTGTACCGACGCTGGCCCTCTGGCGCTTGACCGTAGAGTTTGACTAGCATCGCGTAGTCCACGCCATTCCACCCAAACGCCGTCTCAACCGCCGATAGGTAGGCGGAATGGCCGTCTGTGGTGAGCTGCACGCGGTTCGCGAGACGCGACGCCAGATCCTCCATAAAGAAAGCGGCAGCGTCGGCATCGCGAGAGCCGAGGTGCCAGCATGGTACAAGTTTCGTGTCGGCACATAGCGCCGTCCAAGTCCAGCAATCGCCGCGTCCGTTGCCACGATCTGCCGGTGCGATTGTGCGCTCCTTTGCCCCGATGAAGGACCATATCTCATCGCACTGAACCTTATTGCATGGAAGGTTCACAAACTGTGCACGCTGGTAGGCTAGACATGCGGTGCCGACCTCTGCGAGAAGCTTAAGGACTGTCCCCTTCGCGGTGCCGGTGATACGGCAGGTGGAACGGATGGAGTTTCCCTCTATCAGAGCTGCGATGACAGCGGTGCGGCGGGAAAGTGAGAGTCGATTCATAATGAACAATAATGCTTGACCACTGAATAATCAAGTGGTAACATCCGTGTTTTGGTATGGCATTACGTCGGCCGCTGGCCAGGGGATCGCTAGCGCTGGCGCAACGCCAACGCTACCGCGTTGCCACTCCCGATCGGTACATACCCATACGACCAGAAAATCGTGACCTTCGACGACGCCCGTGACCGCGCGGCGCGGGAGCAGCCTATTGTCGGCTGTTCTCACCGTTACAAGTTGGCCCTCTAAGACTGTAAACACGCGAACAATCCAAGGTTAATGACAATGGCAATCTGCGCTAACTAACCTCGAAATACCAAATTTTATCCGCACCTCTTGCGCAATTGGTATTTGGAGTGGTATCATGGGTTAACGTGATACCAACTTAAATACCACGGGGGATAGTTAGATGGCAGAGGAAGCGAATGATACCAAGACTCCGAAGTGGCCATACACGTCGTTTAAGACTGTCCACAACTGGATCCAACGCTTGGCCGAATCGAAGGCGGTCCCACCTCGCATCGACCGGAGCATCCTTCCCGGCTCGGAAGGTCAGAAGACGCAAGTCCTAGCAGCGTTGAAGTTCTTGGGCCTCGTCGCTGACAATGGGGATGTCACTCCTTTACTGGTCGAACTTGTGGAACAGGAGAAGGAGCGCCCGCGTATTGTGCGCGAATTGCTCGCGAAGCATTATCCCACCGCCACGACGCTCGCCGCGATAAACGCGACGACGAAGCAACTTGAAGAAACCTTCGACGGGCTAGGCGGCGACACGCTGCGCAAGGCGATGACCTTCTACTTGCACGCCGCGAAGTTTTCCGGCCATCCGTTGAGTAAGAACTTCAAAGCACAGACGGGCTTCTCGCGTTCAAAGCGGAAATCGGCAACCGGTAACGGTGGATCGGGTGGCATAGCGCCGCCGCCGGCCGCACCGCCGGCCGCACCGGTTGCGGATGCAAAATCACGCTATCTCGACATGCTGCTCACGAAGGCGAGCGCGACAGATACGCTTGACGCCGAGCTGTTGAACCGGATCGAAAAGCTTCTTGGCTATCCCGCTTCTGACGGGGATGCCTCGACCGAAGCCAAGTAAGGCAAGTCACACTTCACCCAACAGGGGAGCACATGGCAACAGCTAGGAAACCACTTGCGGCGATGATGACGCCAGACAGGGACGTGGACGGTGAGACCTGTTACGGCTCGCTCGTTGTCGTATGCGATGACGGGGCCGTCTTCACCCAGAGCATGCGTCAACAGGAATGGTGGGAACTACCCCCAGTCCCAGGAACGCGAAGGGAAGCGATTAAGGCCCGCGAGGACACGGTGGACGAGGCGAAAGCAAGAAAAAGCATCGACGCCGCCCTCAACTCTTTCGTGAGGCGCACGGCCAAATCGCAAAGCCGGACCACGCGTAGCCGCAAGGGGAAATAAACGAGAACGACCACAGACCGCTCTTTCGACGGGGAGGTCTGTGGCCGTTCGGTCACCGTGGCTGTCGCCACAGCGAGGTGGTAGATGAAAAAATGACTGACAGTTTGTAGCTTCACAACGGACGACCTCCAGCATAGTCGTCCGTTGTGAAGCTACTTCTTCTTACCCCAGCGCGCTGCGGCTGCTCCCTTGGCGATCTTAGACCGCTGGGCTGGCGTCAGCTTCGCGGCCCGAGCTTCGCCGCGCTTGACGGCCTTCGGGTCGGGCGGCGGCGCTTCGTCAACGTCGCCGGTCGCGAGGCCGACTATCTGAGCCGCCAACTCGTTTGTGTCGCGGGCGCGTTTGGGTTTGCTCATACATCCAATCTAATGGCGGCTCGCCAATTCCCGATTTCAAACTGACCCACTACCGGGACGGTGCGTAAGGAGGTGACCCTGGCTGACGCTGCTTAGATTACACCCCGGTGCCCCCAGCTTCCGTTCCCTCCCCTCAACGCGTGACCGATCAGTCGCGTAATGCTCCTGATGAGCGGACTCTGACCGCCGCCGCCCAGAAGGGTGATCAAGCGGCGTTCGGTATGCTCGTCCGGCTTCACTCCAAGCGCGCGTATGCAGTCGCAAGAGCGATCGTTACCGTACACGAAGATGCTGAAGACGCTGTGCAGGAAGCTTTTGTGCGGGCCTACGAGGCGCTCGACCGATTCAACCTGGACCAGGCATTTGGACCCTGGCTGAACAGGATCGTCGCCAACGCGGCACTGGACCTCGCGCGGCGCCGGAAGGTACGAACAACGGACGAGTTGCATGAGTCGCTGGCAGGCACGTTTCGTGATCCTGGCGAAGCGGATGAGTTGAGAAGGCGTCTGGCCGATGCTTTAACGAAGTTGCCTGAAAGAATGCGATCAGTGCTGGTGTTGCACGACATAGAAGGGTTTGCACATTCCGAGATCGGCACGGCACTCGGAATCCCGGAAGGAACTGCGCGATCTGACCTGCATCACGCGAGACAGCGGTTGCGGGGAATGTTGCGAGACTTGAGGAACGACTGATGACGAACAACGAGATCAGGCTCGAGGAGCCACTCCCGGAAGATGTGATCGCCGCAGGGCGAGACATTTATGCGCCGCCTGGTGGCGGGGCCTACTGGAGCATTCTGGAGTCCCGCATCATGGCGCGAATCAGCGACTCGAGCGCGGGACGTTGGTGGATGGTCGTCGGTGGCTGGGCGCGCAGCGGTCTCGTTGCCGCGGCTGCAATAATCGTTGCAACGATCGTTGGCGCGCTGCTGCTTCAGGCTCATAATCAGGACGCTCGGACCGCATATGATTCGTTGTCGCAACCCACGGTTACAGAATCGTTGACTGTCCCCGAGGGTGCTCTTAGCGAGCGCGACGGACCGAACACGCGCGACGCTACGTTCCGCGACGTCATTTCCCACTAGCCCTCGGAATGCAGCAGACCAAACTCGTCGCAGCACTGGTCATTCTCGGTGCGTTTGTAGCTGGCGGCGCACTTGGCGTGGCCGGAGATCGCGCGCTACGAACGAATTCTCGTGGCGGGACCGGGGCCCGGGGTGGGGGCGATCCGCACACATTCTGGGATCGGACAGCGACTGAGTGGGGGCTCAATGCGGATCAGCGTCACCTTATCGATTCGCTGATGGACGCCCAGCACGCGAAAATTTCTGCCCTGTACAAGCCACTCCGTCCAGCGATCGATTCGGTGGACGGGCTTGCCCGCGTTATCAGCGATAGCACGCAGGCCAGCCTCCGGCGCGCGCTGACTCCGGAGCAGCAAAAAAAGTTCGACGCGATGCGCGCCGAGATGAAGAAGCGTGATTCCGAACGCCGTGCCCGCCGGAGTCCGAACTAGCAGCTAACAGCTAGCGCCGAAAGCCACAGCCATAAGGCGGTGCGCGTATGCAGCCCGCCCAGGACAATTCGCGAAAACCGTCGAAAAAGACCGCCGTGCGGGTGATATTACCTCATGCCCCCGAGCGCCATGCCACCCGTACGAGCACCCGGCAGCGAGGATCGCGCCACCCACCCGCAGCCGGACATTCACACCTTCGCCCACCACTGGCAGGATGAGGCCGACGCGGCGTACCTGTACAACATCCTGTCGCGACTCGAAAAAGATCCGACCAAGAGCGATGTATTCAAGCGTCTCTCCGCCGTTGAAACTCGGCATCTGGAGATCTGGGCCCGGCTAATTCAGGAAAACGGCGGTTCAGTAGGACCTTTCCGTCCCACCGCTCGCACGCGGCTCCTGGCGACGCTCGGAAAGTTGCTCGGTCCTGGCTTTCTCCTCCCTATGTTGCTCGCCGAAGAGGGGCGCGAAGTAAAGGGATACATGGACATGCACCGCGCCACACCGCGGGGCTCGCCCGGAGGTCCGGAAGCACTGCTTCTAGCCCGCGAATCGGCAGAGCACGCCACCGAGCTTTCTGCGATCACGGGTACGAGCGAGGAACCGTGGCACAGGAAGGGATCGGGCGGATTTCTTAGAAACACAGTTTACGGATTCAACGACGGACTCACGGCAAACTTCGGCCTGGTAGCTGGCGTACTCGGCGCCGCAGCGGCGTCGCCGCAGCACATGGTCATAGTAGCCGGTGTCGCCGGTTTGATCGCCGACGCACTCTCAATGGGATCGAGCGGATATCTCGCTGCTAAAAGCGAGCAGGAAGTCTATCAGCACGAAATTGAGATGGAGCGCGACGAGATTGCGCTGATGCCAGAAGTCGAACGCGACGAACTCGCCTTGATGTACGAGGCGAAGGGCATGCGTCGCGAGGTCGCGGAAGAGCTGGCTTCGGAAATCATGCACGATCCAGAGCGCATGCTTCGCGAACAGGTACAGGAAGAACTGGAGATTGGCGAGCCGAACATGTCACCCATGCGAGAAGCGTGGCTCACCGGCGGTGCAACTGCTATTGGCGCGTTGATTCCTGTCTTGCCATTCTTTTTCCTGAGCGGGCTGGACGCCGTCGTCACATCGTTTGTGATCGCGATGTTGAGCCATTTTGTCGTTGGTGCGTTACGATCCATTTTCACTGGCCGCGGTTTGTTCCGGTCGGGATTCGACATGTTCGTAGTTGGACTCGGCGTTGCAGCCGTCGGTTACTACGCGGGTGAATGGGTGGCGCACTTACTATGATAAAAAGACTCATGCGCAGTGCAACAGCGTGCGTCGTGATCAGCGTGATCGGAACGACCGGCTGCGTCTTTGTCGCTGGAAACACCGGCAGCTGGTCCGCGAACCCAACCGATGCGGAACAGATTCAGGCACGGTCAGATATTTCGGCGGAAATGACAGCCTCGGCGCGCGCTTGGACAAGCGGCGACCTGAATGGGTTCATGGATTCGTACGAAAACAGCAACACGATTACTTACGTCACACCTAAGGGTGTCGTGCACGGACGCGATGCGATACGCGACCGTTATGCACCGCGCTTCGTTCCAGGCGCGATGCACGACGCGCTTTCATTCGAGAACGTCGAAATCGACCTCATGGCACCCGATGTCGCAAACGTCATCGCCTTCTACCGCCTCACCCGGGGAGATTCGACTACTGCTTACGGTCCTACGACCGTTGTGATGCGCCGACGCGATGGGCACTGGCGCATCATCCATGATCATTCATCGTGAAGAACAGAACCGTGTTGCGGTGCGCCGGCATGGTATTCTCGTGAATCAGAAATCCGACAGAGCGACGTCGCACTTGCAGCAGGACTGACCGCCGACATGGCCGCATTGCGGCACTAAAGCCTGTAGGGAAGTTCCTTACATCGTCAGGTGGGGCTTACCCGACAGCCCCAAACACATTCCAGTGGTATGATTCCGGATCACCGCTCACGCGAGAGTGTTTTTTGCGGTCACCACAATGCCAGCCCTGAACCCGTCGGACGAGACCGGACTTGGTGGGCTAAGACGACATCGCCCTGCCGGGTATGACATCATGCCAGATGATGCCCGATCCGTCGCGCGACTCGCGTGGCGCAGGGTACGACGGTTGGTCTGGCATAGTGATCCTACAACAGAAACCGCACACAATTTCCGAGAGTCTGAATGCAACCCAAACATGTGACCGAGAAAGCAGTTGGGCGAATGACCGCTGGGGTGACAGGATTGAATCTTCGCGGTCGCGCAGTGCTGCTGGCAAGCGATGGCTCACCCGCAGCACAGGCCGCGGCCCGTATCACTTCGGAGCTCGAACGAGTGCGCGGTGCACTACCGGAAATCCTGCAGGTGTTCGACCTCAGATCCTATCCTGTCGTGCCATTCCTGGTAGAAGCGCTCGGCGCCGCCGATCAGTTGCTCGGCGAGACAGCTCACGACGATCAACGACTGGAGGTCATCGCACAACTGGCCGGCGCGGCACCGACTGCATCGCACTGGCCTGTTCACATCGGCGCTGGCACTCCAGCGGTTCAGATCGTAACGCTTGCGGAGAAGCTGAACGCGGCGCTCACACTCGTCGGGCTACGACAACATGGCCGACTCGACCGTATTACCGGCGATGAGACAACGCTACACGTACAACGACGGTCTTCTTGTGCTGTGCTTGCTGTGCGCGCAGGCAGCACGGGGCCGGCTCGGCGTATCGTGGCAGGGATCGATTTTAGCCGCGCAAGTGTCGCAGCCGCTCGCGCCGCGCTGGATGTCGCAACATCCGACGCCGAAGTAACTCTCGTCCATGCGCACGCGCCGACCGGCGGTCATGTGGCCGACGATGAGTACGCCGTGGTGGAAGAGCTCGGCATCGCTCGTGCGTTGGAAGAAGTTCGCGCGTTTCTAATGAACGAACTCCCGACTGCAAGCACGGTGACGATTGACACGCTCGCCGAGTCTGCCCGCCCATCCGAGCTTCTCCTGAGCACGGCGGCGCGCCTGGATGCCGATCTCATCGCTATCGCAAGTCACCGGCATGGAGCCGTAGCGCGTCTCATGCTCGGGTCCGTCGCGGACGAGCTGACGCACGCATGCCTCACGTCGCTGCTTCTCGTACCGCCGGCTTCATGAGTGCTTCGAATGCCACGCATGACGCGAACGTCGCGTGGCATTCACTTGACGCTGATGAAGTGCTGCAGCGGATGGCAGCGACACGGCAGGGACTTTCGGAGGCCGAAGCAGAGCGCAGGCTGATCACCTACGGGCGCAACGTCATCGCAGTGGAACGGCCGGAGCGTGCGTGGCGAATTCTTCTCCGGCAGTTCGTCAGTGTCATGGTCGTTCTGCTGGTCGTCGCAGCGCTGGTTGCGCTGCTCTCCGGCGACATTGCGGATGCAATCGCGATCGCGACCGTACTCATACTGAATATCGGCATCGGGTTCACTACCGAGATCAGGGCGCGGCGTGCGATGGACGCGCTTCGCAGCATGGAGGCGCACAAGGCGACGGTCGTTCGAGACGCCGTTATCAGACGGATAGATGCGGCCAGAATCGTCCCCGGCGATGTAATTGTGCTGGAACCCGGGAGCGCCATACCTGCAGACGCGCGGATCCTGACTGCGACCGAGCTGACGACGGTCGAAGCGCCGCTAACAGGTGAATCGCTGCCCGTATCAAAGCGCGCGGATCCCCCGGCACCGACTGATGCATCCCTCGGTGACCGAACTTCAATGCTGTACATGGGCACCACTGTTGTGACGGGAAGCGTCACAGCCGTCGTCGTTGCCACGCGGAACCGTACCGAAGTCGGACGCATCGGTTTGCTTGCGTCAGGCGTCGCCGACGAACCCACACCGTTGGAGAAGCGCCTCGGCGAGCTTGGACGGCAAGTCGTGTTGGCAGCCGTCGCGGTTGGAGTCGGAGTGGGCGCCCTCGATCTCGCACATGGCAGCTCGCTCGAGTCGGTTTTTCTCATAGCCGTTGCGATTGCCGTAGCGGCCGTCCCGGAGGGCCTGCCGGCAGTAGTGACGATTACCATGGCAGTCGGCGTGCGCCGCATGGCAAAACGGAAGGCACTCGTGCGCCGAATGTCGATGGTAGAAAGTCTCGGCTCTGTGACAGTAGTGTGCACTGACAAGACGGGAACGCTGACGCTTGGTGACATGACCGCCGTGGCCTTCTGGACGCCTGACGGCTCCACATGGCCGAACGCCGGAACGGAGATAGCGGTCAGTGGCGCTGGTTACGGGGCGGCGGGGGAATTTCTTGTGGACGGAGTACCGACGCCCGTCGGTGACCTTCCGGCACTACGGCGATCGCTACTGGCCGGTTGCATAGCCAATCGTGCGAATCTGACGCCGACAAGCGGAGTCGACTGGCGTGCGCACGGCGACCCCACCGAAGCGGCCCTTCTCGTGGCCGCACGCAAAGCGGGAATCGAACGTGACGATCTGTTGCGTACAAGACCGGAAATCGCGGAGTTACCGTTCTCAAGCCAACGAATGGCCATGGCGACGTTTCACCGCTTGGCAACGGGGGAGATCCGCGCGTACGTAAAAGGAGCGCCCGATCGGGTGCTGGCGCGTAGTACCACCGTCGCGACGCAGACCGGTGATTTACCTCTCAGCTCCGCCACACGTAGCCTGGTGCTGCGTAGCAACGAAGTGTTGGCGGCCCGCGGACTGCGCGTGCTCGCACTCGCCGAGGGGCGGAGCCCGGGTACGGACGAAGCGAGCCTGCAGGAATTGTGCTTTCTGGGCATGGTCGGGATGTTCGACCCGCCGGCGCCGGGGGTGAGGGAAACCATCGACGCGTTACGCTCGGCAGGCATCCGCACAATCATGCTCACCGGCGACCAGCGCCTCACCGCGGATGTCATTGCGCGCGCTCTGGGCGTTACCGCGGAGGGAAGCGAGACACTCGACGGGACCGAGATCGACACACTATCCGATGAGGCTCTCGCTCGGCGATTGGAAACCGTAAGCACCTTCAGCCGCGTCAGTCCCGAAGCGAAGCTGCGAATAGTCACGGCATTGCAGTTGCGCGGGGAGATCGTGGCAATGCTTGGCGACGGTGTGAACGACGCACCCGCCCTTTCCCGCGCAGACATTGGTGTCGCGATGGGTGGTCGCGGCACCGACGTCGCCAAGGAAGCGGCTGGCGTAGTCCTCGCAGACGACCGGTTTTCCACCATTTCTGTAGCAGTTGAAGAAGGCCGCGCGATATATGCCAATATCCGGCGGTTCGTGTTCTACCTGCTGAGCTGCAATCTCGCCGAGATACTGGTTCTGTTTGCGGCTGCGATCGCCGGTCTTGCGTCTCCCCTTCAACCCCTCCAGATACTCTGGCTCAACCTGCTGACAGATACATTTCCGGCACTCGCGCTTGCCATGGAGCCGTCCGGTCCCAGCGTGATGATAGAGCCTCCGCGGAATCCTCGAGCTCCATTGCTATCGCGCCGGTTGGTCGTGATTGCGGGCGTATATTCGCTCCTCATTGCGGCCGCCACGTTGTCGGCTTTGCTGTGGGGACTATCGAGGACTGGCGGCGATCCGATCCAGACTGTTCGGCATGCCGGCACACTCGCCTTCATGACACTCGCACTTGCCCAGCTCGCACATCTCGTCAACGCTCGACATCTGCCTGGTGAAACTGGCCCGCACCGGATCAACTGGTACGTTATCGCGGCGGCAGGACTCGCGGTGACGCTGCAGCTGGCAACCGTTTACGTATCTCCGCTCGCGCGCGTGCTGGACGTCGTTCCGATCGATGTCACGGACGTCGCGATTATAACAGCGCTTGCACTGGTGCCGCTCTTCGGCGGCTATGTCATTCGCTTCGCAATGGCAAAGTGGCGCCGTTCAGATCGCTATGCTGAGTAACCGCCCGGGAACAAGTACGACCTTCTTTGGGGATGACGCAACGAACTTCGCGATCGACTGCTCCTTCATCGCGAGTGCGAACGCCGCATCCTGTGTGATCTCACGCGGTACATGGATCCTGCCACGCACCTTTCCATTCACCTGCACCACCAGCTCCACTTCGTCGTCTACGAGCAATGACGGATCGAACGATGGCCAGCGTGAGTCGAAAATGCTTGTGTCGTGGCCAAGCTGCTGCCACAATTCTTCAGCCAGATGCGGTGCGAACGGTGCGACGAGTTGCACCAACGGCTCCACTTCCGTCCGGCTCGGCACGCGATCGGATTTGCGGAGCGCGTTCATATACTCCATCATCGCCGCAATGGCGGTGTTGTAGCTCAAGCGCGAAATGTCGTCGCCGACCTTCTTGATCGTCGCGTGCAGTTTACGCTCGACTTCCCGGTCCGCTGGTCCATCAGCGACGCGGTCACGCACCGAAGCCCAGAGGCGATCAAGGAATCTCTTGACTCCTGAAATACCCTTGTCGCGAAAATCACCGCCTTCTTCGAAGGGTCCGAGGAACATGAGGTATGTGCGGAACGCATCGGCGCCCCACGTATCGATGTATTCGTCGGGATTTACAACATTCCCCTTGCTCTTGGACATCTTCGCGCCTTCGCGGATGATGAGCCCGTGTGCGCGGAATTTGGTGAATGGCTCCTCGAACTCGATCAGTCCCATGTCGCTGAGGACCATCGTCACGAATCGCGAGTACAGCAGGTGCAACACCGCGTGTTCGTTGCCGCCGATGTACGAATCGACAGGGAGCCATTTCCTTGTGATCGCGGGATCGAACGGAACGTCGTCGAGGCCGACGCTCGGATAGCGCAGGAAGTACCAGGCACTATCGAGGAACGTATCGGAAACGTCAGTCTCCCGACGCGCCATTTTTCCGCATGTCGGGCACGGAACGCGGTACCATTCATCGTGCCTAGCGAGCGGCGAGATGCCTGAGTCGTCCGGCTTGAAGTCTTCGATGAACGGTAGAAGCACGGGCAGATCCTTTTCCGGCACCGGCACGACTCCGCAGTCATCGCAATACACGATGGGAATCGGCGGGCCCCAGTAACGTTGCCTCGATATGCACCAGTCGTGCAGACGGAAATTCGTTACCGGCGCTGCCTTGTTCCGCGCAGCGAGCGATGCAACTATTGCTCGCTTCGCGTCGTGAATCGACATCCCCGTAAATTCGCCTGAATCGATCAGTGTTTCGTCTTCGTGCACGACTTTCCGGACAGGCAGCTCGAAACCGTGCGCAAACTCAAGATCGCGCTCGTCGTGCGCCGGCACGGCCATAATTGCGCCGGTACCGTACTCCATGAGGACGTAATCTGAAATCCAGACGGGAATCTTCTCCCCCGTGGCCGGGTTCGTGACCGTACTTCCTGTGTCAACGCCCGTCTTGTCCTTGGTGGTCTTGCGCGACACAAGATCCCGGCGGGCCGCGCGTGCGCGGTACTCGTTCACTGCGGCGCGTTGTTCTTCGGTGGTATGCGCATCTACAAGCGGGTGTTCCGGAGCGAGCACTACGTACGTTGCGCCGTAAATCGTATCTGCACGTGTGGTGAAGACCTTTATGCCGTCAAACCAGATCTCGGCGCCTTCCGACTTTCCGATCCAGTTGCGTTGCGCGGTCTTTGTTGTCTCCGACCAGTCCAGCGTGTCGAGATTGTTCAGCAGTCGCTCTGCGTAACTGGAGATGGCAAAGAACCATTGCTCCAGAAACCTCTGTTCGACCTTTGAGCCGCAGCGTTCGCATTCACCGTTGATGACCTGCTCGTTCGCGAGTACTGTCTTGTCCGTCGGACACCAGTTGACTGCGGCCGCCTTCTTGTGCACAAGCCCCTTTTTGTACAACTGAAGAAAGACCCACTGAGTCCAGCGATAGTATTCGGGATCAGTGGTGGAAAGTGATCTTGACCAATCGACCATGAGGCCGCCGCGTTCGAGCTGGCGGCGAAAGTTGGCGATGTTTCGCGGGATCATCTCCGCTGGATGCACGCCAACCTTGAGCGCGTAGTTCTCCGAGTGGATGCCGAATGCGTCGTAGCCGAGTGGCTCGAAGACGTCGAGACCCTGCATTCGCTGGAATCGCGCGAATATGTCGTTGCCCGTGAACGCGAACATGTTGCCAACGTGGAGTCCTTCCGCAGAAGGATACGGGAACATCATCAACGCGTAGTACGGACGCTTCGCGTCGGAGATATTGGCGGTGTTCGTACCGCGCTCAGCCCAGCGCGCGCGCCATTTTGCCTCAACCTGCCCCGGCTCGTACGGAGCGACGATTTCTGAAGGTCGTTCGACTGGTTCCATAGATTGCAAGATAAGTGCGCCGTACAGTCCCCGCGCCACGAAACGGTGGCGGCGCGTGTAACCGGGCTATCCGCTGATAAGACCCGGGATAAGTCCCCAAAATCAACGCCATCCGCATAGCTTTTCATCCATGCAGCCAACATCAACAACACCCGGGTCATCCGGCGGCGCAGTACGGACCGAGCACGACCTGCTCGGCGAACGGTCAGTGCCCGCGACGGCGCTATATGGAGTCCAGACGCTCAGAGCGCTGGAAAACTTCCCAATTTCCGGCACTTATATCGGCCAGTTCCCGACCCTGATCGCCGCGCTCGCCTCGGTCAAGGAGGCGGCAGCGCTCGCCAACGAGGAGCTCGGCCTCCTTGACGCAAAGATCGCCCACGCCATTGTCGGGGCGGCCGAGACGCTCCGAAACGGTGAGCACGGCGACCAGTTCCCGGTGGACATGATCCAGGGCGGTGCCGGCACATCGACAAACATGAACGCCAATGAGGTGATCGCGAATCTCGCTCTGGAGTCCATGGGGCTGGAGCGCGGAAACTACCCCGTGGTTCATCCGAACAACCACGTGAACCTGAGCCAGTCGACCAACGACGTCTATCCGACGGCGGTCAAGCTCGCGCTTCACGCAAGCATCAGCGAGTTGCAGGAAGCGATGGCAGCGCTATCGCGCGCGTTTCTGCAGAAAGGCGAGGAATTCAGCGCCTTCATCAAAATGGGGCGCACTCAGCTTCAGGATGCCGTCCCCATGACGCTGGGACAGGAATTCAGCGCCTTCGCACACACCATACAGGAAGACGTGGACCGGTTAAGTGAGGCGCAGAAGCTGATCCTGGAGATCAACATGGGTGCGACGGCGATCGGTACCGGAATCAATGCCCCTATAGGGTATGCTGAAGCCGTGCGTCGGCATTTGTCGCGGATCACGGGGCTGACCCTGATCACTGCGCCCGACCTGGTGGAGGCGACAGCGGATACAGGAGTTTTCGTACAACTGTCCGGTGTGTTAAAGCGTTGCGCTGTAAAGCTTTCCAAGATCTGCAATGACCTCCGGCTGCTATCATCGGGGCCGCGCGCGGGGTTTGGCGAGATCAACCTGCCGCCAATGCAGCCAGGTTCGTCGATCATGCCAGGCAAGGTCAATCCAGTGATACCGGAGGTAGTGAATCAGGTGTGCTTCGACATCATTGGCGGCGACGTGACGGTTACGATGGCGGCCGAGGCGGGTCAGCTTCAGTTGAACGTCTTCGAGCCGGTAATCGCGTACAGGCTGCTGCGCGGGTTGTCGATGATGCGGAACGCCTGCGACGTACTCCGAACGCGATGTGTGACGGGAATCACAGCGAATCCGGAGAGAATGCGCCACTTTGTGGAACATTCGATCGGGATCGTGACTGCACTGGTGCCGACAATAGGCTATGAGGCGGCATCGGATATCGCGCGCACTGCGCTGCAGTCCGGGCGTGGCGTCTATGAACTCGTGCTGGAGCGTGGTTTGTTGACTCGCGCCGAGCTTGACCAGATACTGAATCCGGAAACGATGACGAAACCTCAGACCCGCTAGAGTGAAACGCGCGTAATTTCGCGGCGTCGTGCGGGTAGCCTGACCCGGCAATACGCCATATCTTATTCACTGCATTACAGATCCACCTTCAACCTACTTCCATGATAGGCTATAACCGCCTGCGCCGGTTCGCCCCGCTCGGAGTGGCAGCGGTGCTCGCGTTGGCGCTCGCAGCCTGCGCTCAAAGCTACCCCAACTCCACGTTTACTCCGCACTCGGATCTCGGTCGCTCGATCGATTTCCTGTGGAATCGCCTCATGTTCTTCGGGACGATCGTCTTCGTTCTCGTCGAGGGAGCGCTGATCTACGTGGTGATCCGGTATCGTCGGAAGAGCGAAGATGTGACGCCGCCGCAGACTCACGGACACGTGATTCTCGAAATAACCTGGACCTTGATACCGGCGGCGATCCTTGCGTTCATCGCGGTGCCAACGGTCCGCACGATTTTCGAGACACAGGCACCGGCCCCCGCAAACTCGCTCGTCATCAATGTGTACGGCCATCAGTGGTGGTGGGAGTTTGAGTATCCCGAGTACAAGTTCACGACTGCGAATGAGATCTACATCCCCAAGGGCCGCACAGTCGATCTGGTGTTGCATGCGAAGGATGTGATTCACTCGTTCTGGGTGCCGCAACTTGCAGGCAAGCGTGACGCGATCCCGAACCACACGAACCACATCTGGTTCACGCCGGACAGCAACATGGCGACGACCGTGTGGAATGGCTTCTGTACAGAGTACTGCGGCGATTCGCATGGCGAGATGCACTTCCGTGTTGTCACCGTTACCCCGGAGCAGTTCGCGAGTTGGGTGACACGTCAGCAGGCGCCCGGATTCTTTGGACCACCGGCGGCACCGCCGCCCACGGCGATTGCATCTGCATCTGCGGCTGGTGCGGCGACCACAAAATCCGACAGCGCAGCTCCTGCTGCTGCATCCACTGCTGCACCAGCTGCTGCACCAGTCGCGCCGGTGTACGGGCCAACAGCGTCTCCGGCTTTACTCGCCAGTTATGTTCTGCCGCATTCGGAAGTGCCGGAGTACGCGATCCCGCA
>Ga0209483_1000852_pt1 | contig 24794 bp, 21 predicted proteins | sample NGEPerA_FD_184508 | JGI IMG/M metagenome (GOLD analysis project Ga0209483, IMG submission 184508) | Arctic peat soil microbial communities from the Barrow Environmental Observatory site, Barrow, Alaska, USA - NGEE PermafrostL2-A... | ecosystem: Environmental > Terrestrial > Soil > Wetlands >... | reverse complement strand
AGTCATCCCGCGTAAGCTCAACGAGGAAAAGCAGAAGGCTTTCATCGCGAACTATGAAAAAGTCTTGAACTCGCTGCCCGACGATGAGGCCGTGCTGTTCGCCGACGCGGTGCATCCGACCCATGCCGCGCGGCCCGCCGGTTGCTGGGCGCCGAGCCAGGAGAATCTCGCGATCGAGCAGACGAGTGGGCGCCGGCGCATCAACATCCATGGCGCGGTCGATCTCGAGACCGGTCGAACCCGAATGATCGAGGTCGAAACCGTCGACGCCGCCTCGACGATCAGGCTTCTGGAATCGATCGAGGCGTTCTATCCGATGCTGGTCCTCATCCATGTCTTTCTCGACAACGCACGCTATCATCACGCGAAGATCGTGCGGGAATGGCTCGCTCAGCCGGGGCGGCGAATAAAGCTGCACTTCATCCCGCCCTATTGCCCGCATCTGAACCCGATCGAGCGGCTATGGGGCGTGATGCACAAGCATGTCACGCACAATAAATCCTACGCGACTTGCGCCCAATTCGCCGATGCGACGCTCGGTTTCCTGCGTGAAAAAGTCCCCCAAAACTGGCCGCGATTCCGCGATTCAGTCACCGACAACTTTCGCATCATATCGCCCAGGAATTCGGGTCATGACGTGAACGGGGTATACATATGAGTTCGCAGTTTTATTCTGAATGGCGCGCCAATCAATACTGACATGCGAACCAAATTCCCTCCATTCAGGTTAGTTGGGTTCTGCTTGCGGTCTTTTGCAAACGACCTCATGCCGATTTCTGCGCAGCGCTCGCTCGCTTTTTGGACAAGGGCTTGAGTATGGTCAGCGCTCCCTCGTTGGCCCTGTCCTTGGCGGCCATCAAGATTTCGCGCATCTGTTTGACAATTTCTGGTTCGAGAGCTGTGATCGCCGCCATCTGGTCGGCATTGATCGAACCTTTTCGGCCGTAACCTCCGGGCACATCGGTGACGTGGCCCAGAATCCGGTCGCGTGTGCGTTTCGCAACGGTGCTGTTATCGAGCCAGTCCGCCATCAGATGACGCGTTGCGTACAGGGTAAGATCAGCCCGCACAATTTTCAGGACCTTCTTAACGTATTGCCAGCTCTTGGTGATTGGCTGCGACCAGCGTGTGGTGCCGTCGCCGCGTGCAAACTCTTTCCATTCCGGAAACAACCGCTCCTCACCCGCGTTCATCAGATAAAGTAGGCGATCGAGAAGACCGAGTTCGATAAGCAGCGGATGGATCGGCACTACCCGGCCTGAACTGTTGGTCTTGAGGTTGCGCAGATCTTCGATGGCAACACGCCCTTTGCGCGCATCGAACGGCCGCAAATCGAAATAGTAATATTCGCCATCGGTTTGAATGTCGACGCATTTGATCTGACCGACTTCACCGGGCCTCATGCCCGTCAAGATCAGGATCAAATAGGCCCAGTACAAATGGTTTTGGACAAAGTAGCGGCCTGGCGTCCAGATCCGGTGAGGGCCCGCGCATCCCGTGAACAGCGGCAGTCTCAGCAGGTCGAGCAGTTCCGCGTCTTCGAAGGCGTCGCGAGGCAGCGCCGCGAGATTCTGCGGATCGATGCAGACGAAGGTGGGACGGGGACCGGGATAGAGCTTTTTGTCGATGGCCCAGTCGATGAACTTGTACAACCCGTACCTGTAACGCCCCTTGATCGTGGTCTCTGTCACACGCGAAATCCCGTCCCACCCGTGCTTCTGGGCGTAGCAGTAGCGCGCATATAGGGACGAGCCGGCATCGTCCGGCAGATTGCGGGGGTGGGGAATGTCCGGTAACGCGAGGTCGAGTTTGTCCCAGTCGTCTTTGCTGACTGAATGAAGCGGAGGGTCGTTCAGCAAGTCGATGGCGAATTGCACGATGGCGGCGGTTTCCGAACGACCCTTGGAGAGGTGCGCTTTCTTTCGGTCGGGAGGCGCGAGGTACAGATCGCGCGCCACCGACATGATCGGGCCGGCCGCGGGAACCGCTGCCACGGTTTCCGGTACAATAGCCACCTGCGGTTGGAAGGTGTTTGATCCTTGGTTCGACCGCGCATGGGTCTGCAGGCCTTCGGCCACCAGCGAGCGAATGAGCTGGAGGGGATCGATCGCCGAGATTTGCGACGAAGGAGGAGCCTCGACCGAACGGGGGAGGGGCCTCAGTGCTGGCGTCGCCCCGACTTGCGCATGGTCGTTGCGGCCATCTTCATAGGCACGATGATAATCAATGCGCTGGAGGGTCTGTTCGAGCGACTTGTTCTGATCGACAAAATCGACCCAGCTACTGGCGAAGCCCGGAAACATCCGCGAGAACGAAAAGCCACGTTCGTTGGCGCGGCCAATGTAATGTCGTACCTGATGCTCGAAAGCACATCTTTCGGCCAGGCCACGCTCTGACGGGTCTGGGGACCGCCCAACGTAGGAGTTGAGACGGCCGTGCAGCACGCCGCCGATCGTCTCCAGATCGGGAGCCGCCACCAGTTCCTGAGCCCAGCCCAAGCCGTCCATCAACCTTCTCCGCGCCTCGGCGAAATCCGCCGTCCTTAATGACGCGCGCAGAATGGGCCCCCCGTAAAGTGCCGCTGACGGTTTCCCCAGTCTTATTTGCATGAAATAGCGGCCACCTTCGCGGCGGCCGAGATAGGAAGGACGAGCCATGTTAACCTGATCCCGGAAGCTGGATCTGCGTGTGACAAAACGGTGTGATGTCACACGGTCAGATCCGCTCCCCTGTTACGATCAAGTCATTGAATTCGCTATCTTTACGGGTTTGGATTGAAGTGGTAGCGTGTCCCTCTCTCGCTACCAATAAAATCAATGGCTTATAACCCGTCGCATTCTGGGCGAATTTTTTGCACCACTTATCGCACCACCTTTTCGGTTCCATGTCTGCCGTGACCAAAAACGTCACTCACGTCTGCAGCAGCGCGAATTGTCGCGTCTTCCCAGCACAAAGCAAGGGCAGGCCCTTCGAGCCCGCGCGCCGCGTTGCCCAGCGATTAGATGTGCTTGGGCTTGGCCATCAGCCCGACGGGATCTGGCATAGGCCAAGCGGGCGCCGGCCCGTATTCATCGAGTTGGAATTGTCGCTCAAGTCGCCCGAGCGTCTTCAGCAGATTATCGATGGATACGGGGCAAATCTCTCTATCTCATCCGTGCTCTACCTCGTCGACGACGCGGCGGTCGCTCGCGCCGTCGAAAAGTTCGCCGCGGGCTATCCCCATATCCAGGTCAAGATGATGCCACCGCAGCAAGGCTTCGGAGAACCCGTTGTACCCGGAGTTCTCGGATGAATCCGCCAGACAAGCTCACGCCGTTATTGCTGATCTGCGTTCTCGCATTTCTACTTCTGCCTGCGCTTACGTCGGTGGGTGGGATTGGACTGGTAAGTGTTTGGATGTTGAGCGCGTTCTTCGGTTCCACAAATCTGTCGATTTGGGCCACCGGCGCCGCGATCATCGTCCACATCCTCGCGTGGCCAGACGGAGACGGGTGGACGGTTTGGAGAACACTCTTGGTTCACTACCGGAGCGCTCTTTCTGAACCAAACGCGATGCCTAGCTTCTGGGCCATATGGCTCGACCCTCCCGTCCACAGATCCGAGTACTGGGCGCTAATCGTTGCTGGGACCGCTGTTGGCGCGATCGCGATGTTGATTCGAAAGGACGCGCTAAATCGTGACGAGGCGCTCCTTAGCGGATCCGCTTCGTCCCCTTGGCGAACCCCAACCGCACTTATTTGCGCTTGGTTGGTTGCGATACTGCCCAATCGATTTCGACACTATACGATTATCGGCACCGAATATTATCGCGGCTGGCCGGTTATCCTGACTGACCGGGACTGCACGAAACATCTGCTCGCAGCAGGGACGACTGGAGCCGGAAAGACGGAATTTTCGCTTGGCATAATCGAAAGTGCGATCCGAACGGGGCATCCAATCATTTGCCTGGACGGCAAGGGTGACATGAGCATAGCCGAACGTATTCGTGCGTTTGCTGAGAGCCACGGACGCAAGTTTTTTCTGTTCAATGGCGTCAATCCAATTCACAGCGACGTATACAATCCTTTATCGACCGGCAGCTACACTTCTAAATCCGATCGCATCATTGCAATTAGGGGATTTTGGTCCGAGCCGCATTATGAGACTCTGGCCGTCGGTTTCATGCAAACCGTTTTTTCCGTTCTCGATCACCAAACACTCAACGTTGATCTCTCGAATCTTTCTGAATACATGTCGACTAAGGCTCTTCTCGGGTTGCTGCGACGCAAGGGTTACTCAAGCCCCGATAAAAGGCGGCTTGCGGCAGAAATTGCCAGCCAGCGAGAAGCCGAACGCACAGCCATCTCAAGTCTGAAATCAGAAATAACAAATATCGCGAACTCGTCTCTTGGCCAGCTCTTCGACACGCGTAAAGCGGCGCAAGCAGGCCGAACAGTTTTTACTCTCGCGCAAGCACGCGCTGAAGGGGCAATTGTCTATTTTGCATTGCCGGGCCTTTTGTATCCCAAAACGGCCAGCAGCATCGCGCGGCTCGTTCTTAATGATTGCAAGGCGATTGCAAATGTTTCAACGGCTCCTCTATTTATCACATTAGAGGAGCGATCGGTGTATCCAGGGCCCCAATCAAATCATTTGCTCAGCCTTGGCCGGACGCACCAGCTCCAATTATTGAATCTTTGTCAGACTCTTTCAGATCTCCGCGTCGGCTCTCCAGACCTAGGCGAGGCTGCAGCAGAGCAAACCTTCGCGTCGACTAACACATTTGTATTCTTTCAACTTAATACCGCCGACGACGCAGAGACTGCTTCTCGTCTAATAGGTACCACGATCGAAAAACAATTTACTGCCCAAACTCAAGCAGGCACGCCGACGGGAATGTCATCTTCCCGCAAGGTATATGAATTCAAGTTTCACCCCGACCGCTTGAAGTTTCAGCGCGTAGGACAAGCGATTGTCCTCGATAAAAACCGTGGCACAGTTCGGAAAGTTGCGATCCGGAAAAGTAAAATCTGAGTCTGTTCCTGCCCGCAAACAATTTGTTTGTTGAAAGCAAGATTGAGCGAGCCATGCGAACTTCTCCTCGGTTGTAAGGAGAAGGTTGGCACCTCCGTGAGCTATTTCAATCCGCTCCAGATTCGCGAGCGCGGCTTAGGGGCGAAATATTGCAGGCCGAATGACAGCCACGAGTGAGGATCTGCGCGGTTCGTACAAGAATTTATGATTCATCCCGATCGCTTAAAGCGGCTCGCTGTAGGCGAGGCGTTTTTTATCAAAAAGAATAGTGGGCGCTCTGAATTTGTTAAAATTAGAGAGGTGAAACTCGGCTAAGGTTCGTCATGCCAAATAGGAGGTGTTCCTAAGTCCAGATCCTCTTGTCGGGCTTGTGTCTATGGTATAGGGGAGTCTTTCGCGGTCCAGGCGCACAATTTAGCGGCCTCTTCGCCATGCCGCTCCTTATCCGGATCCGTCCCGGCCGCAACGGGTTCGATCGAGGCGGCAACGTACTCTAGAGGCAATCCGTGCTCGATCGCGCCGGCTTGCACGTACGCCTTGTACCAAGTGTACGGCGCGAGTCCCGTCCTGATGAACTTGGGGGCGGCGGTATAGGTCCGGGCCGCTAGCTGCCCCCCACTCGACAATGTGACCAGCACCTCCGAGTCGTGGTATCCGTATCCAAGCCCTTCAAATGCATCTAGGACTGGCTTTTTGGATGCCGGGATGTCGTACACTACCCCCCATACCTCATCCGTCGCAACGCCCGTGCGGAAGGCGTCGCACTTCGATGAATGGTCCTTTTTGCTCAGCTTATGGAAGCGGAGCTGATGGCTGGTCAACTTTGCAATAGCGACAAACTCACAAGGCACACGATCGCGCAGCCTCCCGCTGCACATGTTGGAGCCATAAGCGAAGTATTTGATTTTCAATCGAATGCCTTCAATTATAGGTCCGTCCAACTTGTCATTAGCGAAGCCAACACAGGAAGACTGCAACCGTACACGATCCGGGATTGCCGGCGCCACGTGCTCTGAAGCGCAACAACCCAGTATCGGGTTTCTTTCCCAACACTGAAGCCGAAAATGGGCCCGCCGCTCATTCCCTTTACGCTATTAAGGGGCAGTTCCTGGTCGATACGCCCGACGAAACGAGGATGACGCGTTGCCGGCGTGTCCTCTGGCGGCGGTTCAAGCCGATGTACGCGGAACATTGTCGGGTATACAAGACCCTCTCCAGCATCGTTCACATTCTCGGAGACGAATTCTTCCGGGAATCCGAGCATCGCGTAAGCATCGAACGTGACCCGGTCCTGCCTAGCCCAATTCACCTCCTCCAACGCCACCACACCGTTAGCGGCAAGCAGTCGCACGTAGTAGGGGCTTAGGGCGATCACACCGAAATCAAGTCCCTCCTCCTCGTCGTTGACGTGAAAGAACTTCGCGCCCTTTAGATCAAATGGAATGGGAAGGTCACTTGTACGCTTGATTCCAAACGTGTCAGCCAAGACCGCGCTCTTAAATTCCACGTCATCCGAATTACGGGCCTCCTCCAAGCCTTCGAGGATGTGCCCCGCGGTTAGAAAGAATACAGTGTTATGCAGCATGATGAGAGTGCCGGAATAAGCCGCGAAGCGATCGCCGTCCTCACCCTTACGCCGATACGTAACGCATAGGGCAACAAGGTGCCGGCAAAAGAACTGAAGGCCTTCTGAATCGCTCCATTGCTGTTGAGGCATGAGCTAACCTACTCGTGAAAACGGGTACTGGTTCTTGATATAAGTATTCAAGAAACGGCCCTTGGACGGCTCTTGCATCAGCTGATTGTAGATATGCTCGGGTACGCCGTAGTACTGATAGATCGTACCAATGAGAAACTCGACCTCCAAAGTCCCGGACTGAGGTTCGTATCCTATGGACGAGATGTTTGAAGACGCGACGTTGTAGCGTTCCATTTCAGTCTTCCGCCGACTTGTCTTCGACCTTTTCCCGGTCAATTTTGGCTGGTTTTGCCACTGCACGCGGGCTCTGCGCGCGCCAAGACGCAATGACCCGATCATAACCTTCTGCCCTTCTTGGAATACTCCATCGTTCAGTAACCCGCGGATCGCTACTCCTTGGTTGGTGGTTCTTCTCGGGCAGAGTGATACGGCAGCGCATGGGAAGTTTGGCAGCTTCCCCGGTGACTATTGCCTCACCCGTCCTAAGAACCGGCAACACATCCAGAAGACTTATCAAGCCGTCTGGCAACGTTCCTTGGACTCGGGCCCGATCAGTTGGATTAGCAAGTCGCAAAGCGAAAAACGTGCCGCACTGGGAAAGGATCGTTTCGTCAACTTCGGACGGCCGCTGGCTTATCACCATGGCCCCTACTCCATACTTGCGTCCTTCCTTCGCTATTTTCTGAACCGTTTGCGAAGCGAGGCTATTCTTGCCCGCGGCCAAATAACGGTGGGCTTCCTCCATAACGACAAGGAGAGGCCGCCAGATCCCACCCTCAGTCTTTTCCCGACTCCAGAAGAGTGAGTCATAGACAATCATCAAGATGGCGCCGATAAGCTGTTCCAGTACGCCACTTGGCACACCGGAAAGATCCAGAATAGAGATAGGCTTTTCGCCTCCCAGCCATCCCTGAATCAGGCTGTCCAAATCCTTCGTGACGCTGCCATCAAGCTTTGGCTCCCACGGGCCAGGATGCAATAAAAACTCATATCGACGGTCGAGAAGCCTCGAACGCATCAGATTAAGTGGCCGCTGAATTCCAAACGCCTGTTGATTGAGGAACGGACCAGCCGCTCCCATCGCATGTGGCTTATACTTCGGCGGGATCAGCGCCGCAGCATCACCATCGTCATGTTTTGTGGATTTATCGCGTTGTGGGCCGTCAAACGTTGCTATTTCAAAGTCGATCAAGTCGTACCAAAGTTTGTTCAAACTAAACGGCAGTGGCGTATCTACGGTAATCGAACCCTCATCAACACCAGGAAACTTCTGCAACTTTTGTGACGCAAGCTTCAGCGCGAAGATTTTGTCTGTAAACGCAGTCTCGCGATTACCATCCACTGGACCTGCCAAAAAAGAAAGAAGGTCCCCTGCATTCAACGCCCAATAGGGGATAAAGAGCCTCTCTTCGCCTGGTTGCGGATCAACACTAAAGACTTGGGCGACATCAGCAAGGGCGCTCGAATACTCTCCGTGAATATCAAGCATGAGCACCCTCGCGCTCGGATACTGGGGCTCTCCCTCCGCAGGAGCGGTGATCGATCGCAACAGGCTAGCTACGGTGGTTGATTTTCCCGAACCGGTTGAACCTAAAATAGCAGAGTGTCTGGTCACGAGTTCGTTCAGCGCAATCTTGGCAGAAATACTCTCGGCGCTCGACAGCGTCCCGATCGTTACGTGACCCTGCCCCTTCGTATCATAAACGCGCCGCAGGTGATCCTCAGTGGCCAGATGCACCGTATCGCCTATATTTGGATACTGACTAATTCCTCTTTCAAAAACGCCGCCCACGGCTTCGCCGACAAGCTGAACGTTCATCCAGTGTCCGGTATCGATCTCCTGCGCAGCAAGGCCTTCAGGAATCGCGTTCGCGCCCACTTCAGATACAACGCCAAAAAGATCCTGATATCCCTGCGGGATTCGAACAAAACTTCCAACCTGACCGACACGGTAGGTCTGCCCTTTGATGATTGAGAGCCCCGAGGAGACCGAGCCAGCCAAATGAACACTCACCTTGGAGCCTGATACGGACGCGACCTTCCCTAAAAATGTTGAGTCACGACTTAACATCTGCGGCCTTCGGTTCAGCGGATTTGACTGTTGATGCCTCGGCCTCGATCGGTATCGGCAGGGAGCGCATCTGCTGCGCCTGAATCAGCGCAAAGAACCTTGTGAGCTTGGCGAAGTCACCAAGTAAGAATTCAGCTGATTTTCCACCAATCGGATGTTGCCAAAAAGTCTGGCGAATTTCTTGCCATTCGTCGTTTGGGAGTTGACCCGGCTGCCACTGCCCGGATAGCCCGCTGATGACCGCCCCATCTCTTGCATACACACTCAAATTGGGGTGGCGGAGAGCGAACTTGACTGCCGCCGCCTCCTCGGCAATCGTCTTGTACTGGAAAGCAAAGATTGCTGTATGGGTGTTCGCGATCAAGCCTTCGTCGAGAACCGCACATATGTGGGCATCGAAAAAGGAAAATCCCGAGCAGAGCAACAAACTATCGGGGGTCGCAAGGAACTCTCGCAAGCGTTCGAACAATGCCGAATACGGAAGTCTGCGGATCTCATCGTACTTCAGATGATCCGGATATATCAGCTTCGTCGCGTTGCGCTGACCGGTCCGAACGATCATATCGTTCTTAACGTCCCATCCAAGAGAGCCATGTAGTTTCCAGAGTCGGGACCATCGTTTAGGCAGTACGTCAGTTGAAATACTAACCGGGTCAAAGAATGGCATATGCGCGCCGGTAAACCCGTCAAAGTAGGGCATTCTGGCACGTTCGAATGCTTCCTCGATCAAAAGATCATAGTTGGGCGTAAATATCTCGACTGAGTGTTCACGTTGAGTCCCCGCTATCCAGGAAACCAGCTCCGAGTATGGGTTCTCCTCGTCGGGCAAATTTGCCGCGACTCTATCGCCAATCACCGTGCAAATACGCTCGCCAAGCTTGTCGTATTGCTTTCCATCGAGGCCGTGAATCTTGTCGGCACCTATTGCCTGAGCCAAGCGTCGGACTTGAGTTAGAATCGCCTCAATATTGGCCCCCTCCCCCAGATTCTTCTTGATCCCTTCGATAACCGAGCGATCGGCTTCGGCCAATTTTTCGACAACGTAGCCAGTAAGCCCTGCTACATCCGGGATGAGAGCTGAACCGTCCGGAGCTATTTTTCCAGTGCTGTCTACCCTGATTGATGTCGGGGCACCCGCACCAATGAACAAGCCAATCCGCTTGCGCCCTTGCGACATTATTTGCCGCAAATCAGTCATGTAGCGGTCTGGATTATGAATCGTTTGCATGGACTTACCTTACGGCGGCACAACCATTATGACTAGTGACTATCGATCTACAGCCTGATATCAGCGGTCCCTAAATATTAGGGGACACGGTCTTTCCTGCTCCCGCCGATGCTATGCGGTTTATTCAGGAAGTAGGTGTGGTGCCGAGCGCGGATTCCGCATACTGGTCGATCGCAAAAATGATTGCCTGGACGTGGTGGTAGCACCAGCCTTCATGGCAAGCCCTGTGCCGGACTTCCGCCAGAGCTTTAATCCATGGCGGGTCACTCGATGATCAGTTTATAAACATCTGAAGAGCGCCGCGCTGTGCGAAGAGGAATTTTGCCGTACCGCTCTTTCACGATTGACGCCAACCGCCTGAGATAGCCTGCCGGCATCTTCTCACCAACAACGATCTCTCTGACTGCCCTCTTCGGATATTCCCTGAAGATCGGTTCGCGATCTTGGCGATCAGTAGGAACCAAGAGTCGTCGTTCCTTTTCGTAGCGCCACTCCAGTGGCTTTGCAGCGAACGCGTGTTGCCACATCTCTCGCATGTGTTTCAAAGCGGTATCGGCCGCCTCGCGATATCCGGTTATCAAGCCCGATTCAGTCTTGCGCTGGTACCGACCACGCGGTCGAGCCTCCTGGATTGCCATGACATGGTAGTCCTCCTGGTCGTGGGAAACGGCATAGACAAAGCTGTCAACCAAGGGCGGTTTTTCAAGATAGGCGACATCGATGATGAAGCCCTTAGGCGTCGTGTTCGTAACCAGCTGCTCATCGAACACGATGCAGAAGCCACGTAACCCGTCTGCATAGTGTGACCACATGAGTAGGTTGACCGGTTCTGAGCCAAAGCACGCTATCCGCATGCCGTCGGCCATCGCCTCAAAGGGCGGCTGCAGCGCCTCGACTGAACTGAAATATTCCGGAGCATGCTCCAAGGCTTCGTCAAGTCTATCCTCACCGAACCCCCAGGCATTAACCGCCGCAATGAAGCGGCCGCGCTCGGTTTCTAGGTCAGGGATGCCCCGGTGGAAGTCCGTCCAGAACTCGAACGGATCATTGAATCCTTGATAGTGCTGACAGTAGACGACCCTGTTCCAGAGATTTTTCAACGCATATTCGGTCGGACCGCAGAACTTGAGCAATCTTGGCTGTTCTTTCTTCATACCGGTATTTTACCAGAAGTTCTGCTTTCTGAGGATCGAGCGAACATGCAGTGTCCCTTGCCGGAGGCACTCGGTCCCGCATCCCGCCTTTTGGCGGCGCTATGCTGATGCTCCTGCGGGTGCCTTGTTAACCGGTCGCGGAACTCCGCGCTCGGCTTGGCCGCTTTGCACGCAATAATGATTGCTGCGGATCGCAAAGCGGGTCGCCTGCGACGCACTTCTCTGTGGGATATCAACCACGGGGGTTCGAATTTCAGCCTAAGCGGCGGGCAAGTTAATTGTTCTGACGGACATTCAGTGCCAGATTGTCAAAAATTGACACAGAATGATTCGGGATACCATGACATTGAAACGCACAAAGAAGCGCACGGAATTCAAGGAGTTGCGCGAAAAGGCTGGGCTTACGCTTCCCGAGGCAACCCAGCTCCTGAAGGTCGATCAACGGACCACATACCGCTATGAGCGGGGAGAAACCAAACCGACAAGGCTTGCACTGGATACGCTTCGCCTGGCCGCCGAGAGTCGCCTGGCGAAGGTCGCGTCGCCGGCAGGCTTCCGGTTTATCGATCTGTTTGCCGGGATCGGAGGACTCCGGATCGGCTTCGAGTCCATCGGTGGTCGCTGCGTTTTCACATCCGAGTGGGACCTGAAATGCCAGGAAACCTACGCGCAGAATTTTCCGGACAATCACGCGATTGCCGGAGACATCCGGGAATTCTCAAGCAATCCCGAAAAGATACCGGCACACGACGTACTGGTCGCCGGCTTTCCGTGCCAGCCGTTTTCGATTGCCGGCGTGTCCAAGAAGAATGCTCTGGGGCGCCCGCATGGCTTTCTTTGCGACACCCAGGGGACGCTGTTTTTTGATACCGCCCAGATTATCGCCCACCACCGCCCGGCTGCCTTTGTCCTAGAGAATGTGAAGAACCTTGAACGCCATGATCAGGGCCGCACATTTGCGACCATCATCAATGTGCTGCGCAACGAGCTGGGATATCACGTCCAGCATCGGGTAATCAGCTCCGAACCATGGGTGCCGCAGAAGCGTCAGCGCGTCTTCATCGTGGGATTTCGTGAACCTACGAAATTTGATTTGGGCGCATTGAAGATCCCGGACAAGGAGAAAGGTCCAAAGCTCGGCAGCATTCTTCAGCCTCCCGGGGAAGTCGATGCGAAATACACACTGACGGCGCATCTATGGAAGTATCTGCAAGATTACAAAGCCAAGCATAACGCGGCTGGCAACGGCTTCGGCTTTAGTCTGTTCGGTCCGAAAGACGTGACGCGCACGTTATCCGCGCGATATTACAAAGACGGTTCGGAGGTTCTGGTTGACCAGCCCGGCAAAAGACCGAGGCGTCTCACTCCGCTTGAATGTGCGCGCCTGATGGGATTCGACTCACCAAAGCGAAAGTTCAAGATAACGGTGTCCGATACGCAGGCATACAAACAGTTCGGCAACGCGGTCGTTGTGCCGGTCGTGGAATTCATCGCGAAGGCTATGAAGCCGTACATCGAATCTGCTCTCGCGAAGCAGCCGACAGATACTTTGCCGGTTGAAAAAATCCGGCATGTAACGCGGCCCGACCGGCAAGGCGAAGCGGTTCATGGCTGACGTTGTTTCACCCGAGGTCCGAAGCCGGATGATGGCCGGAATCCGGGGAACCAACACGAAGCCGGAGCTGACTCTGCGAAAGGGACTATTTGCGGTCGGCTATCGCTTTCGGCTGCATGCCCGAAATCTGCCGGGCAAGCCGGACATTGTGTTTCCGCGTTTCAACGCGGTTCTGTTTGCTCACGGCTGCTTCTGGCACGGGCACGATTGCCACCTTTTCAAAATGCCCGGGTCGCGCCCGGAATTCTGGTCCGCCAAGATAGCAAGAAATCGTACCACGGACGCGCGCGTTTCCGGAGAATTGGCCGAAGCGGGATGGCGTCAAGGTGTGGTTTGGGAGTGCGCCTTAAGGGGCCGCTCTCGACTTGAACCCGGAACAGTTATCGAGACCTGTTCGTCCTGGTTACGGTCGGAACGGCCGCATCTTGAAGTGCGGGGGCGCGAATGAACAGCTTCCGACGTGGCCTTTTGTCGGATTACTTTGAGGGTGTCGCTGTGAAGCGACTGAGCGTCGTCGAAACGACTCCCAGTCAATCCAACCAACATGAGTTTAATGGCTCAAGGCCGCTCCGCAAGCTGCTCGGCGACGATGACCGCCGAAAAATACCGGCCCGCTTTATCTGGTTCGGCGATGAGCAGGAAGGGATTACGGATGACAGCACGCTGAGCTGGTATGATTCCCGTCGTAATCAGACTCACCGAAGCGCCGAATACAGGCTGTATTACCCAGGCAACGCGGTCTCGGAATTAATGAAGGCCGGCGACACGTTGTTCCTCGCGATGCGTCCTGATGGCTCGGCTATGGTGATTGTGACACCTGCGGAAAGTACGATGCAGAACCAGCTTCTTTGGCTGTTCGGCGTCGAAGAGCAGCCGGAGCTGCAGTTTACGGTGCGCGAGATTGAGGCTGACGACGACGCGAAACTGGACTTTATCGGGCGCTACGTTCTCGATGAACTGGGCATTGAGCCCGAAAGACCTCGTCCAGCCGATGGTCGAAAGAGAACTCGACGCGAAGAAGACTTCCGTGTGGCTCCTTCTGGAAGATGCCAAGCCAGTCAGAATCTTTTATCAGGCGATTCTCACGGTAGATGTAAATCCCTTGGCGGTCAGTCGAAAGTTCGGCCTTCTTCGCCAACTCTGGCGATGGGAAGTCCTCTCTTCGTGGCAGGATGTATGCCTTCACCGTGAATGTGGCATCACGCTTGCTAGGCAGTTCCACCGGGACTGTCTCGTCGGCTACAAGCTCCGAAAGTGAAGTTACGAAAGGATCCCATGCTTCGACAGGAACGCCGTTGAGACTGAGCTTCACATTTCTTGCCCGCTTGTCTTTCGGATCGAGGAAACGCTGGAAGACCATTGCAAGGTGCTTCCTGAGCGCATCTTCCTTTTGCTTCAGGCCCTTCTTGGCGGCTTTTCCGGATGGGTCCGCATAGTCCTTAAGCAAACGATCTACTTTCTGCCACACAACGACCGTGCCGGCGGATTTCGGAGCAACTTCATCAAGGTGCTCAACGATTTCCTCGTCCGGCTCGTCCGAAAGCAGTATTTCCCAAGCTCCGCTCTTAGCAACATGATCGAGGTCCCACGTGGCTGACAAGACCTCACTCTTCTCGTCAGGACGCGACGCAACAGTGAGTCTGCGGCAGAATGCCGTTGAGGCAGTCTTCAGCCCAAGACCGTATTTCCCAAGGCTCGAAGGATTAGGTCGCATCTGTGCACCGTACCGCATGGCGTTCAGGAGGCCCTTCCTGTCCATTCCCGAGCCGTCATCCGCGAGAGACAGCCTGATATTGCCCCGGACGTCTTGGTCAAGACGCAGGTCAATATTATTCGCTTCTGCGGCGATGGAGTTATCAAGAATATCGGCAACGGCGGTATCAAATTCATATCCGGTATCGCGGAGACCCTCGATCATCCGCTTCGGATCTGGAAGCAATTCTACCTTCTCTTCGGAATTCCTAGCCACGTTGCACCCCCCCTGTTAAATCTCAATCACTTTCCAGCCTGCCGACAATTTCAGCACGCCGCCGCTCGTTCTGACGGGTTGATTCTTTTTCCTGTGAGATATCGAATACTGGTCGTCGGGTGTACGTTTCAGGATCAGTTCATCCCCTGTCAGCAAGCCATGCTTCCTCATGTACGCGGTGAGGCGCGTGAGCCGATATTCGTTCCTCGTTCCCTTTCCTAACAAAGCGTTGTTGTAATAGATGAAGGCAAATTCCCACCGTTCGCGCCCCGCGTCTAGAAAAAAGAGGTGACACCGGGGGTTGTACTCCGAAATGTCGAGTTCCGGGAAGAACGCCAGGATTTCCTTTTCCTTGGGAATCAGGATTCCCGCCTGATGCCCCCCGGTCTCCCCGGTGTCGTTGGCACTCAACAGCTTGGAAATCGATTCGGGTCGTTTCATTTGGGGGTTGCTCCCGACAAGGGTGAGCGTTGAAGTGCCGCGACGATGTCATTGTAATCGTCCGATTCTCCACGAACGCCCACCACAGCGGCTTCTGAAATCGTTCGCTTCCTGGCCAGCCGATCATCGACGACTTCTTCGACAGTGCCGGCGCAAAACAACCTGTGCACAGTGACGGGCAGGGTCTGCCCCCTGCGGTAGGCTCTGGCGGACGCTTGGTCCTCCATCGCCGGATTCCATTCCAGCGTATAGTGAATGACATGGTTTGCCGCGGTTATATTGAGGCCGGAGCCTCCGGCTCTCGGGTTCAGCACAAGGAGTGCTGCACCGGGGTGAGCTGAAAAGCTGTCGATCATTGGCTGGCGGTCATCTATTGGCAGCCGACCGTCGATGTACCCGGTGAAGACTGAAAAACGGCTCGCAATGTCCTTCACAAGGATGTCGGTCATCGCGGTGTAAGCGGTGAAGAGGATGGCCTTCTGACCTGCCTGGAATATCTCCCCTAGAATGTCGACGAGCCGACTGTACTTTGGGAAGTCTGCCGGGTCGCCTGTACTCGGCAGATGCTCCTGCAGCAACCATGGATGACTGCAGTACATACGCAGTTTCGTCAGGGAAACCAAGGTGGCGGACGCGCCGAACTCGGCGAGTATCTCGTTACGTATCAGGTCATACTCCTGAGCATCATCCTGCTCGAATTCAACGACCTGGGGAATATCGATTCGCTCGGGAAGATCCTTTGCCACTTCAGCAACCCGGCGTCTCAACATAATCGGAGACGCAACGCGCTCCAGCCGTGTCGCGCCGTCCAGATCGTCCTCAAATTCCTTCTGAAAGTCCTGCACGTCGCCGAGATATCCAGGAAGTGCGAAATCGGCGATTGACCACAGATCCGTCAGCCTGTTCTCAACCGGCGTCCCTGTAACGGCCAGACCGCAATTCTTTTTTAGCTTCTTCACCGATCGTGCCCGTAACGAGTCGGCGTTCTTGATGTACTGCGCCTCGTCACAAACAATCGTCGACCAGGTGATCATCATGAACATGGAGTTGTCACGCACCACGGCGTCGTAGGAAGTCACAATAACATCGTATTGCAGCAGCTCGTTGGGTCTTCCGGTACGGCCGGCACCATGATGCTTCAAGGTGCGCAGATGTGGCGCAAACTTTCTGAACTCGCGTATCCAGTTTTCAAGAATCGAGCCGGGGGCGACGATAAGCACGGGCGTTGCAAGCGGCGTCAACGGATCGGCGATTGCACTTATGACCTGCAGCGTCTTGCCTAGACCCATTTCGTCGGCGAGAACGCCTCCCAGATGCTCTTCAATTATGAAGCGCGACCAGCGCCAGCCGTCAAGTTGATAGGGGTATAGAGTGGCGTTCACGTGTTTCGGAGCGGGCGCCATCTCTGTGATGAAGGAGAGGGCTGTCCGGCTGCCTTGGGCAGAAAACAGGTCGTTGCCGGCCTTCTGAAGCGCGAGATAGACCTTGAGTGACACCCGGTCGCCCAACTCTGCTTTGTTCGTTGTCAGGAAGGCGGTCACTTCCGCAACTGATTGTCTTTCCAGCGCGTACCAGCGATCACCGGTTATGACGTGCCCCGCACGAAGTATATCGGGCTCCGAGAATACGTGCTCTGCGGCCCGGTGTGAGCCCACCGCGATCAGGTAACCTTCTTCCCCGCCCCGTTGCTGCAGAGCCAGCCGAACCTGCAACGGGTATTTTGAAAAACGGAGGCTTCCTATGCTGCTTTCGTCCAAGGGGTCCCCCGGCCATTGCGGATCCTCTTCTACGAAGTGGCGAAATATATCATCAGCGGAAGGAATAGAGTTGTCCTTCCCTGTTGCGATGGAAAGCACATTGTTATTTATCGCCCATTTTTTGATCGCTGTTTTCGCCAACGGCTATCCCTCGATCTGACGGGCTTGCACGACCTTCAGGAAGCCTTCTACGCTTAAAAGGTCCGATTGCTGCGCGGGAGCGTAGCTTGCGTGAATTGCCTTCGGAATGACGAGTTGCAGACTGTGAGCCTTGATCTGTTCGGTTTGATTCACAGAAATACCCGGTTCAAGCGTAAGAAGATGCTTTCTGCTAATGCGGTTGGCTTCCGTCAACACTTGGCGCCATCTGTCTTTGAGCGTCGATTTCACACCAAGCATGGTAAGGCGAGCGGTGGGGAAAGCGGCATTGTGATACTCGGCTGCTCCCGGAAACAGAAAATCCGGCTTGTGCCGATGTTCTGTTTCGGCACCGCGTGCGAACCTGACGCTATGCACTACAAATAGCGCCTCCAGGTGGTTTTCCAGCGCTCGTCCGGCGCGCGATCGCCGTCGCTGTTGAACGGTTTGTGAAAGAGATAGGAAACCGTCTACTTCGTTTTCGCCGGCTGCGGCAAAGCCAGTCTTGAGATGGCCCGCCACGATGTGCCGCTCCAGCCTTCTGAACAGCAGTTCTTCGCGTTCCATCCACGCGAAGAGCGCGGCATCTGGATCCTTGTACCCAGAAATATCGGGAAGACTCTGCCTCGCAAGTTCGGAAAATTCCTTTGTGGTAGGGAATTTAGCTTCAAATCTTGCGAGTAAGGAGTCTAGGGCGTCCGTCTCTGGTTCTTCTGCGAGCTTACGAAACCGTCGGCGAGGCGCGAGCTTCGATTGGCCGGTATCTCGACTTCTACAACGGCCGACGTCCACATTCGAGTCTTGACGGCAGCACGCCGGATCAAGCCTACTGCAACCCGCTGCCGCTCCGCTTGGCAGCCTAAACCCGGCTGAGGCTCCACTTATCGACGCGGAGATTTTGTTCAGACAAGCGGGACCAGCTCAGCGTCTTGCTTCATCAGCCAGCGCCAAGATAGAAGCTTTGTGGTGCGACAACGACTTCAACGAACTTTCGAGAAGCAAGTCGAGTAATATATCCGCCTGGTCGGCTATCTCCATCGCGCGCTTCGCGCGCTCAACTACGGCGGGTTTGTCGAAGATGGACTTTATGTTCTGCCAACGATTGGCCAAAGCAAGCTCTCTGCGCAGCAGCTCACGATCGGCATACAATGGCGGTAATTTGACTTCGTCCAAGATCTCGCCAACGGCGGACAGGGAGAGAGGCTTTAGACGGTCCGACGGAAGAAGAAACAGCAGGTCACTCATGAAGTGTGCTCCATTATCGCCTTGCATCTAGTTCGGCCCGAAATTGAAGGAGCTTAGTCCACCAGTCGCCTCCGCGCCTCATCGTAATTGCCAGTTCTGAGGCTGACACGGAGGAGGGGAAGCCGAAAGAGCGATGCTGCCTGTTTCCCCAACCGGATTTGCAAAAAATAGCGACCGTCGCCGCGCCGGGCGAGGTAGGAAGGGCGAGCCATATTGAACTTTCCGTGGGCGGCTCGGGATGAGACATCAGGATGAGATGTAACACCGTCGTTTCCGCTACCACATTCCGGCCAACTCATTGAGAATTAAAGATTTTTTGCTCCGGATTCGGACCTGGCAGCGCGCGCCTCCCCCGCTACGAACGATCCCCGACATAGCCATGTTCGGAAAAGGGCCGGGTTGTCGCTAGGCGCTGCGAGCCGCCCTTTGATTTCGATCCTAACGCTTCGGTCGTCCTTGGCATTCGCTTTGGTGCCCAGGCCGCCCGGCCGGCTCGGGCGGCGTGCTTGATTGCGGCCACCAGCTCCGCGGATGGCTGCAAACTCAGTCGGGGTGCCGCTTAAATTCGTCGGCTAGTTGCACGATGGCGCGGCGCGATGCGCGGCCGCTTCGGCATCATGGTCCGCGTTCGCCTGCTAGGGAGGAAGATGGCTGCTGGCCGACGTTCAACTAGGTTGCAGACCGAAAGAACGCGCGCGAGCGTAGGAAGAGTTCTGGCGAACTCTTCGACCCACGCAATCTCACGTTGCCTTTCTGAAACAAATGCGATTTGATCTCGGCTAGCAGGAGGAAAGCCATGGGGATATGGAAGATAACCTTGGCAGCCGTAGTGGCCGTAACCATCGGCGCCGGATGTCTCGCAAATTCCAATACTTTAGCTTTAGCTCAGGATAACGGGCAAGAATGCCAAAAGACCAAAGCGGATAAACTCGCTCAATGTCTAAGTGAAGCCACCGACGGCGTTCAGACCTGCCAAAGCGGTTGCAAAGACGATCCCGACGATCCAAGTGCCTACAACGAATGCCGGCGCGTTTGTTCCGAAGTAGAGCAGGAAGAGCGAGCCAAATGTTTCGAAGCCGACAAACAACGTGTCTGTCCTTGAAGCGAGTTGGGCTAAAGTCGCTCAATATGATCCACAAGCATTTCGTCGCAAAACGCTGAACCAGATTTTATTTTCATGCCGAAGGAGGTTTCTTCATGTCAGATATCGATATCGACACGGCCATACTTGCGAGACTTAATGACGGACGGCTCGGCACGGACAATGGCAGACACCGACGGGCGGACAGAATTGTTTCGCTGCAGATCAACATAATAAGAATCGATAGCCAAAAAGAAATTCTTTTTGAGGAGGCCGGCGCGCGAACGGGTGAAGAACAATTTTTTTCATTTGTGAACTGCGGGACGATTTTGGAGAAGCGCGACTATGAGGACGTGATTACCAAGGAACACTCGGCCGAGGTGGAGATGACGAATGTCGTCAAAACGTCAACTTCTTTCTCGGGAAAGCTGACGACAAGTTGCAAATTTCCGCTAGACGGCATGGAAATGGGAATCGGGACGGAAGGCACGGCAGCGTTTTCCAAAGATTTCACAGTGACAGACCGAAATAAACAAACCAATTCAGTGAAAACGCAAGAAACCCAAAAGTGGAGCCTTGAGGCTCCGCCAAATACAAAGGTGATCTATAAGATTGCTACGGTTAACGGCACAAAGAAGATCCAGTTCTCAGGTGTTGTCGTTGTGCAAGGCGTCTACCACTACGTTATTGACGACGTGTGGGATCAAAACGCCGCTATTGAAGCTGCGCTCAAAGACGAGAAAGAAAGAACGTTCGATTTCACCGGGATCTTGACCACTGTGAATTTCGAGCGAGTGGACGTTTCAAAAGTCGAGACACCGGTGACCGCCGACGAATGCGCGGCCAGAGCCAACGCAGTTCCGATTGAACAGCAAGATCAACGGGTCGTGTTTGACCGCGAAGTTGGCCAACAGAGGTTTAATGCAGCATCAGCGTCCAATTAGCGACTTGTTCGCCAGCTATCCGCGTAGCAGGATGGCGAGCTGGGCCGAGCAAGATCGTTGCTAGGAGGCTGGGGATGGCGCACCCGCGCGGTGATCCGGAAGCAGACGGGTATGCCCGTCTGCAGATGTCACATGGCCGCCGAAGCAGTTCTCGGGGAGAGCCGGGAGTAGTCGGCGCGCCGATTTTCGCGTTCTTTTTCCTCACGCCATTCGTCTTCGGCGCGACCTATTATATCTTCCGCGGCCTATTCAATATTGCAGAATCTGAGTACGCGCAGCCGACTACCGTGTCTCTAATCGCGGTACCGCTTCTGGCGTTGGCAATCGGTGCGACGCTCTTCTGGATCCGGGAGAAACTGCAGAATCCCTACTACGCCGTCGTCGAGATAGGCGTTGGAATGGCGACAGCGGCACAATTCGTTAGGGTTGGTTTGGACGACAAAATCGCTCGTGTCCTTCTCCTGCTGACGGGCATTCGAATAATCGTCGACGGCATCAACCGATTCCTACGCTACACTGGCCTATGGAAAGATGAGGGCCGAAAGGCCTCGGCAACATCGTCGCGACAAGCCGTTCCTTAAGCTATTGAGCGATCAGCCCCGGACTGAATGGTTCGCAAATAAGTTCCACGGCGCACGATGTTTCCCTTCTTGGCAATTTGAGCTTGTCGAGACGGTCATGTCGCGTGGAGCTGCCGCAATGTTTTGGAGATCTTGAAAACGCTCGCAAATTTTGCGACACGATGCGACGATGAAATCGTTGGAAAAGCCTCGTGAATCGCGGGCTAAGCCGTAGTTTTGCCCCAACCTTTTCTGGCTGGAGATTCGAACAAAAATCGGTCCCTAGCTTCCGCCAATTCTCCTGGTCCGATAGATCTTCTTGACAGGGGCTTCGTAAGACCGCGGCGGCCACACACCGCCAGCTTTCAAGTAGGCGTCTAAGACGGCTTCGGACCACGCCTTCATCGCCAGCGTCTTCAGCGGCATTCGCTGCGTTACGCTATAGAATTTTTCGGTTGTCGGAGATCTTGCCTCCGGGTCTTTATCGTCGAGCGGAGGCGCGTGGCCCAAGAACGCCGAAGACGCAGCCGCCGACAGCCCCGGATAGTTCTCCAAGAAGTGCGTAGCAGCCGACCTAACGGTGTGAAGTGAGAAATCGGGCAGGCCTGCTAGAGCGTTGAGGTGTGCAGATTTCTTAAGGCCCTTCATGTTGCGGAGATGGTCAGCAAGTGAGGATGGGTGGATCGCTATATCCGTTGGCCTATCGTAGCCGACACCGTCGCGCTGCTCGCGACGTGTCGACGCAAACACCCACTTCGTCTTATGGCCGAAACCATGCGAGATATTAATCAAGGCCTGCCAATCAACAATCGATGAATTGATCACGTGCAGCCCGACAGGAGGAACGGCAAGCATGAAATCCTTACGCGCCTTCATCTGGCCTTCCGTCCATAGGGCGGTTCCCCAGCCAGCTTCGCCGAGTGGATCGCTCTGTTGCACATTCGTGCGCTCAAGGAGAGTAGTCGACCCACGGCGGTTGGCCGTCAGCGCTATCCACCAGATGCCCCACCTTATCCCTGGCGAGATCTTCTCTTCCGCCACCTTTCCTGCGCAGAAGTCTTCGTGGCGCGCGAGCAGGTCACCTACATGTTGCACCCGGAAGCCCGTTTTGCGGGACCGAAGCTTTTCGGCATTCGCCTGCATTTTGCCGATTTCTTCGCTTGAGGGCTGCGGTGGCTCAATCTGCGGCCACCACGGTGCGGGCACGACGAAGCCAGATTCGTGCGAGTTGCTGTAAGCCCAGGTCAGCATGGATTTGGTGTATGCTAGGAATTTTTCCCGAGGTCGTACGCCATTGATTGCTCGCATGGCGGAGCCGAGTACATGAGCGTTCAGGGCTGTGAGGGGGATATTCTGAAGGACAACAAGCGATGGCCGTTTCGATGCGCCGAAGGTGCCAGTCTTTCGATCTATGCCGAACGCCGATCGAACGTCGGACCGCGTTTCGGCCGAGGGAATCTTAATGCGTCTCGCGACGACACGGTTTCCGGACAGCAGGAGGAGACGGGCGGTCACGCATTCCGCCCAGTTCCAAACTCGCGCGGTAGCCGCTTCTCCCTGCTCCTTTGGGGAGGTGCGCAACTCCGTCAGCAGTCGTGCGGCGGCTTCCCGGGCCGCTCGAGGTGGTAAGGCATTCTTGCTTTTGTAGCTCTTGGCCACGTCGCCCAGACGGCGAGTAAAATCTCTCGTCTTGACGTACCAGCCGAGATCGCGGCCGCGCCGGATCAGAGCCAAACTGCGCTGCTCGGTATCAGCATAGATGTCCCGTCCAGGCGCTTCAGATCGGGCGGCCTCGAACGCCTTCTCTATGACGGTTTGATCGATTTTGACCCGGGTCTGACCCACGACTGTTCCCCCAACTCTCAGTGATCGGCACCACATTGGCACCACGGATCTGCCAAAAAAGAAAGGGGAGGGGCGTTCGTCGAAGGAAAAAAGAGGGTATTTCGCGACAAAAGTGGTTAAAATCCGCTGGATGGCCGCCCGTAGACCTTAGACGCTAGGCATCATAATCCTGGGGTCGGGGGTTCGAGTCCCTCTCTCGCTACCAATAAAATCAGCCATTTCTTGCATTCCGCCAAATGAGATTTCTTTCGTACCATTTTTCGTACCGCATATCTTAAGTTTGTCGGTCAGATTTTGCGTAGCCTTTTCTTCATCGACTGACGGTGTCCGGCCCGATGTCGGCGCAAGGGGGCAACAGGCCAATGACTTTCATCATGGTCTGCGCTCGCATCACCACTAGATAAAGAACCCGGGGATAGGAGTTCGCGCGCCAAAATGCCACCATTCAGAACAAAACTGCGAACCCAATTGCTATACGGCCCTGAGATCCATCATCAATGAAGCGGCTAGAGCTTCTTCGGCTATGGAGAGTCCATGTTGCTGCATGGCTGTCATCAACCCTTCGTCCCAAACTGCGCGGGCAGCTCTTCCTGTGAGAGCCTGTCCAAGACCTGAGGCCCCTTCAACGGCGGCCTTGTAGTCGCTCGCCCCAAAGCGCCAAGGTTGGGCGCCGTGCTCGCGCATGACGTGATTGCCGATCCGCACTCCCGACCAATCGAAATCGCCATGATAGAAAAGCCGCGCCCGCGCTTTAGCCAGCTGCGACAGCAGGCATCGCTGCGCTGCGGCGGGCATGCCGTCAGTGCAGACTAGCGGCGCGCAATCGGAGCCCCAGTGATCCGCGGCGATCGCGACCAGGTTGGGATTCTCACAAACATAGACCCTGCAATCAGCCACGTCCCACGACGGTGAAGATCGCAACAGCGACCGCAACGAAGCGTAAACAGGTTCTCCCGGCGACTGACTGTAATTTCCCGCGAGGCGCACGGGAAGATTCAGGAACAGCACCGGGCGCGCCAATTCATTGACCAGCACGCCGGCCTTGGCCCAGACGTCGCGATCGCGCTCCGCACCACCGCCCAGCTCCAGTTCGCCGTCTCCCGTCGACTCGCTATCGACGCCATCATTGCTGTAATCGGTCCGCGCGATTACCTGACGCCAGACCGTCAGTGCCAAGGTTGCCGTGGGCTGTCCGCTGTCGAGCGCGTGGGCGTCGCCCAGCACGTCGGCGGCCAGTTGCGAACGTGTGATTCCGCTCGCGGGCAGGCGCTGCAATACTGCTTCGACACGGCGACAGAGTTGGAGTGCCGCCTGTTGGTTCTGTCGTGCGAGGCGCTTGAGAAGCCCGATGCCCGCCGGGGTCTGGAGCAGTCCGATCAATTCGCGGTGAGTGCAGCTGCCCAGGACATCCGACCATATCGTTTGCAGCTCAAGGCGCGTCGTGGCGAAATTCGTAATCGGGCCATCGAGTTGTTCAAGTGCGTCGCGCAGCGAAGCGGCGATGCCGGCATTCTGGAAGGCTATATCGATGAGGCGAACGTCGACCTGTAAAGAATTGGTGTAACGGAGCGGACGACCGAGTAGCGAAGCCAGTGCGGCATGTTCCTCCGCAGTGAGCTTGCCGATGCGAAAGCTTTCTACCGTGGCGTCAAGCGGTGCCCGTTCGAAACGTCGACGCAGGCGCTTGCGCAGCAAGGAGTTATGCTCGCCGCCGAGTAGGCGCTGCAGACGTGGATCGAGCGACGGATTCATGTCGGCGCGAACCTACGATCTGGATCGTTTTCTCGGGTCTTGGCGCGCCCGTCCCAGCTCCAGCGCGAGACGAACACCGCGTCAATGCCTTCGCGCCGCTGCAAATGGCAGATGGCGACGCCGGGGAGTGCGGCGTAACAGCCCCATTCACGCTCGCTGGTGATGACGAAGTCGAGATCGAACTCGCGGATCAGCCCCATGCAATGGGCGCGCGCGGTATCGTCGATGCCGGCGAACGCTTCATCGAGCAGCATCAGGCGCGGCGCCAGCGCGTAGCTCCCC
>Ga0209483_1000851_pt1 | contig 24817 bp, 29 predicted proteins | sample NGEPerA_FD_184508 | JGI IMG/M metagenome (GOLD analysis project Ga0209483, IMG submission 184508) | Arctic peat soil microbial communities from the Barrow Environmental Observatory site, Barrow, Alaska, USA - NGEE PermafrostL2-A... | ecosystem: Environmental > Terrestrial > Soil > Wetlands >... | reverse complement strand
CCCTCCGAAAGTTTGCGCGAATGCTCCCTTGTCACGCCACAGGCGCGGGAACATACTGCGCGCGCGAATGACTGAGATCGTGCAGCGTCTGGAAGCCGCCATTGGTTGCGGCGCGGGATTCTGACCTTGGCTCGGAGTCTCGCCGCCATCAGGGCGGAGCGAATGCGTCATAGCTTTTCTTGAAATTTCGGCTGGCGGCTTCGCTTGCTCCCGATGCTTGTGCTCAGGCCGCTCAGACGGCCGGATGCAGAAAATAGCCTGCTCATGCACACATCACATCAGGAGGATCGCCTATGACAATGACAGCCGAGATTCCCGGTCAAGTCTCGTGGTGGAGAGAACCCACCAGAGATCAATGGATGGCATGGATCGCCGCCTGGCTCGGTTGGACGCTTGACGCGTTCGACTTCACTATCTTCCTTTTAATCATGGTGCCGATCGCGGAGACGTTCCACGTGCCGCTGATCGAGGTGACGGCGGTATTCACCGTCACCTTATGGCTGCGGCTGGTGGGCGCCGTCGGCTCCGGCTGGCTCGCCGATCGCATCGGGCGCAAGGCGCCCTTGATGATCTCGATCCTGTGGTACTCGGTGTGCAACCTGTTCGCCGGCCTGTCGCCGACGTTCCTGCTGCTGTTCGTGTTCCGCGCGTTGCTCGGCATCGGCATGGGCGCGGAGTGGCCCGCCGGCGCGGCGCTGGCCATGGAATCATGGCCGGCCCGTTCGCGCGGCCTGATGAGCGGTCTGCTGCAGGGCTCGTGGAGTATCGGCTTCCTGCTGTCGAGCGCCGCCTACGGACTGCTCTACGACAAGATCGGCTGGCGCGGCCTGCTGATCCTCGGCGTGCTGCCGGCGCTCGCCGTGGTGTGGATTCGCATCTACGTCAAGGAGCCGAAGGTGTGGGTGGAGAACCGCCGCATTCAGCGCGAGCAGAAGCGGGAATTCAAGGCCCCGCTGTTCGACATCTTCCGCAAGCGCGTGCTCGGCAACACCGTCATGGCGTGCCTGTGGATGGCGAGCGGCTTCGTGATCTACTACTCGGTCTACGGCATGTTCGCCACCCACCTGCAGAAGGATCTGCATCTGGCGGCGGGGATGGTCGCGATGCCGATCGCGCTGGCCAATCTGGTGGCGTTTTTGGCGAGCGGCGCCTGGGGCTATGTCGCCGACGTCTTCGGCCGCAGATGGGCGATGATCATCCCGGCGGCGATCGGCGCCTGCGTCACGCCGCTGTATCTGTTCTCCGATTCCTATCCCATGGTGGCCGGGGCCTTCATCCTGCAGGGCGCGTTCCTCGGCGCGATCTACGGACAGAATCCGTCGTATCTGACCGAACGTTTCCCGACTGAGGTGCGGGCCACCGCGTCGGGCTTCTGCTACCACCAGGGCGCGATCTGGGCCGGCTTCACCGGACCGGTGCTGACCTACTTCGCCGTCGGCCAGCCGCTCGGCTTCGCCGTTCCGATGCTGATCGCGACGACCGCCGCCGCGATCATGTTCGTCATCACGCTGCTGTACAGCCCGGAGACCAAGGGCAAGGAGCTGGTTTCGGAAATCACCCTGCTGCAAGCCGCCGAATGAAGGTGACGCGCGGCCGTCTTCGGGCGGCCGCGCGGTTCGTGCCAATTCGTAGGGTGGGCATAGGCGCGCTTGCGCCTTACCATATCAGCGCCGACCAGATGGTGGGCACGCTTCGCTTTGCCCGCTCCGCGCGCTGGTCTCCCTGGCCGGATTGCAATAAAACATCATCATGACCGAACAAACCTCATCCGATTGGCTTGGCCTCTCCGGCCGCGTCTGCGTCGTGACCGGCGGAGGCGGCGGCATCGGCCGGGCCGTGGCGTCGAGCCTGGCGCGGGCCGGCGCCCGGGTTGCCGCGATCGATCGCGACGAACGCGGGCTGGAAGTTACCCGCGCGGGGCTGCGTGAATTCGGCGACGGCCATCTGGTGAAGTCCTGTGACACCACGCGCGCGGAGAGCCTGACGGCTGCGGCGGCTAGCATCGCGCAATCGCTCGGACCCTGCGGCGTGCTGGTCAATACCGCGGCGGTGTTGCGGCCCGGCGGGCTCGACACGCTGAGCTTGCAGGAATGGAACGCCGTGCTGTCGGTCAACCTGACCGGCTACTTCCTCTGCGCGCAGATTTTCGGCCGGCAGATGCTGGAAAAGGGACACGGCAGCCTGATTCATATCGCTTCCATCGCCGGCAGCCATGCGCAAGGCAAGAGCGGCGCCTATAGCGTCAGCAAGGCCGGCGTGGTGATGCTGTCGCGCCAGCTCGCGAGCGAATGGGGACCGCAGGGCGTCCGCAGCAATGTCGTCAGTCCGGGCATGGTGATCACGCCGATGAGCCAGGCGTTCTACGATACGCCAGGGGTCACCGAACGCCGCGCCGCCGTGACGCCGGCGCGGCGGGTCGGCATGCCGCAGGACATCGCGGACGCCGTGCTGTTCCTTGCGAGCGACCGCTCGTCCTACGTCACCGGCGACGAGATCGTCGTCGACGGCGGTTACACGCGCACGCTGATGAACCTGGTGCCGCGGCCGGGCTTTGACTGAAGCGGCAAGGCCTGCGGGGCGATTTGCCCGTCGTGCCATTTTGCCGCAGTCTCTTTCACATAATTCTGTTTTTCGGAATAGCCAAATCACCCTATATCCGCAGCCGTCCCGTCCCGAAAGAGGGGCGTTGCGCAACGTCACGAAACGTGGGGCGGGATGCGGTGGACGCGGAGGGTGCTGTGGACGACGGCACTTGAAGTGGACGGCAAAGGCGTGTGGTCCTGACACCCCGACGCTGGTGTCAAGTCTGCGTTAAGGCGCGCAGGCGACGGTGGCCAAAAAGCCCGGCGCACCGGGGAGAGCGCGCAATAGCCGTAACCCATCGCGCGGGGAATGCCGGGTGTCTCCGGTGTACTCGTGGTGAATTAAGCTCGTGTACTTTGTTTTTTATCGTACGCGAGGCTGCGGGCGTATCGAGCGCCCGGCATTCCCTGCGCCCTCTGTTTGGAGAGGGCGGAAAATAAATGAAATACCTCGCGCAGGGCATGCGGCGAGATCGCGGCGGTGTGTCTTGCCGTCATTGCCTGCGACAAACGCGAAAGCGTTTGCGCAAGGGAGCCCTTGCGACGAAGCAATCCATCTTTCCGCTTGCGGCGCGATGGATTGCTTCGCTTGCGCTCGCAATGACGGTGTTGGACCGCGACGCACGACGAAGAAAGGCAACGGCAACTGCCTCTCCAACCACCTTCACGGCGTATGGGTGCCGGCCTGCGCCGGGACGACATTGGGAGCCTAATCGAACAGGCTCGACACCGACTCTTCCGCAGCCGTCCGCGCGATGGCCTCGGCGATCAGCGGCGCGATCGGCAGCGTGCGGATGTTGGGGGCGGTGCGGACGGCTTCGGTCGGCAGGATGGAGTCGGTGATGACCAGTTCCTTCAGCCGCGAGCCCTTGATGCGGGCGGCGGCGCCGCCGGAGAGCACGCCGTGGCTGATATAGGCGTAGACGTCCTTGGCGCCGTTGGCGAGCAGCGCGTCGGCAGCGTTCACCAGCGTGCCGCCGGAATCGACGATATCGTCGACCAGGATGCAGGTATAGCCGGCGCAATCGCCGATCACGTTCATGACCTCGGATTCGCCGGCGCGTTCGCGGCGCTTGTCGATGATGGCGAGCGGAGTGTTGATGCGCTTGGCGAGCCCGCGCGCGCGCACCACGCCGCCGACGTCGGGCGACACCACCATGACATTGGAGAGGTCGAAGCGCTCCTTGATGTCGCGTACCATCACCGGTGAGGCAAAGAGATTGTCGGTCGGGATGTCGAAGAAGCCCTGGATCTGCAAGGCATGTAGGTCGACCGTCATGACGCGGTCGACACCGGCCTGCGTGATCAGATTGGCGACGAGCTTGGCCGAAATCGGCGTGCGCGAGCCGGACTTGCGATCCTGCCGCGCGTAGCCGAAATAGGGGATGACGGCGGTGATGCGGCGCGCCGAGGAGCGGCGCAGCGCGTCGGTGATGATCAACAGCTCCATCAGATGGTCGTTGGCCGGAAACGACGTCGACTGGATGATGAAGGCGTCGGAGCCGCGGACGTTTTCCTGGATCTCGACGAAGATTTCCATGTCGGCGAAGCGTCGGACCACGGCCTTGGTGAGCTGCTGGTCGAGGCCCTTGGCGATTTCCTGCGCCAGCGCGGGATTGGAGTTGCCGGCGACAAGCTTGACGGAGCCGTTCTTGGCCGACATCGACGCCTCTCCCCGCGCCTTGCTGGAGACAATGTTCAGCATGTCAGAATACCCACAGAACCGGCGCGTTTCGATGGCCGAGGTGATATCAAGGAGGGGCCGCGGCTGGCAACCCGTCGAATCACCTTTTCCTGCGCAAAATCAGCGGGCAAACACTATTTTGCGTTAATGGGCGTCGTAGGCCAGCGCGCTGACCCGGTAGGCGGCGGGCGCGGGCGAAACCACCTCGACGCTGGCGACCGCAGGGCCGCGTTTACCGGGGGCAGGAGAGGCGGGCGGCGGGACGTCCGGGGCCGGCGTGCCCGTGATCATGGCGGTGAGACCGCTGAAGCCGGCCTGGGCGATTCTCCGCAACACCAGGTCGTCGGCGGCATTCCAGGGGTCGCGCCCGGACTTGCCCGCCGGCTCCTCGCCGGATAACCGCAGCGCGCGCTGCTGGTCGCGGTCATAGACGTCCCAGACCCAGGCGATGGTGGTGCGGCCGTGGCTGACCTCGGCGGCGAGATAGCTGCGCACCCGGTAGGCCGCCGAACCCTCGTTGCGGGACACGATCGAGAGATTGCGCAGCTTCGATTCGCTGTCGAGCACGTCGACCATCCGGTCGAAAATTGGCGGCGGTGGCCCGTCGATCGATTCGAAGGCGACGGTGGGACCGCCGCTGGAGGCCATCGCAAAAGTGCCGCTGGCCGCCCCGCCCCCGGCGCAGCCGCCAAGCGCGCAGGCCAAAGCGAACAGTGTCGCCACTGTCGCGGCACGCACCGGCGCGGCCCGAAACAAAATTGCCGAGATGTCTCTCATCGCGCCACGAGCGATATCGTTAAAACGCGTTAAGGTCTAGGGCAGGCACGCCATGATGGTCGAAGTTGCAACTGCCGCCGGCCCTTCAATCGCCGGATTTGCGTTTGCGCAAGCGCGCCCGGAGGCGGTCCCACATTTCGATCCGTACGCCGTTGCGGCGCATCACGATCGCCTGCTGCACAATCGAAAGCGAATTGTTCCAGGTCCAGTAGATCACGAGCCCTGCGGAAAACTTGGCGAGCATGAAGGTAAAGACCAGCGGCAGCCAGCCGAGGATCGCGGCTTGCGCCGGATCGGCCGAAGCCGGCGAGAGTTTCATTTGCAGCCATTGCGTAAAGCCCATCACCAGGGGCCACGCGCCGATCGCCAGGAATCCGCCGAGCAAAGGCAACGCCAGTGGATCGTAGGGGATCAGCCCGAACAGGTTGAACACATTGGTGGGGTCGGGCGCGGACAGGTCCCTGATCCAGCCGAAGAACGGCGCCTGCCGCATCTCGATGGTGACGAACAGCACCTTGTAGAGCGCGAAGAACACCGGGATCTGGATCAGCGTCGGCAGGCAGCCCGCGATCGGATTGATCTGCTCCTTGCGGTAGAGCTCCATCGTCGCCTGCTGCTGCATGGCCTTGTCGTCGGCGTAGGTCTCGCGGATCGATTGCATTTGCGGCTGCAGCGCCTTCATCTTTGCCATCGAGGCGTAGGATTTGTTGGCAAGCGGGAAGAACGCGGCCTTGAGCAGCAAGGTCACGATCAGGATCGCGACGCCGAAATTGCCGACCAGCCGGAATATGCCGTCGATCAGCATGAACATCGGCTTGGTGATGAAACGGAACCAGCCCCAGTCGATCGCAAGGTCGAAACGATTGAGATGCAGCGCCTTGTCGTAGCCGTCGAGCAGCGCCACTTCCTTGGCGCCCGCGAACAGCCGCGTCGTGGCGACGGCGGTGCTATCAGGCGCGACGGTCCGGACGTCCTCGACGTAGTCGGCCTGATAGGTCTTCAGCGCGCCCAGCGAACTCGCCGAAAACTCCGCCCGCAGATGCGCGGCGGGATCGGGAAGCAGCGCGGCCGCCCAGTATTTGTCGGTGAATCCCAGCCATGCATTGGCGAGATTGAAGGCGATGCGCTTCTTGTCATCGAGATTCTTGTAGCTGATTTCCTGCAAGCCCTCGTCGCCGAGCACGCCGATCGCGCCTTCGTGCAGCAGGTAATATCCGGCCGTCGGCGGTGGATTATGCCGGGAGATAGAAGCGTAGGGCGCGAGCGTGGCCGACACAGTGCTGCTGTTGGTAACCTCGTCGCGGATGCTGAACAGATACTTGTCGTCGACCGAAATCGTTCGCCGGAATTGCAGCCCCTGGCCGTTGTCCCAGATCAGCGTGACCGGGCGTCCCACGCCGAGGCTGTCCGAGCCAAGTTGCCGCCACGCCGTCTCCGAAGTCGGCACCTTCAGATTGGCATGGGAGGCGTCGACCCAGCCGAACTCCGCATAGAACGGCTGGGAGCTGCCCGACGGCGACAACAGCTCGATCGCCGGCGATTTGGGATCGGTGGTCTCGCGATATTGCACCAGCGCGAGATCGTCGATGCGGGCGCCGGTCAGGGCGATCGAACCTTTGAGGCGGGGTGTGTCGATGGCGATGCGCGGCGACCTCGCAAGCGCTTGCAGTCGCGAGAGCAGCTGGGGCCGTCGCGTATCGACGCTGGTTGGGGTTGTGATCGCCTGCGCTTGCGGCCGGATGGCGCCGCCGGATGCCGCCACGGCGATTTGCGGGCTGGCGGGGCGGGCCGGCTTGCCGAGGAAGGAGGTGGCGAAGAAATATTGCCAGGCGATCAGCACGACCACGGAAAGCGCGATGGCGTAAAACACGTTGTTCTGGTCGTGCATCGTTCAGCCTCCGTTGCCGCCTGCCGGATAGTTTGGAACCGGATCGGGAAAAGCAAGACCCGTTGCATCGGTAAACGTCCGAATCCGGCACGGGTCATGCCACGGGCCGTGCAAACCTTACGCGCGTTCCAGCGCGATCGCGTGAACGTGCCGCCCGTAATCCGGTTCCTTGCGGTGGACCGAGCGGCGGTAGCTGAAGAAGCGATCGTCGGAATAGGTATCGACGCCGATGTCGTCGATCATCAGGACGCCGGCGTTTTCCAGCCGGCTGCGGATGAAGGCTGCGAGATCGAACATCGCGTGTCCCTCGCGCGATCCGGGAATGAAGAACATCGCGTTGTTCGCATCGGCCCCGATGAAACGTTCGACGAATTCACGGCCGACCTCATAGGAGGGCTGCCGGATCAGCGGACCGATTGCGGCGACGATGCCGCCGCGCGCGGCGCCGAGCTTCTCCATCGCCGTGACGGTGGATTCGACGATGCCGGTCAGCGCGCCCTTCCAGCCGGCATGCGCCGCCCCGATCACGCGCGCGTTCGGGTCGACCAGCAGGACCGGGCCGCAATCGGCCGCGGTGACGCCGAGCGCAAGCCCTTCCGCACGGGTGACCATGGCGTCCGCGCGAGGCCGCTCGCCCGCCCAGGCGCCGGTCACGATCACCGTGTCAGGCGAATGGATCTGCCAGACGCTGAGGAAATGCGCAGGTGCGACCTCCATCCGCTGGGCCATCCGGCGGCGGTTCTCCGCGACATGGGTGGGATCGTCGTTGGAGCCGATGCCGCCATTGAGGCTCTGATAGATGCCCTCGGACGCGCCGCCGTCGCGGGTGAAGAAAGCGTGGCGCAGCCCGGGAATTGCCGACAGCAGCGGCGAAGCGAGCATCATGCAGGCTCAGCCCTGGCGTCCGGCTTCTCCTCCTCGAAACCGGCGAGGGCGGCCAGATGAGGTTCAGAGATCCCCAGCACCTTGAACATCGAGCCCATGCCGCCGCGGCCGCCACCGATCAGCCGTTTCAGCGCGCCGGAAACGTCCTCGGACACCTCGTGGCTCGCCTTTGCCATCAGCGTCATCGCGCGGGTCTCGATACCGAGCCGCTTGAGGAATTCGCCCTGCGGAACCGGACCGTGGATACGGGCGCCGACATCCTCGGCGGCGCGCGTCAGCGCCTGGAAATCGACATGGGCGGTGACGTCGGCCTGGCCCGGGTTCTTCAGGGGATCGGTGAAGCTGTGGCGGGCGATGGCCTGGAAGGTGTCGCCGGCATCGCTGCGGGTATGGCCGTAGTCGATGATCAGCGCCGCGCCGTCCTGGTCGCGCACGCGGGTCGCGATCTTCATGATCTCTGCGTCGGGCCGCCACTCGAACACGGCGCCGACCGGGGCCGCGCGCACCAAAGGCGGCAGCAGCACCTCGAAGCGAGGCGTCGGCTCGGCCGCCGCGCCGAACACCAGTCTGCCGCTGGCGTCGATGTTGACGACGCGCTCGTGCCAGCCGGTCTCGCCCTTCACCGCCTGGTGGATCGGCAGTACGTCGAAATATTCATTGGCGAAGATAATCGCCGGACCCTCGGGAACGTCGTCGACGGTGTCGTGCCATTCGATGTTGCGCACGCCCGACAGCGCCGACTTCTGCTTCTCGATCAGCACCGGATTGATTTCGACCAGATGGATCGAAAGCGACTGATAGAGCGGCGGCAGCACCCGCAACGCGCGCAGCGCGTCCGCCATCAGGGTACCGCGGCCGGGACCGAGTTCGACCAGGCGCAGCAGCGGCGGCGAATCGATCGCCTTCCACACCGAAGCCGCCCACAACCCGAGCAATTCGCCGAACATCTGGCTGACTTCAGGCGCGGTGGTGAAATCGCCCTCGCGTCCGAGCGGGTCGCGCGACACGTAATAGCCGAATGTCGGATGCGTCAGGCACAGATCCATGTAGCGCCAGACCGGCATCGGCCCGGACGACTTGATCAGCTTCCTGATCTCGGACTGCAGCGGCGAAAATTCGGTCACGGCCTGCCTTCGGCGGGGTTCTGGACTGGCTCGGGTCTATGGCGGCGCCATGCCAGCACAACAAGGACGGCTCCCGCAATGATCATCGGCACCGATAGCAAGATACCCATGGTCAGGCCGCCCCACAAAAAGCCGAGCTGCGGGTCCGGCTCGCGGAAATGCTCGCCGGCAATCCGGGCAAGGCCGTACAGGGCAATGAAGCTGCCGAGGATCAGTCCCGGCCGCTTCAACGCGCCGCGGCGGATCATCACCGCGAGGATCGTAAACAGCAGGATTCCCTCGAGCCCGGCCTCGTATAGCTGGCTTGGATGGCGCGGCAACGGGCCGCCATTGGGAAATACCATGGCCCAGGGGAGAGCGGGATCGGCCGGCCGGCCCCACAATTCGTCATTGATGAAATTAGCGATGCGCCCGAGGAACAGCCCGATCGGGCCGACCGCGGTGGTGATGTCGCCCAGCGAGAGGATCGAAATGCCGTTGCTCCGGCAGAACAGGATCACCGCGGCGACGCAGCCCAGGAAGCCGCCATGAAACGACATGCCGCCCTTCCACAGCTCGAAGATCTCGAGCGGATGCTCGACGAAGAAGGGAAGATTATAGAACAGCACATAGCCGGTGCGGCCGCCGAGGATGATCCCGAGCGTGACCCAAAGAATGAAATCGTCGAGCTGCGGCACCGTCATCGGCGCGCCGCCGGCCCACAATCGGTCGTTCCTGATCAGCGAGCGCGCATAGAGCCAGCCCAGTACGATGCCGCCGATATAAGCGAGCGCATACCAGCGGATCGCGATCGGGCCGATCGCGATCGCAATGGAATCGAATACCGGAAGGACGATGACGAGGAGCAGCATCGAACCGGTTTATTGCGAGAGATTGCGGCGATAGAGCGCCAGCAGCCGCTCCCAGTGCCGTTCCGCGGCGTCGCGGTGGTAAACCGGACGCTTCGGAAAGGCGAACCCGTGATGGGTGCCGGGATAGACTTCGACCTCGGCATTGGCGCTGGTGTCCTTCATGCCCTGCTTGACCTTGTCGATGATTTCCTGCGGCGCGTAGACGTCGGTCTCCGCGCAACTGAAATAAAGCTCGGCTTTGGTCTTCCTGCCCGCCAGATGCGGGCTGTCCGGCCGATCGGTCGCCAGATGCGTCCCATAGATCGAGGCGGCGGCCTTGACGCGGTCGGGAAAATGCGTGGCCGCGTTGACGGCGTAGCGCCCGCTCATGCAATAGCCGACGGTGCCGACGATTTTGGTGTTGGCGGCCGGCTGGCCGTCGGCATAAGCGAGCAGCGCCTTGGTGTCTTCCATCACCATGGGGATGTCGATCGAGTTCATGTAGCCGAACATCCGCTTGCGTTCGGGCGCGTCCGGGTCCGGCGGGATTGGCCCGAGTTCCATGACGCCGGAGCGGTAATACAGGTTCGGCAGCATCACGTAGTAGCCGGACGTGCCGAGCCGCCGCGCCATGTCGCGCAGTTCCTCGCGGATCGCCGGCGCGTCCATGTAGAAGATGATCACGGGAAACGGCCCGCCGCGTTCGGGATGGGTGATGAAGGTGGTGGTGTGGCCGTCCTTGGTGGGGATTTCGATCTGCTGGTCGATCATGGCGTTTCTTCTCGCGTCCCGGTTGGCGGTTTCTGCGCTTTGGCATCGATACGATTGCAAGGAAACCGCAACATGACAAGGCGAGCCGTCGAACGAAACGGCAATGGCGGCCTTGAACTGCGCGTTCCGGATCGCCATTGTGTGAAGCGACCATGGCGTAAGCCGACTGGAGACCAAGCGATGACCCAGACCAGCAACCGGTTTTTCGACGAGATCGGACGCCTGATGAATGACGCCGCCGGCGCCGCCCAAGGCGTCAAGCGCGAGGTCGACACGGTGGTCCGCAACCAGGCCGAAAAAATCCTGCGCGACCTCGATATCGTCAAGCGCGAGGAGTTCGAGGCGGTCAAGGACATGGCGCGGCTGGCGCGCGAGGAGAACGAGGCGCTGAAGGTGCGCATTGCGGCGCTGGAGGCCAGACTCGGCGTTTCCGCCGCACCGGATGCCGGCAAGACGGGCGGGTAGGCCTGTTCGCCCCGAAAGCCGCATAAAAATCCCGGCATTTCCTTGTCATTTCGCCCCTTTGGGGCTAGAACGCCGCCACGTCCGCAGCCCCCGCACCCCTGGAGGCTTGCTGCGGAGTGCAACCGGGCCGCGATGCGGCCTTTAACTTTTAGAAAACAAGGACTTAATCCAATGGCGACCGTCAAGGAATTGAAGGCGACCGCACGTCCGGCACGCGGCAAGGGGGCCGCCCGGGCAGAGCGTCGCGCCGGCAGAGTGCCCGGAGTGATCTATGGCAACAACCAGCCCCCCGAGACCATCTCGGTCGACGACGCCGATCTGCGCCAGCGCATCCTGGCCGGCCGGTTCCTCACCACGATTTACGATATCGATCTCGACGGCAAGAAACACCGCGTGATCCCGCGCGACTTCCACCTCGATCCCGTGCGCGATTTCCCTGTTCATGTCGACTTCATGCGGCTCGGCGAAGGCGCCACCATCCGCGTCAGCGTTCCCCTGCACATCATGAATGCGGAAGCCGCGCCGGGCGTGAAGCGCGGCGGCACCGTCAACATCGTCACCCACACCATCGATCTGGAATGCTCGGTCGACAACATTCCGCAGTTCATCGAGGCCGATGTCTCTGGGCTCGAGATCAGCCACTCGCTGCATCTGAACGACATCAAGCTTCCGGCGAGCGTGAAGTCGCTGTCGCGCGAGGATGTGACGCTGGTCACCATCGTGCCGCCGTCCGGCTACGCCGAAGAAATGAAGGCGGCTGCGGCTGCGGCGGCGGCCGGTCCGGCAGCGGTTGCCGGCGCGCCTGCCGCTCCCGGTGCGGCTCCGGCGGCAGGTGCCGCCGCGGCTGCGCCCGCGGCTGGTGGTGCGGCTGCGCCCGCGGCGGGAGCGAAAGCGCCCGCGGCCGGCGCCAAGGCGCCCGCCGGTGGCGGCGACAAGAAGAAGTAACAGGGCGCGGGATGCCGCGTCATGCGACTGTTCGTTGGCTTAGGCAATCCCGGCGCGAAGCATGCGCATAACCGGCACAATATCGGCTTCATGGCCGTCGAAGAAATCGCGCGGCGTCATGGGTTTTCACCTTGGCGCCGCCGTTTTCAGGGTGAGACGTCGGAAGGCACGCTCGATCATGAGCGCGTGATCCTGCTGAAGCCTGCGACCTTCATGAACGAATCGGGACGGTCGGTTAAGGAGGCCCTCGAATACTCCGAACTCGCCTTGCCTGACCTCGTGGTCTTCCACGACGAAATCGAACTTCCACCGTCCAAGCTGCGCGTCAAGATCGGAGGATCCGATGCGGGCCATAATGGATTGCGTTCGATCTCGTCGCATGTCGGCAACGAATACAAGCGGGTAAGATTAGGCGTCGGCCACCCCCGCGATTGGCTGGGACCCGGTCACCCCAGTCTGAAGGATGTCGTGCATCGACACGTGCTGTCCGATTTCGCCAAGACCGATCACCCCTGGGTCGAGGCCTTGATCGAAGCAATCGCCGACAATGCCGGATTGCTCGCTTCGAACCGTGACTCGACGCTTCAGAACAAGGTGCATCTGGCGATGCAGGCCAAGGGATTTTTCGAGAAGGAAGAGGGTGCGGGGAAGGACTGACTTCGCGCGCTCGCAAACACATACCGCCGTCATGCCCGGCCATGTGCCGGGCGTCCCCGTCTTTCCTCCTGGAGAAGACGTGGATGCCCGGGACGAGCCCGGCCAGGGCGAGCAGGAACATTGAGGACGAGATGGGATTCAAATGCGGTATCGTCGGATTGCCCAATGTGGGCAAGTCGACGCTGTTCAATGCGCTGACGGAGACGGCGGCGGCGCAGGCGGCAAATTATCCGTTCTGCACCATCGAGCCGAATGTCGGCGAGGTCGCGGTGCCCGACCAGCGGCTCGACAAGCTCGCCGCGATCGCCAAATCCGCGCAGATCATCCCGACGCGCCTGACCTTCGTCGATATCGCGGGTCTTGTTCGCGGCGCCTCCCAGGGCGAGGGTCTCGGCAACCAGTTCCTGGCCACCATCCGCGAGGTGGACGCGGTCGCCCATGTCGTGCGCTGCTTTGAGGATTCCGACATCACCCATGTCGAAGGCAAGATCGCGCCGCTCGCCGACATCGAAATTATCGAGACCGAACTGATGCTCGCCGATCTCGACAGCCTTGAGAAGCGCGTCGACAACCTCGCCAAGAAGGCAAAGGGCAACGACAAGGACGCCAGGGAGCAGCTCGATCTCGTCAACCGCGCGCTGGTGCTGCTGCGCGAGGGCAGGCCGGCGCGGTTCCTCGAACGCAAGGTGGAGGAGGAGCGCGCCTTCGGCATGCTCGGCCTGTTGACCTCGAAACCCGTGCTCTATGTCTGCAATGTCGAGGAATCATCCGCCGCCGCCGGCAACAAATTTTCCGCGACCGTCGCCGAACATGCCAGGAAGGAGGGCGCGGTCGCGGTGACGATCTCGGCCAAGATCGAATCGGAGATCGCTACCCTGTCGCGCGAGGAGCGTACCGAGTTTCTCGACACGCTGGGCCTGGAGGAAGCCGGTCTCGACCGGCTGATCCGCGCGGGCTATCAGCTTCTGGATCTCATCACCTATTTCACCGCCGGGCCCAAGGAGGCGCGGGCCTGGACCATCCACCGCGGCATCCGGGCGCCGGCCGCGGCCGGCGTGATCCATACCGACTTCGAAAAGGGGTTCATCCGCGCCGAGACCATCGCCTATGCCGATTACGTCGCGCTGAACGGCGAGGCCGGCGCCCGCGATGCCGGCAAGCTGCGGCTGGAAGGCAAGGACTACGTCGTCGCCGACGGCGACGTCATGCACTTCCGGTTCAACAATTAATGCCCCGCGCCCTGGTCGCGGATGGCGCCGAGATGTTCGTTGATGCGAAACACGATCAGGACGAATTCCGCTGCGATGCGCGAGAACACGATGCCGACAATCACGCTGGCGATCGACGACAACAGCACGATGAATCCGCCAAACGGGCTGATCGCCATCGCGGCGAGGCCCGAAAAGATGCCGGAGATGCCGAACAGCGAGATCAGTGCGATGACCAGCCAGTAAAAGGTCTTGATGATGGTGGGCGTGATGAAACGGTCCCACTGAAACAAATCCCGAAATTCAAACATCTCGCGTTCTCCCCGGAAAGTCGAATATCAGTTGCCGCTGAAACCTGGCCGTTCGAGTACACGGCCTAGCCCCGAACGTCGTCCCCGGCAAGATCAGGCACCGGCATCAGGCGGCGATGTCGGTCCGCAGGACACGAGCCATGCGGGCAGGCCGGGTTGAGATTGCCGCAAAGTGCGGCCACAATCGGGCTTCTTTCCCGCCAATCCCCATGATGATGCTGACCTTCGAAGATTTCCCCATTGGCCATTTCGGCACCTTCGGCCCGCGCCGCGTCACGCGCGCGGAGATTCTCGCCTTTGCCGCCGAGTTCGATCCGCAACCGATGCATCTCGATGAAGCGGCGGCGTCGCAGTCCATGCTGAGGGGGCTTGCGGCGTCTGGCTGGCATCTGTGCTCGATCATGATGCGGATGATGGTCGACGGTTTCGCCGGGCGCAGCGCATCGCTGGGCTCCCCCGGCGTTAACGAACTACGCTGGCTCGCGCCGCTTCGGCCCGGAGACGACGTCACGCTCGATGTCGATGTAGTGGAAGCGCGGGTTTCGCGCAGCCGGCCCGAGACCGGCCTTGTGTTGCTGAAAGCAGTGGCCCGCAACGCGGCGGGCCAGGCCTTGTGCGAAATGGTGTCGCCGATGATCATGGCGCGGCGCGGCAGTGCTGCCTCCGGGAGCAAGGCCGGCTGATGCGTTTCTTCGAGGACATTGAGGTCGGGCAGCGGCGCGAGGTAGGTTCGTACGTCTTCACCGCCGACTCGATCAAGAAATTCGCCGCGCAATTCGACCCGCAACGTTTTCACCTCGATGAGGAGGAGGGCAAGAAGTCCCTGTTCGGCGGACTTGCGGCGTCCGGCTGGCATGTCGGTTCCGCCTGCATGAAGCTGCTGGTGGCCGACGGCCAGCGGCTGGCGAGGGAGGCCGCCGCGCGCGGCGAAGAGGTCGCGGTATGGGGACCTTCGCCCGGGTTCCGCGAGTTGCGCTGGATCAAGCCGGTGCTGGCCGGCGATACCGTCAGTTTCGCCAGCGAGGTCGCATCGCTGCGGACTTCTTCGAGCCGCCCGGAATGGGGGATCCTCGAGGCACGCAACACCGGAACCAACCAGCGCGGCGAACTGGTGTTCTCGCTTCTCGCTACCGCCTTTGTGCCGCGGCGGAACAAAACAACCCCGTAGCCGGAACGATTTCCCCGCTAACGCATTTTGAACCTTGTCCCGGTCATAGTCGATCCGAGGGATAGATGTGAGGGGACGACCATGGCAGACCGCGACGGCTTGAAGTTCGTCGGCTTTATCTTCGCAACCGTGACGCTGGTGGTCATGCTCACGGCCGCGATGGTGGTGAAGGGCTATGCCGATGGTGCCTATTCGCTCGACAGCGCGCAGGTCGCCAGCCGATAAGTCACCATCCGGTAACCATACGAGTCGAATCGCGCGCCAGGTCTCGCGAAAAATCAGCGGCTCCAGATCAGCATCAGTACCAGCACGGCCAGCACCAGCAATCCGACGAACCGGATCATGATGTTGCCCATCCGCGGCGGTACGCTGCGCATCGGAATGGGCTCCGGATTGTCCGGCCGAATGCTTTTCATCGAGATTTGTTCCGCGCGGTGATGCCTGCCCTTGGTCGCGGCGCGGACGCCACGAGTTCAATGACCCGGGGCAAAAAAACGCCGCCTCGATTGACGAGGCGGCGGGATCTGGGAATGGGTCCCTTCGGACCGCCCCAAGAGCGGCGTCAGCCGTTGCGAAGACCGTCGGCGGCGCGCTTCCACTGCGCGACATTGTCGGCGATCATGCGGGTGGATTTCATCGCGGCCTGGCTGAGCTGCGCGTAACCGGAAATCTCCCGCTGCACGCGCTGGCCCTCGGCATGCAGAAGGTCGCGCAGGCTTTCCAGCTCGGAGATCAGGTTTTCGATTTCGCCGAGCGAAGTACCGGCGACGCGCTGGATCAGCGAGTTGACGTTGTTGACGGTGGCCTCCGTGTTCGGCTCAAGCGGGGTTTCGCCGCTCGAGAGCATGCCGGGCGCCGGCCGGCGCAGATAGGCGACATCGTTACGGACGAAATCGCGGATGCCGGCCTCGACTTCGGTGACCGCTGCAAGATTGGTGTCCTCTTCGGTCGATTCGACTTTTTCGGAACGAATGGCGCTCATCGGCTATTCCCCTGTTTCGCGTTGAAGCGAGCGGATGTCCCCCGCACGACGAATGTGAAGTGGAGCCATCTGGGCTTCCGATTTTGACCGCATCGCGGCCAATATGCGGCAATGCCTGATCATTCCCGGGACTTGACGGCGAGGGGTAAGCCTTACCAGCTGCGCTTGAATCCGGCCGTGAGGCTCTTGTTGGTCGCGCCCTGTGGCGTCTCGCCGATTGAGCCGTTGATGGTGACGTCGCCGAACAATTTCTGTTCGGCGCCGACCTTGCGCAGCCATTTGTCGTCGGTGGTAGACAGCGTCTGGCCGGCGGTGAGGCTGGTGCCGGTCCCGGTGACGGAAAGCTTCGCCGATTGCTCGGTCTCGTAGTTGCGCGCCGTACGACCGGCCATGCCGGGCAGCGGCATGGCGCCCTGCTGGATGACGTTGTAGCAGTTCTGCAGCGTCAGCGAATATTGTTCGCTGAGCGGCAGCGATTTGCTCAGCGAAGTGTTGAGCTTGCCTTGCTCCTGTCCCGGATCGACGCGGGCCTCGACCGCGGTCTTGTCCCAGATCGAACCGACGCCGGGCGCGGTGATCGCGGCCCAGGCGTTGCCGGAGGACTGCGGCGCATTGCCGCCATTGGCGATCCTCGCCGCCAGCAACTGCGATTCGGTCAGCGTCTGCGGCTCGCGGGCGACGGTCATGTCGGCGCCGATCCGGGTGTCCCATAGCGGCGACAGCGGCTGTTTTACGGAAACCGCGGCCGAACCGTTCGGCTTGTCGTTCGACGACCACGACATCTCGGTCGCCGGTCCGGCCTCCGGCAAGCGCGTCTTCGACGCGGGACTGGTGTTCATCAATGTGGAGGCATCGACATTGAGCTGGCTCCAGTCGAGCTCCAGCCCCTTGATGTCGGCGTCCCCGGCGTCGGAAGCGGGGGCCTCCGCGGCCGGCGTTTCCGGATCGTCTTCGGTCGACGCCGTCTGGGCGCGGGCCAGTCCCGTCGACGCCAAACTGAAGCCTGCCGCCAATATCAGCAGCATCGTCCGCCCGCGTCGTAGTCCCGAGAACATCACCAGCCCGCCTGCACGTCCGCCATTGATGCGAACACATCGGCGCGAAATTGTGGCGGCAACGTTTCCCGTAGCCCGGATGAGCGAAGCGGCATCCGGGACCGCTGTCCCGTGAACCCGGATGTCGCATCGCTCATCCGGGCTACGAATTGTCAGGCGACCGAAGTGATCTTCGGCAGGTGGATATGACGTCCGAGCGCTTGCTCCACCAGGTCGAAGCTGTCGATCAGGACGCGGATGTTGATGAGCCTGCCGGCCTTGAACTGGGCGAAATGGGCGAGCCGCAGGCTGATCGGCTTGCTGGAATCGAGCAAGGTCAGCGAATAGCGCAGCATCGAGGCCGCCGAATCCACGCCGAGCATGATGGTCTCGCGGTCGAAGCGGTGCACCCGCACATTTTCCGAGATCTGCCGCAGCACTTCCAGCACGGCGGCCTTGCCGCGCCGCGCGCCGAAAAACGGAAACATGTCGATCGGGCCATAGATCGTCCAGTCGACGTCGTCGTCGATCAGCTCGTCGATTTCGTCGTGCCGGCGCTCGTTGATGGCGCGATGCAAAGCGCGCGAGAAACGCCAGAGGCTGTGCTCTGTCATGTTTTGTGCTCTCGGACTGGCTTTGCGAACCCGGCAGGAGACCACAAAAAAAGGCGTCATTCACGACGCCGGACTCGGCTGCTGGATATTGTTGAAGCTTCAAATAATATCCTACAGCCAAAACGCAACCTGCAATTCTGCATTGCTCGGATGCGGAAGGTTCCCGAAATTTACCGATCGGGCCGCCGCATCGGTTCGCGTTCGATCGCGATCTGCGCGTCGTGCATCGCGATCACCCCGAAAAGCAGGGCGCCGCCGACGCCGCCGATCGCGGCCCCGAGCGGCATGAAGGTGAGAAACACCAGCATCGCGCTATAGCCTTCAAAACCGGTGGTTTTGAAGATCTCGACCCAGGCGAGGCCGGCGCCGATGCCGAGCGCCGCGCCGCCGAGCGCGCCCAGCAACAGACCCAGCACGACGAGCAACGCAATCTTCATGGTGGCCGTTTCGCCTGACCGAGTTCGCAATATCCCGAGGTGAGTCGCGCCCCGTGGCCTCGAGGTTCAACGCGGCGGGGAAAATCAAGTGCGATCGCGAGCGCAGCGTCATTCCCTAAGCCTTGTCGGTCCTGGTTTCGGCCAGCAGCGCGGCGAGGTCGCGCTCCAGCACCTGCTGCACCAGATCGAAGCTGTCGATCACCTCGCGGACGTGCGCGATGCGCCCGTCGCGGAGCGTCGCGAACAACGCGACGTCGAATTGGACGACCCGGCCGTTGCTGCGCTTGGTGAAGAAGGCGCGGATATACACCGCGACCTTGTCGGCTTCGGCGACCGTGATCGGCGCTTCGTAGCGCATGCTGGAATAGCGCGCGATCACCGTCTGCCACATCTGCCTGACCTCGGCCTTGCCGCGGTGGTGGCCCATATGCGGCAGGATGTCGATCGGCGCGGAGGCGATGTACTCGACGTCGTCGGTGCAGCGCTCCAGCGCGCCCTCGACGTCGCCGGCATAGAACGTTTCGAGCATGTTGATGACGCGCTGGCGGTTGAGCTGCTCGACCATTTTCGTTCTCCGCCGGTGTTAGGCCCGGTTTGTATTAGCAGTCGCATTGTGGGCCGAATTGCGCGGGGATCAATCGGCAACAACGTCAGCCTGTTTGACGTTCACAGCCAACAGGAGGCTCGCACAACCCATAGGTGCAATATCGTGAAAGCACCCGTCAAGCCTGCCTGCCGAGGCGATGGGTCGCGAGGCGCGGGCTTGCCGCACTCGTTCACGATGATTCGGACGCCGCCCGGCCCGGGCAGCGTGTGCCTTGGCGGCCGGGACGGGCACCTGCTCTACTTCTTGCTGTTGGGGCTCTGGCCCGAGGGCGTCTTGCCGGTGGCGAATGGCGAGGGCGCCGCGCCGCCTTTTTTGAGGTTCTTGTCGGCCTTCGGTTTCTTCTTTTCCTTGTTGCTGCGCATCTGACCCTTGGCCATGGCGTTTCTCCGTTGCGCCGGGTTGAAGATGGTTGGCGCGAGCCGAGACTAGCAAATTCGCGCGGTGTTGTATGCCGGGGATTGTCGCTGTCATTCCGGGGCGCGTCGAAGACGCGAACCTCAGATGTGCAATGCACATCGAGGAATCTCGAGATTCCGGGTTCGATGCTTCGCATCGCCCCGGAATGACGATCGTGGATTTATTCCCCACGCCTTCCTGCCAAATTTTCACCCGCGCCCGCATCCTGTGCTTCACGGCGATCCGTCCGGCCCCTATTCTGCGCCGGCAGGGAGGGCGGCCGTCAAAGTCCCTCCGTTTTCCGGGGAGGATTTTATCGTGAAACTCGCGCATCTTTTCGCAGCCACGCTGTTGCTGGCGTGGCCCGCTTCCGCGCATACGCCGCAGCAGGCGCCGCACCAGTTGTTCGGCGAAGGCGATCTCAAGCTCGAAAGCGGCGAGGCGATCAAGGATTTCTCGATCTCCTATGTCACCCACGGCACGCTGAACGCCAAAAAATCCAACGCCATCCTGATGGTGACGGCGATCTCGGGCAATCATCACCGGCTCGATTTCATGATCGGCCCCGGCAAGGCGCTCGATCCCGAGAAATATTTCATCATCTGCACCGACGCCATCGCCAACGGGCTGACCACTTCGCCGAGCAATTCGAAGGCGCAGCCGCGCATGCAGTTCCCGAAATTCACCATCCGCGACATGGTGCAATCGCAATATCGCCTGCTCCGGGAAAAGTTCGGCATCGACCATCTGGTCGCCGTGGTCGGTCCGTCGATGGGCGGCATGCAGACCCTGCAATGGGGCGTCAGCCATCCCGACATGATGGACGCGCTGGTGGCGATGGTGCCGCTGGCGAAGTCGCCGGGCTGGACGGTCGCGGTGCTGGAAGCCTCGCGCAAGGCGATCATGGAGGATCCGGCCTGGAAGGACGGCAATTACGATGCGCCGCCCGAGAAGGGCGTCCGGCTGTGGCGCGACATCATCAATCTGCTGGCGGCGCGCACGCCCGACATGTACAGCGCGCAGTTCAAGAACGGCATGGACGTGCTGCCCTGGATGGAGGCGCAGGAGACCGCCGCGATGAAGGCGTTCGACGCCAACGACTGGATCTACCAGACTTGGGCCTATGAGCGGCACGACGTCGGCACCACACCGGGGTTCAATGGCGACACGGCGAAGGCGCTGGCCTCGATCAAGGCGAAGACCCTGATCCTGATGGGCACCAAGGACCTGCTCAATCCGGAAATCGAGCCGACCGAGATGGGCAAGAACATCGTCAATGTGAAGATGATGACCATCAGCCCGGGCACCGTCACCGGCCACGCCTCCGCCGGCGGCGGAAACCCGGCGGACGTCGAGTTCCTCAACCGCGAAGCCGGCGCGTTTCTCGATGCGGTGACCGACGGCGGCAAGCGGTTGAATTGAAGAACGTCCGCACGCTGCTTCCGCATCGTCAATCGTCATCCCCCGCGAAAGCGGGGGACCCGGTACGCCGCGGCCTCTCGATTCAATCACAGGCGTCTCCGTTGGCTGACGAACCGGGCGGAACGTGATGTGCATCACGGCGAACTCTGCTGCGCCGACGCATCTTGGCGTTTACCGACTGCCCTCGCCGGGGACGGTCCGCACAGGAATCGCCGCCATGGACGTCATCGCCACGCCGAAATCGCCGCAGCTCAACCGGCGCGAAGGTTTTATCCTGGTCTGCCTGTTTCAGGGCTTTCCGACCTTTGCGGCCGCCGTGCTGATGCTGAAGATGTTCGGCAGCCACAACATCGTCGGCCAACCCTGGGGCGCCCTGATCTTCGTCCTGCTGTCGACCCCGACCTTCGCGCTGCTCTCGCCATGGCTCGGGCGCAAATTTCCGAACACGTTCAAACATGCCTATGAGCCGCTGTTCTTCGATCCCACGCTTTCGTTCGCCGACAAGATCGCGCGCTGGCGGACACAGCCGGCGACATCGGTGCAATTGCTGACCAATGTGATGATGCTTTCGCTGCTGGCGGTGGCAGTCGCGAGCCTGGGGTGAGGTGATCGCCATCGTAACAGACTCCCTGACACCGTCATTGCGAGCGCAGCGAAGCAATCCATCTTTCTTCCCTCTCGTGACATGGATTGCTTCGTCGCAAGCGCTCCTCGCAATGACGACAATGCTTTTCTTGCTCGTCGCGGCATGGATTGCTTCGCTGCGCTCGCAATGACGACAAGGACGACAACCCACACCTCCGCATCCTCGCGGCGACATGCGTCCGAGCCATGCGATAAAACTTCCCGCCCCAAAGGGCGTGGGGAATGCCGGGCGCCCAATGCACCCGCAGCCTCGCGTGGAAAAAATAGAAAACCACACGAGTCAGTCACCACGAGTCCACCGGAAAACCCCGGCATTCCCGCACGCGATGGTGCTACGGCTGCTTCGTGATCTCCCCGGTGCGCCGGGCTTTTTGGCCACCGTCGTCCCTGAGAAGCTTGCTTCTCAAGAACTTGACACCAGCGTCGGGGTGTCAGGACCGCACGACTTGGCCGTCCGCCTCGAGCGCCCTCGTCTAGGGCACCGTCCGCGTCCACCGCATCCCGCCCCGCGTCAGTGACGATGGCCAACGCCCCTTTGGTGGGACGGGATGGGAGCGATATAGGGGCGATTTATGTTTCTGAAAAGCAGAATTACGCGAAAATGGGTGCGACAAATTAACCCGACGGGCAAATCGGGTCTCTCCTCCGTCATTCCGGGGCGCGCGAAGCGCGAACCCGGAATCTCGAGATTCCGGGTCTGGTGCTTACGCACCATCCCGGAATGACGGGATTGATGCTCATCCGTCCGCGCTGAGAAACTCCAGCGCCTTTTCGCGCGAGGGGAAGCGCCCCAGTTCACGATAGTCCGGATCGTGCTCGGCGGTTTCCGGTGACCAACGTACGACGAATTCCTTGCCTTCCGCTTCAATAATCGTGGGGCGTCATATCCCGCTCCCCGCAATCCGGGCATTCGTCGTCGCACATGCAGAACCACTCGTCTGTCCATTTGCAGTCGCAGCGATCGCATTCGTAGAGATTCAGAAACCAGGCCATGCGGACCTCCTAGGATCGCAAGCGATAATTACCACGAGACACGAATTCGATGAATCCCCGGTCGCGCAAATATTGCAATTGCTGACGAATTTTTGGTTTGACGTTCTGGTTGCCGGGATAGAGTTCGCCAAGATGCCGCTCGAACGCGTAGACCTCGTCCAGCGTGAAATCGCGCTTGCCGAGCGACTCCACGCATTTCATGACGTCGAGCAGCCAGCCGCGCGTCTCCGGCGACTCATTCCGGAGAAATAGTGTCTTCTGCCAATCCGCGAGGACAAGCTCCCTTGGGCGAATGACGCTGTTCTGCACGATATGAATCTTACCCGACTCCGGAACGCGGTCGAGCAGGATTTTTGAGCCGATCCATCCGGCACGGCGCGCGGTCGCCGCCAGCGGCTTGCGCTCCTCGATGATTTCGCGAACGAAGAAATGCTTCGGCACGATGAACAGGTTCACGACCGCAAGCGACTTGAGATCGTAGTTCATCAGCAGGAGGTTGGGATTGTTGCTCGCGGCGAGACGCGCGCATTTGGTATTGTACTCGCCATCGAGGACCTTCGCGCCGAATTTTCCCTTCTGGCTCTTCAGCTCGAACTCTTCGCTACAGGAGGTGCAGAAGAAATCTGCGAGCGGGCTGTTGTTAGGGAAGGCGGAAATCTTCGCGTTGCCGCAGTGGGGACAATAAGCCCAGGCGCTTACCCAAGCTTCAGTCCAAGTGCGCGCGTTCTGTGAGCCGCTGGAATAGGGGAATTGAGATTCTGCGAAGCCGAGTTTCATGGCGTTAGCGTAACTAAACTCCGCTGAATTGCTAGTGCCACGCACCTGTAGTTTATTTGCTGCTGTGTCCTTGCATGCTAGCCTAGGTTGTGGGACTCTTCAGCTAGAGTCTGACCATAATCACCTGCCCTGAAGGCAACATTCTCGCGAATGTCGACACATCCACAGGCCATCTGCCCCCTTTGCGGTCGTCCCGCGATCAACGAAGTGATGGGCCAGAATTTCAAAATTCAGTGTGAACAATGCGGGGATTTTCGACTCACTGATTCCGCCGAAAAGACAATTAAAAATGTTGATAGGCGCTTGAGACTGAAAATCGGATTCTGGAGTCGCGATCAGAATGATCTCGGTGAAAAGCTTCCTACGGTCGATTCATACACCAAAGAGTTTGTGAGCAAACTTCCCGATAAAACGGTCATGGAGCGTGCCTACCGCCTTCTACGGTTTGGTATCAGTCAGCAGAAAGATTTAGGCGGGCGGTTTAGGATAAATGCCCCGCAAATCGTCGCCTTAACTCATTCGCAGTCTGACGGGGATGTTCAAGAACTAGCTCGACTTCTGTTCGAGATGAGTTGGCTACATGAGGGGTACAAGAACGGAACTGCTCAAATATCGCCGAGAGGCTTTATGCATGCGGGTGCGTCTAATGCTTCTGAGTCAGTCAAAGGCTTCATCGCCATGTGGTTCGACCAATCCATGGACGCGGCTCGCGATCAGGGCTTGGAACCCGCTATTCGAGCAGCTGGATATGCGCCAACTATTGTGAGTGGCAAGGAACATATCAACAAGGTCGACGACGAAATTATTTCGCAAATCCGAAGTGCAAAATTTCTAGTAGCGGATTTTACCGGGCATCGCGGAGGTGTTTATTTTGAAGCAGGTTTCGCGATGGGACTCGGGTTGCCGGTTTTTTGGACATGCCGACGGGACGACATCGCCAACCTTCACTTCGACATTCGCCAATACAACTCAATTGATTGGATCGATCCGAGTGATTTAGCCAAGCGTCTTCAGTGACGTATTGAAGCAGTAATTGGCATGGGACCGATGAATCGACAGCGAGCGTAGAGCGAGCCCGCAAGCCATAACTAACGATCGTGAGTATGGATTGCTGACAACCGCTGCGCGGCTTCCGGAATGACAAGTTCAGCCAGATCGCAGAACCAAGACCACGCTAAGAAGCGCGCGGGGGATACCGAGCAGCAGGACGGAGAATCGCGATGGGACTAGCTGTCCGACATCGTTTGCTACCTCTTCTTCCACCCGCCCCGATGCCCGGGCGCGCCCCCGGTTGATCGCGGCGACGGCCCGAATTCAGGCCCGGATTCGCGGGAGTCGGACGGCTGGATGATCCGGCTGTTGCTGCCGAATGGTTTCCTGGGCAGGGCGCCGCTCGGGCGGAAGGGCAGGGATTCCGGGCCGTGCATTTCGTCGAGGTGGGGTTTGTGGATTTTGGACGGCGCGGCGGAGGGACTGCCCGTGGGGCGCCCCTCACCCCGTGAAGAACGGGGCGAGGGAGCAGAAGAGCCGCCGCGCTTTTTCAGAGAGGTGGCCGGCAGGTTCGCGGACTCGCCGTATTTCTTCATGCCGGCATAGGCACCGTCCAGGGCAAGGC
>Ga0209483_1000850_pt1 | contig 24826 bp, 21 predicted proteins | sample NGEPerA_FD_184508 | JGI IMG/M metagenome (GOLD analysis project Ga0209483, IMG submission 184508) | Arctic peat soil microbial communities from the Barrow Environmental Observatory site, Barrow, Alaska, USA - NGEE PermafrostL2-A... | ecosystem: Environmental > Terrestrial > Soil > Wetlands >... | reverse complement strand
CGTCGAGCCGGGGCACCGGGGCCTGCTGGCGGTGGGGCCCGGCCACCGGGTCGTCCACGGTGACCAGGTCGCCGCGGGCCGCCATGTGGGGGTCGGCGAGGATGTCGGCGGCCGTGTACGCGGTTGCCACCGGGACCTCGTGGGCGATGCACGCCGCCTCGACCTCGGCCGCCGTGAGGCCCGACGTCCACGCCGCCACCAGGTCGTTGATCTCGTCGGACCGGGCCGCCCGGTGGGCCAGCGTGGCCCACTCGGGGTCGTCGGCAAGTTCGGGCCGCCCCATGGCCGCGCACAGCCGGCGGAAGTTGGTGTCCGAGCCGGCCACCACGCACACGTAGCTCCCGTCGGCCGTCGGGTAGTTGTCCAGTGGGGCCGAGTTGGCCATCCGGTTCCCCTCGCGCCCACGGGTGATCCCCAGGCGGTCCTGGCCGGCGATGGTCCACTCGAGGATGCGCAGGATCGACTCGGTCAAGGTGGCGTCCACCACGCCCCCGTGCCCGGTGCCGTCGGGCCCGTCCCGCCGGTAGAGGGCGGCGGCCACACCCGAAGCGGCGAAGGCGCCGGTCAAGTAGTCCGACACCGACAGCCCGGGCCGAACCGGCGGCCGGTCGGGGTATCCGGTCAGGTGGAGCAGCCCGCCGTAGGCGATTCCCATGCGGTCGAGGCCGGTGCGACCCGCGTTCGGTCCGTCCTGGCCGAAGACGCTGATCCTCGCCCACACCAGCCGGGGGTCGCAGTCGTCGGGGCCGACGTGCCAGCGCTCCATGGCGTCGGGACGGAAGTTCTCACAGACCACGTCGGCCGTGCCGGCCAGGCGGCGGAACAGGTCCTGGCCCTGCGGACGCCGCAGATCAAGGGTCACTCCGCGGCGGCCGCGCCCCTCGACCGCCCACCACATCGAGTACCCCGGGCCGTCGTCATCGGTCGGGGCGAAGGGCCCGATGGTGCGCATGAAGTCGCCCCCCCGGGGGTCCTCCACCTTGATGACGTCGGCTCCCAGCTCGCCCAGCAGCCCGGCGCAGAACGGGGCACTGATCCGGGTGCCGACGTCGATGACCCGGATGCCGGCCAGCGGCGGCCGCTGGCGGCTGTCAGTCACGGTGTTCGGCGAAGACCTCGGACATCGACGTCTTCGCCTGGCGGGCCTTGAGGGCGGACGTGGCGGTCTCGGTGTTGTGCATCCAGTGGTGGGCCATGAAGTGGTACTTCCACGACGCCTCCTTGCCCATCAGTGTCGCCGTGTTGTTGAGCGAGTCCTTGACCACCTGGGCGGTGACCGGCGGAACCAGGGCGACCCGGTCGGCAAGCTCGCCGACCCGCTGCATCAGCTCGGTCCGGGGGACCACCCGGTTCACCAGGCCGAGCCGCCAGGCTTCCTGGGCGTCGAGTGTCTCGCCGGTCCAGAGGAACTCCTTGGCCTTCCGGATCCCGAGCTCCCACGGCTCGACCAGCAGCTCGACCCCGGCCCCGGTCATGCGCAGGACCGGGTTCTGGAAGGTGGCGTCGTCGGAGGCCACGATCAGGTCACACATGCAGGCCAGCATGAGCCCGGCGGCCACGCAGGCCCCCTGCACGGCGGCAATGGTCGGCTTGCGGAAGTGGTAGATCCGTTGGCAGCGCTCGACGTACATCACCTGCTCGTGGCGGAACTTCCCCTCGGGGGTGGCGCGCATCCGACGCCACTCGTCGGGCTCGGTGTCGCCCACCAGGGCCTTGAGGTCGTGGCCGGACGAGAAGTGCTTGCCGTTGCCGGCCAGCACCACCACCCGCACCTCGTCGTCGGCGTCGGCCCGGTCGAGGCAGCCGTCGATCCCGTCGATGAGTGCGGTGTCCTGCGCATTGGCCACTTCGGGCCGGTTCATGGTGATCGTGGCCACGTGGCCCCGCACCTCGTACAGCACCACCGGTTCATCCTCGGGCACCGACGCCCCCCTTCGTCTCGTTCGTCCGACCGTCGCCCCGGCCGCCGGCGGCCGCCCCGGCCCTGACCGGTCGAGGGAGGCCCAGCACCCGCTCGCCCAGTATGGTCCGCTGGATCTCGTTGGTCCCGGCCCACACCGACGACGCCTGGTAGTACAGCCATGACCGCTGCCACTTCCCGTCCCCCGCATTGTGCCCGGCGCCCTTCCACAGCGGCGCCGACGCGCCGAGGACGGCCATCGCCGTCTCGTGCATCCGCTTGCTCATCTCGCTCCAGTAGAGCTTGAGGGCGCTGCCCTCCGGCCCGGGGTCGAGCCCCTTGGCCAGGCGGCTGACGCTTCGCAGATTGTGGAGCTGGAAGATCCGGACCTCGACGTAGGCCTGGGCCAGGCGCTGGCGGAGGCGGACGTCGTCGAACGCCGCGCCATCGGCGGCCAGGGTGAGCAGTTCTTCTAGCAGCTGGATGTGGATGACCAGCTGGCGCGGGTTGGTCCCCCGCTCGTGGGAGAGGGTCGAGTTGGCCACCGTCCACCCGTCGTGCTCGGCCCCGATCAGCCGGTCGTCGGGGACGAAGACGCCGTCCAGGAACACCTCGTTGAACTCGGCCTCCCCGGTCAACTGCACCAGTGGCCGCACGTCGACCCCGGGGGCGTGCATGTCCACCACCAGGTAGGAGAGCCCGCGATGCTTGGGGGCGTCGGGGTCCGAGCGGGCCAGGCAGACCCCCCAGTCGGCGAACTGGGCGTAGGAGGTCCATACCTTCTGGCCGTCCAGCACCCACCCGCCCTCCGCCGGCGTGGCCCGGGTGGTGACGCCGGCCAGGTCGCTGCCGGCACCGGGCTCGCTGAACAGCTGGCACCAGAGCTCGTCCGCGGTGAGGATCCCGGGCAGCCACCGACGGCGCTGCTCCTCGGTCCCGTGGACCAGCAGGGTCGGACCGGCCAGATTGACCCCGATACGCCCGACCAGTTCGGGGGCACGGGCGCGGGCCAGCTCCTCCTGGACGATGAAGTGCTCGGTCGGCCCGGCTCCGCGTCCGCCGTAGGCCTCGGGCCACGTCACCCCTACCCACCGGTCGGCAGCCAGCTGCGCCTGCCACCCACGACCGAAAACGACCTCGTCGGCCAGGTCGTCGAACCGGGGAGGGAGCCCCTTGCCGTACTCCCAGGGGAGATGCTGCTGGAGCCACGAGCGGATGTCGGTCCGGAAAGCCGCTTCGGCGCTGCTCGGACTCAGGTCCACGGGCCCCACTCGGACAGCGGCATCGCGGTCATACTATCCAGCTATGGACTTCGATCTCTCGGTCGACCAGGCTGCCCTCCAGGGGGAGGCCCGCCGGTTCCTCGACCGTCACTCGGGTCCCGGGGAGGTGCGGGCCCACCTGGCGGATGGCGCCCCCTACGACGCGCAACTGTGGGCCGCCATGGCCGACCAGGGCTGGCCGGGAGTGGCCGTCGCCGAGGACCGGGGCGGCCTCGGGCTCGGCTGGGTGGAGGCGGCGGTGCTGCTCGAGGAGATCGGCCGGCACAACGCACCGGTGCCGTACGCCCCGCAGTTGCTCGCCCTCGAAGCGCTGGCCGACGACGACGCGCACGCCGATCTGGCCGACCTGCTGATTGGCGGCTCCGTCACCGCGGCGGTGGCCTGGTCGGGCCGGGACGCCGCGGTGAGGTGCGACGGCGACGGTGCGCAGGTGACCCTCACGGGGCGGCTGGGCCCGGTCGAGGGCGCCGCCGTCGCCGACGTGGCGGTCGTGGTCGTTGCCGACGGCGTCTTCCTGGTCGACCTGGCCGCAGTGGGGCGCCCCGCTCCTGAGCCGGCCATGGACGTCACCCGGAGCCTGTCGTGGCTGGACCTCGACGGCACGCCGGCCGCCCGCCTCGGCGGCGCCGCGGCGTCGGCACGATTGGGTGCGCTCGGGGCGATGGCAACAGCTGCCGAACTGCTCGGCGGGTCCGGCCGGGTGCTGGAGCTGGCCACCGCCTACGCCAAGGACCGGATCCAATTCGGCGTACCCATCGGCAGCTTCCAGGCCGTCAAGCACCGGTGCGCCGACATGCTGGTGGACGTCGAGGGCATGCGGTCGGCCACCTGGTACGCGGCCTGGGCCGCCTCTATCGGTGAACCGGGCTGGGAGATGGCAGCCTCTACCGCCAAGGTCTGGTGCGCCGAGGCCTCCAAACGGGTCATGGCGTCCGGACTGCAGGTCCATGGGGGCATCGGGTTCACCTGGGAGCACGACCTGCACCTCTTCATCAAGCGGGCCCAGTTCGAGCAGCTCGACTTCGGCGATGCCACGTTCCACCGCGAGGCCCTGGCCACCGGGCTGCGTGCCTCGGTGCTCGCCGGAACGGACGTGATGTGACCCACGTGGCCCGCCGGCTATGACCGCTCCCCCGATCGGCGATGCTCCGGCCCTGGGCCAGGCCGCGTTGCCCGCCGACAGTGCGGCCGCACTGCTCCGGCGCAACGCGGACGACGCCGACATCGGGGGCCGCGCCGCTATTCGCTTCGAGGACCGGGTGGTGACGCACGCCGAGTACTACCGGGAGTCCTGCCGCTGGGCCAATCTCTTCCTGGCCCGGCAGCGGCCGGGGCGCCCGCTCCACATCGGCGTGCTCCTCGACAACGTCCCCGAGTACCTCTTCGCCTTCGGCGGTGCGGCCCTGGCCGGAGCCACCGTCGTCGGTATCAACCACACCCGCAGCGGTGCCCACCTGCTGCACGACGTCAGCCACACCGACTGCGGCCTCGTGGTCTACGAGCCGCGGCACCACGACCTGATCGCCCCCGTGCTCGACGAACTCGACGACGTACTGGTGGTGGGGGACTCGCTCGAGGCTGCGCTGGCGGACGTCGACGACGACGACCCCCACGCCGAGACCGACCTCGACGAACCATGGGCCCTCATCTTCACCAGCGGCACGGCGGCCGCCCCCAAGGCGGTGATCTGCTCGCAGCGCCGGATCCTGGTCACGGGCAACCGGATGGGCCAGATGATGGGCATCGGCCCCGACGACATCGGCTACGTGTCGATGCCCCTGTTTCACTCCAATTCGGTGATGGTGGGATGGGCACCGTCGATCGTCGTCGGCGCGTCGGTGGGACTGGCCCGGAGGTTCACGGCGTCTAGGTGGCTGGCGGACGTGCGGCACTACGGGGCCACCTACTTCAACTACACCGGCAAGCCACTGGCCTACATCCTGGCCCAGCCCGAACGGCCGGACGACGCCGACAACACCCTTCGGGTGGCCTACGGGAACGAAGGTGCGCCGCAAGTGGTGGAGGCCTTCGGCGACCGGTTCGGCGTGCGGGTGATCGACGCCTTCGGGGCGACCGAGGGCGGACTGGCGGTGACCCGGGTCGACGACGCCCCGCCGGGATCGGTCGGCAAGGCCGGGCCGGAGCTCCGGATCGTGTCCGAGGACGGCGGGGAACTCCCTCGGGCGACGTTCGACGCGGCGGGCACGCTGGTGGACCCCGTGGCCTGCGTCGGCGAGATCGTGAACACCTCGGGAATCGGTGTCTTCGAGGGCTACTACAACAACGACGAGGCCAATGCCCGGGCCACCCGCAATGGCTGGTACTGGAGCGGGGACCTCGGGTACCTCGACGAGCTGGGGTACCTGTACTTCGCCGGGCGGAACGCAGACTGGATCCGGGTGGACGGGGAGAACTTCCCGGTCGGCCCCATCGAGACGGTGGTGAACCGCCACCCCGACGTGCTGGCCTGCGCCGCCTACGGCGTGCCCGACCCCGAGGCGGGCGACCGGGTCATGCTGGCCCTGGTGCTGCGTGACGGTGCTGTGTTCGACCCGGTGGCGTTCGCCTCGTGGATCGACGGGCAGGCCGACCTGAGCCCCAAGTGGCGCCCGACCCATGTCCGGGTGGCGCCGGCACTTCCGACATCACCCACCAACAAGGTGCTCACGCGGACGCTGGTGCACGAGAAGTACCGACCGGACCGCACCGGGGGTGACCGGCTCTTCGTCCGGGAGCGGGGCGACGACGCGTTCCGGCCGTTCGGACCAGACGAGGCTGACGCCCTGCGGCGGCGCATAGACGGGTTCGGCCGGCTGCGCTTCTGGGACCTCTGACCCGCCGGGCGGCCGACGGAGGTGGGCCGTGCCCGGACCGGGCGGATCGACACCTCGCCCATCGGGCGATTGGTCGGGCCGCGGTTGTCACGACCCCCTCCCTGGGGGAGAGTGGTGTAGGTCACGACGAGCTCCCGGGGGGGACATGAAGACGCGAGCAGCGGTTCTGTGGGGTCTGCACCAGGAGTGGCAGATCGAGGAGATCGACCTGGACGGCCCCCGGGCCGGCGAGGTCCTGGTCAAGTGGGAGGCGGCCGGGCTCTGCCACTCCGACGAGCATCTGGTGACCGGCGACATGGTCCCGTCCGCCGAGCTGCTCGAGCAGTTCGGGCTGCCACCGAGCTTCCCGATCATCGGGGGCCACGAGGGAGCGGGCACGGTGCTCGAGGTCGGGGAAGGCGTCGCCACGCTCCGGCCCGGTGACCACATCGCGGCGAGCTTCATCCCGGCGTGCGGTCGCTGCCGGTTCTGCGTGACCGGCCACACCAATCTGTGCGACCTGGGGGCCCAGGTGTTCGGGCCCGGCCAGATCGGTGACGGGACGGACCGCCACCACCTGGGCGGCCGGGGTGTGCCGATCGTGGCCAAGCTCGGCACGTTCGCCGAGCACGGCGTGATCAACGAGGCCTCCGCCATCAAGGTCGACTCCGACCTGCCGATGACGGCGGTGGCCCTGGTGTCGTGCGGGGTGGCCACCGGCTACGGGTCCGCCATCTACCGCGCCGAGGTGCAGCCGGGCGAGACGGTCGTGGTTGTCGGCGTCGGTGGCATCGGGATCAACGCCGTGCAGGGTGCCCGGATCGCCGGGGCCCGGAACATCGTCGCCGTAGACCCGGTCGAGATGAAGCAGAAGACGGCACTCGACCTGGGTGCCACCCACGCGGCTGCCTCGATGGCGGAGGCCACCCAGTTGGTCTCCGACCTGACCCGGGGGGTGATGGCCGACTCGGTCATCCTCACGCCCAGCGTCATGTACGGCGACCTGCTGGCCCCGGCCCTGTCGCTGACCGCCAAGGGCGGCACCTGCGTGGTCACCGCGGTGGCACCGATCGACCAGCGCGAGGTCAGCCTCGACCTGTTCGAACTGGCCATGTGGCAGAAGGAGATCCGGGGGGTGATCTTCGGCGGGGGGAACCCCCGCTACGACATCCCGGTCCTCCTCGATCTGTACCGGGCCGGACACCTGAAGCTCGACGAGTTGGTCACCCGGACGTACCCGCTGGAGGGGATCAACCAGGGATACGAGGACATGCGGGCCGGCAACAACATCCGGGGCGTCCTCACCCTCTGAGGCGTGACCGGCCCAGGGGCCGACCCGCGCCTACTGGTTGAAGTAGTAGCGCAGCAGCAGTTCGGCCACGCAGGCCGGCTTGGGCGATCCCTCCACCTCGAACGTCAGCTCCAAGGTGGCCTGCACGCCGCCGTCGCCCAGCTGCTCCGCCCCTACCAGGACGGCACCGAGGCGCAGGGTGGCCCCCACCGGCACCGGGCTCGGGAAGCGGACCTTGTTGAGCCCGTAGTTGACCCCCATCCGGATGTTCTCCCACGTGACGATGTCGTGGATCAGCACCGGTCCGAGCGACAGCGTCAGGTAGCCGTGGGCGATGGTGCCGCCGAACGGGCCGGCGGCCGCACGTTCGGGGTCGACGTGGATCCACTGGTAGTCACCGGTGGCCTCGGCGAACAGGTCGACGCGCTCCTGGGTCACCTGGTGGCCGGCGCTGTGGCCGAGGTGGGTGCCGATGAGGGGGGTGAGGTCCTCGAACGATGCGATGGTGTGCATGCCCGAGCGTACCGCCGGCCCTCCTTGCGATGCCGGGCCGTGGTGGGCGGGCCCCGGGCGCTACCATCGCCGTCGACTAGGTCGCCCGACCAGACCGGGGAGCGGGACATGATCGAGACGCAGGACAGTGGGACCCCACCCCGGTTCGACCCGTTCGCGGACGAGTACTTCGACGACCCCTATGACCTCTACCGTCGGATGCGCGACGAGGCGCCCGTCTCCTACAACGACACCTACGGGTTCTGGGCCCTGTTCCGCCACGAGGACGTCCGGGCCGCCCATCTCGACTGGCAGACGTTCACCAGCACTCACGGGGTCGACCTGTCGATGCTGTCCACGGACCCCGACCTCGTCCGGATGGCCGGCCTGATGATCATGATGGACCCGCCCGACCATGAGCGGGCCAGGGGCCTGGTGGGCCGGGTATTCACCCCTCGCGCCGTCCGAGCCCTCGAGCCGATGGTGGCCGGGGTGATCGAGGACACGTTGTCCCCGCTGGACGGCGCCCACTCCTTCGACGTCGTTGCCGATTTCGGCGGCCCCTTCCCGGTGGAGGTCATCTGCCGGATGCTGGGCGTGCCCGGTGGCGAGCGTCAGCAGATCCGCCATTGGCTCGACCTCATGCTCGAGCGCCGGCCGGGACAGCGCGACCCGACGCCGGAGGGCATCGATGCCGCCATCGCCCTCTGGTCGTACTTCCTGGAGCTGGTCCGGGGGAAGCGCAAGCGGCCGGGCGACGACATGATTTCGGCGCTGACCCGGGCGGAGATGGCGCGACCGGACGGCCGGACGACCCGGCTCGGCGACGAGGAGATCGCCGGCTTCCTCAGCCTGCTCGGCGGTGCCGGTGCCGAGACGGTGACCAAGCTGGTGGCCAACGCGGTGGTGCTCTTCCACCGCAACCCCGACCAGTACGCCCGGGTGGTGGCCGACCCGGGGCTGATCCCGGGGGCGGTGGAAGAGGTGCTGCGCATCCTGCCGCCCTCGCAGTACCAGGGTCGCTTCTCGGTCCGGGACTCGGTGGTGGGCGGGGTGCCGATCCCCGCCGGTCACCCCGTCCTGCTGGTGACCGGCTCGGCCACCCGGGACGAGCGGTGCTTCGACCGGCCCGACGAGTTCGACATCGCGCGGCCGCCGAGCCAGGCCCTCGGGTTCGGATTCGGGATCCACACCTGCCTGGGAGCGGCGCTGGCCCGGATGGAGAGCCGGCTGGCCATCGAGGCGCTGGCCCGGCGCTGGCCCCGCATGACCGTCGACGAGTCGGGGTGTCGGCGGGTGCAGATGTCCAACGTTGCTGGCTACTCCCGGGTCCCGGTGCGCGCGACACCGTGACCCGGGAGTAGCCAGGGCGACGGCCACCGATCCCTCACGGGCGTGGGACGATGGGGTGTGGACATGGAAACAGTGGTCTTCACGGGATTCGAAGGGGTGCAGCTGGTGGCCGATATCCGGGGAGACCCCGACGGCTGGCCGGTACTCCTTCTCCACGGCGGAGGCCAGACCCGGCACGCTTGGGGCACGGCGGCCGAGCGGATCGCCGAGGAGGCGTGGCGCACCGTCTCGCTCGACCTTCGGGGACACGGCGAGAGCGACTGGGCCCCCCGGTCCGACTACTCGTTCACCGCATTCGGCAGCGATGTAGTGGCGGTCGCCGACGAGCTGGGACGCCCCCCGGTGCTGGTGGGGGCGTCACTCGGCGGGCTGTCCGCCCTCTACGCCGAGGGGACGAGCGACCGGGTCGTGTCGTCCGGGCTGGTACTGGTGGACATCACCCTCAAGACGAACATGGACGGAATCCAGCGGATCAAGACGTTCATGGAGTCGGGGCTCGACGGGTTCGACTCCCTGGACGACGCGGCGTTGGCCATCGCGGCCTACACGCCGGAGCGCACCCGGGCCGTCAACCCCGACGGCCTGCGCAAGGTGCTCCGCGAGCGCGATGGCCGGTGGTTCTGGCACTGGGACCCGGCCTTCATCAGCCAGGGCCGCAACGAGGCGGTGCCGGACGTGCTGATCGATCTCCTGAACACGGCCATGGGCAACATCCGGGTGCCCACCATGCTCGTCCGCGGACTGCTCAGCGACGTGGTCACCCAGGAGGGCGTGGACCAGCTGCTCGAGTCCGTCCCCGGGTCGACCGTGGTCGACGTGGCCGGGGCGGCCCACATGATCGCCGGCGACCGCAACGACGCGTTTTCCGACGCCGTGCTCACCTTCCTGCGCGAACGCATCCTCCCGGTCATCGGGTAGCCCGGGCTCAGGGCCGACGAGGCTCGAGGCAGTCGGGGTCGCGTCGGAGTTCGCGTCGGGCCATGGCCTCGAAGAACCCGATGAAGCCCTCCCCGTCGGAAGCCTGGAAGAACGACCGGGCCGGTTCCGGGAGTGACCGACCGTTGCCGATCGCCTCGACGTGCCAGGCCCGACGACTGCGGTACTCGAGGGCGACGGACCGTTGGTGAGCGGCCCGGATGCTTCTGGCGGTGACCAGCACCCCGTGGTTGACCAGGAGGGCCGAGGCGGCCGTGCCCATGGAGACGATGGCCCGGTCTGCTGCGCCGGGCGAGTCGACCGGGCCCTCGTACTCGTCGACGACGACGGGCTCGCCCCCGCCGAGGGCGGAGCTCTGGTCGTAGCACCCGGGGACCCGCCCGAGGTCGGCCCAGACGGTGGCGAACCGGGGGTGGCTGTGCACGGCCACCACGACGTCGGGTCGGCGGCGGTGCAGCGCCAGGTGGAGCGGGAACCCGGGGGGCACCGGCCACCGACCCTCGAGCACGTTTCCGTCGGAGTCGACCCGCAGGATGTCGTCGGGCCGGAGTTCGTCCCACAGGAGGAGCCACGGGTTGCACAGGAGGGACCCGTCGGGTTGGCGGTAGCTGATGTGGCCGGCGAGGTGGTCGTCATACCCTTCGTGCCACAGCGTCCGCGCCAGCAGGACCACCTCCTGGCGCGGGGTGAGCTCCGCCAGCAGGTCGTCGGGAGCGGGGGAGAACGGGGGCGCCGTCAAGGCACGACGTCATCGGGCAGCGGCCACCGGTACAGGTGGGCGGCGTTCTCGTGGGTGAGCTTGCGCATTTCGTCGACCGGCAGGTGGCCCCAGCACCGTTCGATGATGTCCTGGGTATCGGGCCAGGTCGAGTCGCCGTGCGGGTAGTCGACCTCCACCATGATGTGGTCCACCCCGATCCGGTGACGGGTGTCGATGGTGGACGGGTCGTCGAGGGTGCAGAACCAGAAATTGCGCTGGAGCACGTCGGCCGGGCGCAGGCCCGACGGGTCGTAGCCCCGCCCGTAGCCTGACCGGTCGACGATGTTGTCGAGCCGGTCGAGCAGCATGGCCACCCAGCCGATCCCGCCTTCGCTCATGGCGATCCGCAACTCGGGGAACCGGACGGGGAGCCCGGACCACAACCACTCGGCGCAGGCCGTCAACGACATCTGGCCGAACAGGGTGGCGCCGAGGGCCACGAGCGGGCCGTCCTGGGGGAGGTCGGGCATACCCGAGGAGCCCACGTGGAGGGAGATGACCGTGTCGGTGTCCGAACAGGCGGCCACGATCGGGTCCCAGTAGCCGCTGAACAGCGAGGGGAGACCGATCCGCTGCGGCCGTTCGGGAAGGGTCACGGAGCGGAACCCGCGCTTGGCGTTGCGGCGGATCTCGGCTGCGCCCTGCTCGGCGTCGGCCAGGAAGGTGATGCCGCACGGGATGATGCGGTCCGGGTAGGGCTGCCACCACGCGTCGTGGAGCCAGTCGTTCCAAGCCCGGGTGACGGCCAGCCCCAGTCCGGGGTCGTTCGTCCGGGAGAAGACGCTCCCGGAGAACCCGGTGATCTGGGAGGGGAAGTTGAGGGACGCCCACACCCCGTTGAGGTCCATGTCGGCGATCCGGGCGTCGATGTCCCAGCAGCCCCTCCGCATGTCCTCGAACCGGGTCGGTTCGAGGGTCACGTGCTCGGGTCGGCGTCCGGCCACCGCATTCATCCCGACCTGGGAGTAGCGCTTCCCGTCGAACTCCCACAGCTGGTGGCCGCGCCCGTTCTCCACCACCCGGGGTGCGCGGTCCGCATAGGCCGCCGGCAGACGGCCCTCGAACATGTCGGGCGGCTCGACGAGGTGGTCGTCGACCGAGATCACCGTGGTGCGGACCGGACGGGGCTCGGGGTCGGGGAGCAGGGTGTCCGGCCGGGTGACGATGGTCATGGGCCCACCTCCATGGGCCGAGTATGCCAGGCCGTCCTGGGAGAGGTCCCGGTAGACTCGTCTGGCCGAGGCCCCGTGGGTGGGACGGCGAGCGACCGAGGAGTACCTGTGGGTGTGACGGGCCTGGCCAATCTCGCAGTCAAGGTGGCCGACCTCGACGCTGCCGTGGCGTTCTACCAGGACGCCGGCGCCGAGGTCCGCGACCGGATGGAGTGGGCCGGTGGCGAGCGTGCCGACGTGTACCTCGGACCGGTCATGATCACGCTGTTCACCCGGGCCGTCTACGAGGACGTTGTCGACCTCCCCGACGAGGGCTTCCTCCACCCCGCCCTGTTCACCGACGACCTGGACGGCGAATTGGTCGGCCACGACGTAGTGTGGGGCCCCGCCGTGGTCGAGGGGGCGTTCGGGACCCGTCGCATCGCCTTCGTGGAGGCCCCGGGGGGGATCAGGCTCGAGTTCATGGAGCAACTGGCGCCCCCGCCGGAGGCTCCGGTGGCGGACTGACCCGGCGGCGGGGTCAGCGCTTGCGGTCGCGCCGCTCCAGGAAGCGCAGCATGGTGGCGTGCTTTTTGGTGTCGAGCATCATGAGCTCGACCAGCAGCGCCCACATGGTCGACTCGCCGAACCCGCCGACCTGGCGACGTAGCCGGCGGAGCTTGCGGTAGTCCGCCTGCTCGGCCCGACGCAGCTTCTTGGTCATCTCCGCCAGCTCGCGGTCGAGGGCCGGCGACACGGACGGCGTGGCCCGGTCCGGCGACACCGACGCCATGCCCCAGGCCATGGCGTTGGCCATCTCGACCAGTAGCTGGTGGTGACGGCGCTCGTCGGCCAGGATCAGCGAGATCAGGTAGCGGGCACCCTCGTCGCTGACGTTCTCGGCCAGTTCCTCGTAGGTGGCGAGCATCGCACCTTCCTCAGCCCCGTGCTCCTCGAGGATGCCGACCAGACGACGGATCCCGGTACTGGCCCCGGTCATGCGCAGGCCGCGTAGCGCGTTCTCGAACGTGGGTGGTGTCTGCTCGTTGTCTCGGGTTCCGTTCATGTCACTTGTCATGGTCGGGCCGCTCCGGACACTCCGGTAGGGGCGAAAGTCCCACACGTCGTGCGGCTGGCCCGGGCGCGGACCGGGTCCGACGCCCGGTCGGGGCCCGAACGGCGGTCGGGCGTCCCCGTTCAGGCGTCGGCGAGCCGCTCCCGCACCGTGCGGCGCAGGACCTTGCCGGTCGCCGTGGTCGGCAGCTCCTCCAGCAGCTCCACCCGCACGGGTGCCTTGAATGAGCCCAGGTGGTCCCGCACCCAGGTGGTGAGCTCCTCCGCCGTAGTCCCGGCGTCGGGGTGATCGGGCCCGTCCTCCACGACCACGGCGGCGGCCACCGTCTCGCCCCACTCGGGATCCGGGATCCCGACCACGGCGGCGGCCACCACCCGATGGTGGCGGAGCAGCACGTCCTCGATCTCCGACGGCGACAGGTTCTCGCCGCCCTTGATGATCACGTCGTCGGCCCTGCCCTCCACGAAGAGGTACCCGTCGCGGTCGAGGGACCCCACGTCACCGGTGGCCAGCCAGCCGTCCCCATCCAGTCCGGAGGCCGAGTCGAGGTAGCGGCCGCCGACCTGCGGGCCACGGACCCGGATCTGCCCGGAGGCCCCCGCCCCGACCGTCGCGCCGTCGTCCCCGACGATGGCCACCTCCACCCCGGGCAGTGGTAGCCCGGCCGAATGGAGCCGTCGGCGGAGAGCGGGATCGGTACTGGCCAGCGCCTGGCGGTGCTCCTCGGGGCCGAGCACGGCGATGGTCGACGACGTTTCGGTGAGCCCATAGGCGTTCACGAAGCCGACCGAGGGGAACAGCTCCAGTGCCTGCTCGAGCACGGGCAGGGCGATCCGGGCCCCCCCGTAGGACAGGGAGCGCAGGGTGGGCACCCGCAGGTCCGGGTCGGCCGCCATGGTGCGCACGATGCGGGCCAGCATGGTGGGCACCACGAAGGCGTGGGTGGCACGCTGGTCGCGGGCCCTCCGCAGCCAGTCTTCGGGGTCGAACCCGGCCAGGGGCAGTATTCGTCGTCCGGCGTAGACGGAGCTCAGCACGGCCGCCACCCCGGCAATGTGGAACGGGGGGGCCGCCAGCATCAGGGCCTCGTCGTCGCCGGCACCGGCGAATTCGACCGTCTCCATCACGTACGACAGCAGGTTCTCATGGGTCAGCAGTGCCGCCTTGGGCGTCCCCGACGAACCGCTGGTGAACAGGATGACCGCCGGCCGCCAGGGCTCGGGCTCGTAGTCCCCGCCGTCGCCATTGCCGTCGCCCTCGCCGGCGGCGGCTTCGACCATGGCCATCCACCGGGCGGTGGACCGATCACCGGGGAGCCCGAGCCGGTCGGCGAGCTCGTGGGGGGCGACGGCCCAGGGCGCGTCGAGCCGCTCGAGCTGGGCGGCCAGGGAAGACGCCGGCAGGCGGAAGTTCAAGGGGGCGTAGGTGACCCCGGCCCAGGCGGCGCCAAACAGGGCCGTGGGGACGGCGGCCGAGCAGGCGTCGGCGAAGGCCAGTGTCCCCGCACCGGCGGCGAGCAGCGGGCCGACCGAGCGGGCCAGGGACCGGAGCCCAGCGAAGGTCCGGTCGCCGGAGCCGTCGGTCAGCGCCACGCGGTCGCCGAACGTGTCGGCGGCCAGGTCGAGAAGCAGGGCGATGTTCACGGGTGTTGCCCCTTGCCGGGCGCAGGAGCGCCGCAGGATCGGATCCGGCATGGCCGGCATGGCCGGCGTGGTCTCGGGCTCGGGCCGGACGGACCGGGCCGGTCGGCCACCGCAGCACGATAGCAACCGGCTGGTGCGGGTGGCCCGGGTGGCCCGCCGTCTACCTTCCCGCGGGCGACGGGGCTCAGTCGGTCACCTCGTCGACCAGCCCCCACCCGAGTGCGGTGTCGGCGTCGATCGACCCCGCGGAGAGTGCCAGGCGGAGGGTGCGGTGCCGGCCGATGCGCCGGGGCAGGCTGACCGTGCCCCCGGCACCGGGAATCAGGCCGAGACCCACCTCGGGAAGGGAGATCCGGGTGGACCGGGCGGCCACGACCCGGCCGGCGAACGCCGCGAGCTCGATCCCCGACCCGGCGACGTCCCCGTGGAGGTGGGCGACGAGGCGGTCGGCCACCTCGGCCATCGACCGGGCCGGGCTGGCCAGCAGCCGGACCAGGTGGGCGGTGGCCGGGTCCGAGCGGGCGCCGAACTCGTCGAGGTCGCCCCCGCTGCAGAACGAGTCACCGGCCCCGCGCAGGTGGACCACGGTGACCGACGGGTCGTGCGCGGCGATGGCGAGCGCCTCCACCAGGGCGTCGCGCATGGCCGAGTCGAGGGCATTGCGGACCCAGGGGCGGTCCAGGACGACCGTCAGCTCGCGGCCGTGCCGCTCGACCCGCACCGGCGGGCCGTCGGCACTTGCCCGCGCCCGCACCGGACGGGAGGCCCGCCACCGGGCGAACTCGGGCCCGGCCTGCAGGAGCCCGTAGGCGGTGGACTCGGCCACCAGGCCCTCCGGCACCGTCCGCCCCTCACCCGTCCGGAGCAGCAGGGAGAGAACGGTGGCCGCCAGCGGCTGGGCCGCGACCATACGGGCCACCGTGACGAGCAGCGGGTCGTCCGGCGCTGCCACCAGGTCGGCCCACGCCGGACGACGGTCAGTTGCGGAGGTGCGGGCCACCACCACCGCGGGCAGGGTGGCCAGGCGGTCCATGGCTTCTGCGTCCAGGCGGTCAGGGAGGCCGTCCGCCTCGACCACCACCACGCTCCCGTCGAGCCCGGCGAGGCGCTCGTAGACGTCCCCGGTGGCGACGGCCCGGACGAACGCCGGTCCGTCCAGCGGCATGAGGTCCATGGACCGAGGGTAACGTGTGCCCGTCATGGGTGGCAGTGTTGGGGGTGCCGATCAGCGGGTGGCCGGGACCGGGCCCGCCATCGTGGGTCGGCCGAGATCGACCTGGTCGGACTCCGGTCTGGAGGCGCTGACCGGCCGGGCCGACGGGCCGGGCCTCGGGCCGCCAGCCGGCATGGTCCCGGGGGTGTGCGCGCTCGCCGAATCCATCGCCCGCGACTCGTCCCGGATCGGCCGGACGGTGGACGTCGACCCGCTCGAGGTGATGGGCGACCGGGCCCGGCTGCTGGGCCTGGGGCGCAACGGGTCGGTGAGCTGCGGGGGATCGACCCGGCTGCTTCCTGCCTCCGACAACTGGATGGCAGTGAGCCTGGCCCGCCCCTCGGATTGGGAGCTGGTGCCGGCCTGGCTCGGGCTCGGCGCCGAAGTATCCGTCGGGGACTGGGCGCGGGTGGCGCGGGTCGTGGCCGCGTCGACGGCCGACGAGCTCCTGGGCAGGTCGGCCGGGCTCGGCCTGCCGGTCGCCCGGGTAGGAGAGCGCCAGCGCCGTCCCCCGGCACCCGGTCGGACGGCCGACGGCATCGCCGGGGTCACGGGCCATCGGCTCGGCACCGTCGCCCGGCCGCCGGCCGACATGGCCGACCTGGTGGTGATCGACTGCAGCGCACTGTGGGCCGGCCCACTGGTCGGCGCCGTGCTGGTGCGGGCGGGGGCTCGGGTGGTCAAGGTCGAGTCAACGACGCGTCCCGACGGCGCACGGGCAGGTTCGCCACGCCACTTCGCAACTCTTGACCATGGCAAGGAGCTGGCCACGGTGGACCTGACGACGCCGGTCGGCCGCAGTCACCTGCACCGGCTCGTGGCCGGAGCCGACGTGGTGATCACTTCGGCCCGGCCCCGTGCCCTCGAGCAGCTCGGCCTCGACCCCGCAGAGTCGGTGCGCGTCGATCGACCCCGGGTCTGGGTGATGGTCACGGGCTATGGCGCGGACCCGGGCTCCGCGGACCGGGTGGCGTTCGGCGACGACGCCGCCGCGGCCGGCGGTCTGGTCGTCCGGGACGACCGGGGTCCCTGTTTCTGTGCCGATGCTGTGGCCGACCCGGTGACCGGGCTCGCCGCGTCGGCGGCCGTGTTGCGCGCCTTGGCGGACGGTGGCGAGCACCTGCTCGTCGCCTCGATGGCCGATGTGGCCGGGAGCCTGGTCGACGGGCCCGGACCGTGGCCGTCGACAGGGGAAGGGCCGTCGACGGGGATGGGGCACGGATGAGCGACGGCCTGCTGGTGGTGGGCGTCGAGGTGGACGGTGCGCGGGTGGACGTGCGCTGCGCCCGCGGTGTCGTCACCGCGATCGGCACCGACCTGGCCCCGCGCCGGGGCGAAACGGTCGTCCGGGGTGCCGCCGCCGCCGTGCCCGGCCTCCACGACCACCACCTCCACCTCATGGCCATGGCGGCGCGTACGGACTCGGTGGACGTCGGTGCCGACCAGGTGGCCGGGGCCGACGACCTCGCACAGGTGCTGGCCACGGCCGATGCGGTGTTGGCCGCCGGGGAGTGGCTCCGTGCCGTCGGCTACCACGAGCGGGTCCTCGGCAAACTCGACCGGTGGGCGCTGGACCGGATCGTCGACGACCGGCCCTTGCGGGTCCAGCACCGCTCGGGGCACCTGTGGGTCCTCAATTCCGCCGGCTGCCGGGCTGTCGGGCTGGACGACGCTGACGCGGCAGCCGGTCCGCGAGGGGGTGGCGACGGCATCGAGCGGGACGGCACCGGGCGGGTGACCGGCCGGCTGTTCGACCGGGACGAGTGGCTTGGCGAGCGGCTCCCCCGACGGGTGCCTCCGGACCTCGGCCGGGTCGGACGCCGCCTGTCCTCCTACGGCGTGACCGGCGTGACCGACGCCACCCCGACGCGCTCCGTCGCCGACCTTGAGGGGCTGGCCGCGGCCCGGCGGACGGGTGCCTTGGCCCAGCGTGTCCGGGTGATGGGCGAGCTCGCCCGCGACGACCCGGGCCTACCGGACGGGCTGGATGCGGGCCCGGTCAAGGTGATGGTGGCCGACGGGCGCGACCCCGATGTGGACGGACTGGCCGAACGGATCGACGGTGCCCACCGGTCCGGCCGTCCGGTCGCCCTGCACTGCGTGTCGCTGGTGGCCGCGGCCGTCGCATTGGCCGCCTGGGACACGGCCGGGGCCCGTCCCGGCGACCGGATGGAGCACGGCGCGGTGCTCCCTCCGGACGTCGTCAGCCGACTGGCCGGGCTGGCTGTCACCGTGGTGACCCAGCCCGCATTCCTCTTCGACCGAGGGGACGAGTACCTCGATGAGGTCGATCCCGAAGACCGGGCGCACCTGTACCGGTGCGGCGGCCTGACCCGAGCCGGGGTCGGTGTGGGCGCGGGCACCGATGCCCCGTTCGGTCCCGAGGACCCGTGGGTGGCTGTGGCATCGGCGGTCCACCGGACCACTCGGTCGGGCCGGGTCATCGGGCCTGACGAACGCATGGCACCCCTTCGAGCACTGGGCCTCTTCCTGTCCGACCCGGCGGACCCCGGTGGGCCGCCGCGAACCGTCGCCGTGGGAGCCGCCGCCGACCTCTGCCTCCTCGGGGACGACTTGCAGCAGACGCTGGCCGACCCGATGGCACGACGGGTGGTGGCCACCATCGTGGGGGGGCGCCTGGTCCACGAGGACTGATCCGGGCACGGGCCCGGGAGTGGCACACTCGGGATCCTGGGGCGGATCCCTCCGCGGGGAGGTGACACCGGGGGGAGGGTCTGGAAGAATCGCCCTGACCACGCCCGGGGGGCGAGAGGGAGTGTGCGCCATGGAGATCAACGAGATGGTGCTGGTGAGCGTCGACGACCACGTGGTCGAGCCGCCCGGGCTGTTCGACGACCGGCTGCCGGCCAAGTACGCCGACCTCGCCCCGCAGTTCATCACCAACGGCGACGGGACCAACTCGTGGCTGTACGAGGGCCAGGTCCTGCCCAACGTGGCACTCAACGCCGTGGCCGGGCGGCCACGCGAGGAGTACGGCATCGAGCCGACCTCCTTCGATCAGCTGCGTCCCGGCTGCTACGACATCGACGAGCGGGTGAAGGACATGGACGCCAACGGCGTCCTCGGCTCCCTGTGCTTCCCCTCCTTCCCCCAATTCTGCGGCCAGCTGTTCGCCCGTACCGAGGACAAGGACGTGGCCCTCGCCATGGTCCAGGCCTACAACGACTGGCACATAGACGAGTGGTGCGGGACCCACCCGGGCCGGTTCATCCCGTGTGTGCTGCCCGCCATCTGGGACCCGGAGGTCATGGCTGCCGAGGTGCGGCGGACGGCGGCCAAGGGGGTCCACGCGGTGACCTTCTCGGAGAACCCCTCGAAACTGGGCTGGCCCAGCGTCCACAGTGACCACTGGGACCCGTTCTGGCGCGCCTGCAGCGAGGAGGAGGTGGTCGTGTGCATGCACATCGGCTCATCCTCCGAGCTGGTGATCACCTCCCCGGACGCACCGATGGACTGCCTGATCACCCTGACGCCGATGAACATCGTCAAGGCTGCGACCGACCTGGTGTGGTCGCCGGTGCTGCGCAAGTTCCCTGACCTCCGGGTGGCGCTGTCCGAAGGCGGCATCGGCTGGATCCCGTACTTCCTCGAGCGCATCGACTACAACTACGACCGCCATCACCTCTGGACCGGGCAGGACTACGGCGACGAACTCCCCAGCGAGGTGTTCAACCGCAACGTGCTGACCTGCTTCATCGACGACAAGTTCGGCTTGGCCAGCCGCCAGTTCCTCGAGATGGACAACGTGATGTGGGAGTGCGACTACCCGCACTCGGACTCGACTTGGCCGACCGCCCCCGAGACCCTGGCCCAGAGCCTCGGAGGCGTGAGCGACGCGGACATCGACCGCATCACCCACCGCAACGCCATGCACCACTTCCACTACGACCCGTTCACCGCCCTCGGCGGCCGCGAGGCCTGCACGGTCGGGAGTCTGCGGGCCCGTGCGGCCGGCCACGACGTCTCGATCCGTCCACAGGCCCGGGCCAACGTGGCCAAGCGCGGCACGCTGGCCACCGACCTGGCCGCCGCGGCGACGGCCCACGACTAGGCCGGACCCGCAGACCCGGGACCCACGGCCCGTCCAGTCCACGCCCGCGACCCTGGCACGTCCTGACGGTCGCCCGAACAAAGGAACCACCACCCCATGTCCCAAGCACTCTCCGGTGTCCGCGTCCTCGAAGTGGCGGCGTGGACGTTCGTCCCGGCGGCCGGGGCGGTCCTGGCCGACTGGGGGGCCGACGTCATCAAGGTCGAGCACCCCGAGATGGGCGATCCCCAGCGCGGCCTGGTGTCGATGGGCCTCATCCCCGGCGGCCCCGACGCCGTCAACTACATCATGGAGCAGCCCAACCGGGGCAAGCGCAGCATCGGCATCGACATCAGCACCACCGCGGGCCTCGAGGTCCTGTACCGGCTGGCCGAGTCGTCCGACGTGTTCCTGACCAGCTTCCTGCCCGCCGTACGCCAGCGGCTCAAGATCGACGTCGAGCACATCCGCAGCGTCAATCCGAGGATCGTGTACGCACGGGGATCGGGCCAGGGACCGGTGGGTGTGGACCGGGAGCGCCCGGGCTACGACGGCTCGGTGTACTGGGGACGCGGGGCTATCGCCGACGCCCTGACCCCGGCCGACTCGAAGTTCCCGATCGGAGGGCGTGCCGCCTTCGGCGACCTGGCCGGGGGGATGGCCATCGCCGGGGGCATCGCCGCCGGCCTAGTGCAGCTGGCCCGCACCGGCGAGGCCCCGATAGTCGATGTGTCGCTGCTCGGCCTGGCCATGTGGCAGCTGTCCCCCGACATCGTGGCCTCGGGGCTCTACGGTGGTGACCCGATGCCGAAGTTCGGCCGGAGTGCCTCACCCAACCCGCTGGTCGGGAGCTACCGCACCAGTGATGACCGGTTCATCACCCTGATGATGCTGCAGTCGGACCGGTACTGGCCCGAGTTCTGCGAGTGCGTCGGCCGCCCCGACCTCATCACCGACGAGCGGTTCGTCGACGGCGGAGCCCGCTTCGCCAACCGCGAGGAGTGCATCCGCGAGATCGACGAGCTGTTTGCCTCCAAGACGTACGAGGAGTGGAAGGCGGTGCTGGCCGGCCTCTCCGGGGCCTGGGCCCCGGTGCAGAAGGCGAGCGAGCTGGTGGACGACCCGATGGTGGCGGCCAACGGGTACCTGGCCCGGGTCGACCGGGACGACGGCAAGTCCTACGACCTGGTGGCCAACCCGGTGCAGATGGACGAGACGGCCGACCACCTGCGGCCCGCGCCCGAGCACGGGCAGCACACCGAGGAGATCCTGTTGGAGCTGGGACTCGACTGGGACGCCATCATCGCCTACAAGGAGGCCGGGGCGATCCTCTGAGCCGGCACGCTCGTCCGGGCCCGGGAGGTGTCCGGCGGCCGGTGCCCTACTTGGGTGGGAACCGCAGCGCCCCGTCCAGGCGGATGTTCTCGCCGTTCAGGTAGGGGTTGGTCACGATGCTCTCCACCAGGAGGGCGAACTCCTCCGGCTCGCCCATCCGGCGGGGGAAGACGATGTTCTCGACCAGCTTGGCCTTCATCTCCTCGGGCGCGCTCTGCATCAGGGGCGTGCCCATGGTGCCCGGGGCGATGGCGCACACCCGGATACCCACCGGGGCGAGGTCACGGGCCAGCGGGAGGCTCATCCCGAGGATGGCTGCCTTGGCCGCTGCGTAGGCCACCTGGCCGGTCTGGCCCTCGTAGCCGGCGATCGACGCCGTGTTGACCACCACGCCGCGCTGGCCGGTGGAGTCGGCCAGGTTGGCGGCCATGCGGGCAGCGGCCAACCGGGTGACGTTGAAGGTTCCGAGGGCGTTCAACTCCATGGTCCCCCGGAAGGCCTCCATGGCCATCGGGGTGTTGTCCCGGGAGAGCGTCCGGCCGCCCATGCCTCCGCCGGCCACGTTGACCAGCACCCCGAGCGGGGCGAGGGCGACCGCCGCGTCCAGGGCGGCGCCGACGTCGGCGTCGTCGTTGACGTCACCACCGACCGCCGCGCCCGACCCGAGGTCGGCGACCAGCGCCTGGCCGGATTCGAGGGCCCGGTCAAAGACCACCACCTGCATCCCGAGGTCGCTCAGGCGTCGGACGGTGGCCGATCCGAGGCCGCCGGCTCCGCCGGTGACCACGGCCGAGTACTGACTCAATTCCATCGGTGCTCCATTCGTGTAGTGGGATGCAGGCGCCGGCACGTGCCGACCATGTCCAGAGTGTGGGGGCTCAGGGTGTGGGGAAGGTCATCGGGAAGTGGTCGATCGACCGGATGCCCGACGTGTAGGCCAGGGTGTGGCCCTCGGCCACGGCGTACTCAGGGATCCTGCGGTGCCATTCCCGCAGGGCGACGCGCAGCTCGAGCCGGGCCAGGTGCGACCCGAGGCAGCGGTGGACGCCGCCCCCGAAGGCCAGGTGCCGGTTGGCCTCCCGGTCGAAGCGGACCACGTCGGCATCGGGTAACTCGGCCTCGTCGGTGTTGACCGAGCTGAGCATCACCATGACCAGGTCGCCCTCGTGGACCGGGCAGCCGGAGATCTCGGTGTCCTGGACCGCCACTCGGACCACGCCCATCACCGGGGTCTCCCAGCGGAGGAGTTCCTCGATGGCGGCGGGGACGAGCGACGGGTCGTCGACCAGCTGCCGGCGCTGGTCGGGGTGCTCGGCCAGGTAGGCGAACATGCAATCCAGCGAAGCGGTCACGGTGTCGAGCCCGGCGATCAGGAAGAGGAAGCAGATGTCGAGGATGTTCTCGCGGGTCAGTCGCTGGCCGTCCACGCTGGCGTCGATGAACCGGCTGAGCAGGTCGTCCCGGCGCTCGGCCTCCCGTTCGTCGAGCACCTTGTCGAAGTAGGCGTAGATGGCGTCGGCCGTCTGCTTCTGGTGGGCCAGGCTCTCGGGGCTCCCGTAGACGCTGCCCGCGGCGACCTGGGGGCGGATGATCCCGTCCTTCAAGGCCAGGAAGTGGTGGAGCTCATCGACCGGCAGACCCAGGAGGTTGAGGAAGACACGGGTCGGGAACAGGGTGGAGAACTCGGCGGAGAAGTCGACCTCCCCCCGGTCGGCGAACCGGTCGATGAGCTCGTTGACCGAGGCCGTGAGCGACTCCTCGAGCTTGGCAACCTCCCGGGGGGCGAAGATCGGGTCGAGCAGCTTGCGGTACTTCTTGTGGTCCGGTGGATCGATCTGGAGCGGGATCAACGGCCGGACATTCTGGAGGTCCACGGCGTCGGCGTTGGAGGAGAAGACCTCGGGGTGGCGGAAGACCTCCTCGACGTCGGCCCGTCGGGTGAGTGCCACCCCCCGGTCCTCCACCGGGATGACCGGCATCGACTCCCGCAGCATCTTGAACAAGGGCTGCGGATGGGCCGCCATCTCGGGGTCCATGGCGGCGAACGGGTCCTCGGGGGGTGGTGAGCTGTCCATGCGACTCCTTGACGACCGGTGAGGGACCCGTTAGTAGTGGCCCGGCGCCCTCGAACCCTAGGACTCTAGGTCGACTCGGCCGCCCGGCGTCGGGTGCCCGGTGCCGGGTGTCCGGTGTCGGGATCAGGTGGTTCGTTCACGAAGCAGGTCGAGCATCGGGTTGTCGTCGATGGGCAGCAGCGCCGCGTCACCGGCATCACGGCGGAGGTATCCCAGCCGGGTCATGAGGGCGGTGCTGCGCACCAGTGCCAGGGTCTCGTACCAATCGAGTGGGCCGGCACTCCGCCCGGCCGCCTCCTCATACCGGGCGATCGTGGACTCCCGGTCCGGCCAGCCCGGCAGCCGGCGACCGAACAGGCGTTCCATGGAGGTGTCCAGGCTGGTGAACCAGGCCAGATCGTGGCACGGGGCCCCGACCGTGGCCATGTCCCAGTCGAGGACGGCACGGACGGTGAGGTCGTCGTCCACGACCACGTTCTCGAGGCGGGCGTCCCCCCACAGCAGCACCGGCTCCGGCTCCTGATCGGGACGGTGGTTCCGGCACCACTCGAGGGCGTCGACCAGGGTGGCCACCGGTGCGCCGTCGCTGGACCAGGCGAGGTACGCGTCCCAGTGGTCGAGCTCGGCCCCGTTGTCGCGGTGGGGGACGTGCTCCGGACCGGGGGGCACCGCCCGGTGGATCCGGGCCAGCATCTCCACCAGCCCCCGTGCGACCCGACCCCGGGCCGACTCGTCGAGGGAGGTCAGCCAGGGGTCGATCAGGGTGACGCTCCCGGCCACATGGCCGTCCACCCGACGCATGAGCACGAAGGGGCGTCCGATCCACGCCGGGTCCGGCTCGAACACCGGGTCCGCCACCGGGACACCGGCCTCGGCCGCCGCAGACTGGGCCGACGCCTGCGCGGAAAGGTCGTAGTCGGCAAAGGTCCCCGCCCCCCGGGGCGCGGTCCGCAGGACCAGCTCGTGGTCGAGAGGCCGGCCGGACACCGACCATGTCGCCCGGACGAAGACCGTGTCGCTGGAGAACCCGCCACTGGGGCGCTGCCACCTGGCCAGTTCGACCGGGCCTGCCCCCCGGTGGTCGGCCAGCCAGGCGGCGAGTCCGGCCCGCACGCGTTCGTCATCGTCCCCGGGGTCGCCGGCCGACGGCGCGTCCGTCATCAGTTCCCCCTCAGCGGCTCGTGCCCATCGGGGTGAATGTACCGTGGGCCCGTCCTCACCGCCGGATGGACGCATGCGGACCTCCGGCCGAGCTCCCCGGGCCCACCGGGTCCGCCTGGCCATAGAGTGGTGCCCCGTCGACCCCGGGGGAGCCGGGCGACGGGACGTCCAGTCGACTGGGGGAGTGCCGTGGGAGTGTGTGCAGAGTGCCGGCGCGACCGGTCGACGATGCCGTGGGATCCGCGGTGCTGCACGGTGGGTGATTGAGGCTGCGCACCACCTTCCACCAGGCCG
>Ga0209483_1000847_pt1 | contig 24848 bp, 21 predicted proteins | sample NGEPerA_FD_184508 | JGI IMG/M metagenome (GOLD analysis project Ga0209483, IMG submission 184508) | Arctic peat soil microbial communities from the Barrow Environmental Observatory site, Barrow, Alaska, USA - NGEE PermafrostL2-A... | ecosystem: Environmental > Terrestrial > Soil > Wetlands >... | reverse complement strand
GGCCGCGCTGGTCGCCTCACGCCACAACCCAGTTCTCAAAGCCCTCTATCTTCGCCTCCTCGCCAACGGCAAAGCCAAAAAACTCGCCCTTACCGTCCTCATGCGCAAACTCATCATCCTCGCCAACCTCCTCTTGAAAAATCCCAACTTTATCCTTGCCTCTTAAGACAGTTGCTGACCCTTTACCCGTTACATTAAGTCGTGTTCCGTTTTTATTTCCCCGATTTTCTCCGGTTGTCCTCTTTGCAACGCATCTTGCAATTTTCAGCTTTGGTTTTGCCGCCTTCATGCCATGGCGTGATGTGGTCTGCTTCCATTTCTTCAATCTTCCATTTCTTCTTACAATCAGGGCAAACACCTTTTTGCCGCTCGAATGCTTCTCGTTTTTGATTTTCTGTGAATGCACGGATGTTTAGAAACTTCTCTTTTTCGTTCAGCACATAGGAATAAATGCCTTTTTTGTTCGTTACATCTTCGTCCTCCATCAATTTTGCGATTTCCTTTTCCAACTTTTTTGCATCAAGTTTTTTGCCCTTGAATTCGTTGTAGAGAAGCCCAAAAGGAACTCCCTTCATTTCTTTGCGGTAGTTGGTAAAGACCGACTTGACCCAATTGATGACTGCTTGAAAATATTCCCACAAGGCTTTTGCATCTTTGTCATGCTGATGCTCGGACATGTAGTCCTTGATTTTTCCCTCCGAAATCCAGTCAATCGCCGTTTCTAAATATTCTTGTCGGTTTGCTGCACCACTCAAATAATCGTCGCCCAATTTTGGGCGGTTGTTTTTAGAAAAATATCGTTTCGCATCCGAAACCCAAGAACCTGAATAAACAGCATTCCGCAGTTCTTGGTCGGATAGTTGCACGCCTGCAATGTTTATTGTTTCAAACCAGTCCAATTTTTCGCTGTCAGTTCCAGAACAGAAATAAATCATCAGTGGGTAGCTTAAGATTTGCTCTTTTTTATTCTTCGGGAGATTGTGAAATGCCAACCCGTTAATTGAAAAGTCGCCAGCTACATATTGGCAAAGTGAAATCGTTCTTTGTTGTCCATCTATCACTTCAAATTTGCCATCAGCACCCACTGACCAATACATCACATTGAGCGGAAAATCTTTTGTGACGGTGTTGATAACGGCGTCCCGCTGCTTGTCCTTGTAAATGAACTCGCGCTGATACTTCGGTCGAATATCGAGCTTGCCGCCGTATCCAACAACGCCAGCCTCGTCGTTGTCTTCATAACCATCCGCTAATTCGCCTACGGTAATTTTTTTGAGTTCAATTTTCATAGCCGACTGTTTTTGATTAAAACCCGCGCATACATTGCTTTATATTCACCGTTTATTTTGATAACACCACGAGCATTTAGGTCGTTTGCGTTCGCTATTTTTGATTTATCATACTTCTTGGTTCTCAACCCTGAAGAATTTTCTCTGTCCATAATTCCTAAAATTTCAAATTGATCGGGATTATATTTATCAAGGAATGTAATGGGAACCGCCATCAGACCTTCGTAGTCCATTGGAATATCTTTGGTCTTTGAAACTTCTATTGAATTGTAGTTGTCGTATTTCGGATATTCTTTTTTATTGTAATTCTTGAATAGAATTAAATCTTCGTGACGTTTTGAAATATCAAGATTTGTAAACCAACAAGTGTTGTTAGAGGAGACTATTCTGTTTCCATGTTCGTCAACGCGGGCTTCCGTTCCATATAATGAATAATGTTTAGGCACGATAAAACCCGAGAAATTCCGATTGCTATTTATGCCAAGCCATATCTTATTTTCCTTTATCAATTTGAAAATATCCTTGTATGTAATGGCGTTCCAAGTTCCGATAATCAAAAACTTTTTTTTGTATTCAATAAGTTGCCTCACATACTCTCTGAATAATGAAAAAGGTGGATTGGTTACAACAACGTCGGCTTGTTCCAACAGTTTAATACACTCTTTGCTGCGGAAATCTCCATCACTCTCTAAATGCTTAATTCCAATTTCTTCAGGGTCGGGAATGTTGTTTCGATTTTTGTCCCCAGTATATTCCAAGTAAATAGCTTTTTCAGATTTCTTTTCGGTGAATAAATCTGCATTTTGATTCTTGTAGCAGGTGGTAATCAGTTTCTTCAAACCTAATTGCTCAAAGTTGTAGGAGAAATAATGAAAGAAATTGCTGACACGCGGGTCATCACAATTACAAAACACTGTTTTCTTTTTGAGATGTTTTTTGTAATGCCGAAGCTCTTTTTCTATGTCGGAAAGTATTGTGTAGAACTCGTCGTTCTTTTCACTCTTTGCTTTGTGCAAATATTTGTTTGTCGCAATTCGTGCCATTAGCGGCAAGTGTGCGCCGAAAGTTTATCAGCGTCAATCCGCGTTCATCTGCGTTTTGAATTTCGCCCGCGTTTGACTTGGCCAGCGGTTGTGTTTAGCTTGTCCGCATGACTGCGATTGAAGAACGCCGCCTGAAAACGCTGCTCAAGGATGCCGTCACCGAAGTCCTGGAAGAGCGGCAGGACATTTTGCGCGCCGCCGTGCAGGAAAGCCTGGAAGACGCCGCCATGCTCCGCGCCATCCAGTCCGGCGAAAAATCCCGGCCCGTCAGCCGCGCCAAAATTTTCCAGCGTCTCGCCCGTGCCGCGTGAAGACCGCCTTCCGCGAATCCTTCGATTCCGATTTGTGCGCTGTCTTCATCGCAAAGAAATTTACCGTTACTTTCCATGAAATGATTTCCATTCAACGATTCAACCGTTTAACATTTCAACGAATTTTCAAATGCTCACATCACACGAACTCCTCGGTTTCATGTCGCCCGCACTGGCGAACGACATTTTAAGCTTCACCTTTGAATCGGACAAGCCGGCCTACAAGACCACGCTTGCCGCCGTCGCCCAGGCGAAGCACGTCCGGCCGGTTTTTCTGCAACATCAGCCGCGCGCCGAACGCCACACCGCGATGCTGGCCGCGCTCACCCGGCCGAACCTTGACGCCGCCGCCGCCGCGCTGCTCCGCGCCTGGCTCGTAAAAAAACACACGGCCATGCTGGGGGATTTTCTCAACGCGCTGGAGATAAAAAATGAAAACGGCGTGGTGGAAAATCTGCCGCCGGCGATGGACGACGCGAAATTAAAATCAGCGATTGAAATTCTGCTCGCCAAATACCCGCACGAAGTCGTGGCCGTCTATCTGAACGCGTTCAATGACATGAACGAGGCAAGCTGGCCGAACCTGAAAACGTTGCTGGAATCAGATTCGCGGTTGCAGTTGGGTTCTCACTGAAACGAAAACTTTCGCGTCAATCGTAAATCGTATAACGTAAATTTTTTATGGAACCTCAAGCTGACATCGCATTGATCGGGCTGGCCGTGATGGGCCAGAATCTCATCCTCAACATGAACGACCACGGCTTCACCGTCGTGGCATTCAACCGCACCGTTGAAAAGGTTGATCACTTTATTGCCAACGAAGCGAAAGGCACAAAAGTCATCGGCGCGCACTCGTTGCCGGAAATGGTTTCGCTTTTGAAAAAACCACGCCGCGTGATGATGCTCGTCAAGGCCGGCCAGCCGGTGGACGAATTCATCGAACATCTGCTGCCGCTGCTCGAGCCCGGCGACATCATCATTGACGGCGGCAATTCACTTTTCGAGGACACGAACCGTCGCGTGAAGTATTGCGAGGGCAAGGGACTTTTGTTCGTCGGCACCGGCGTTTCCGGCGGCGAAGAAGGCGCGCGGCATGGTCCGTCCATCATGCCCGGCGGTTCGCCCGCCGCGTGGCCGCACGTCAAAGAAATTTTCCAAGGCGTCTCGGCGAAAGTCGAAGGCAATGTTCCCTGCTGCGACTGGGTCGGCGAAGGCGGCGCGGGTCATTACGTCAAGATGGTTCACAACGGCATCGAATACGGCGACATCCAGTTGATCTGCGAAGCTTACAACATTTTGAAAAACGGCCTCGGCATGAGCGCGCCGGAAATCCATGAAGTTTTTGCGGAATGGAACAAGGGCGAACTGGATTCCTATCTCATCGAAATTTCGCGCGACATCATGGCGTTCAAGGACACGGACGGCACGCCGCTCGTGGACAAAATTCTCGACACGGCCGGGCAAAAAGGCACCGGCAAATGGACGGTCATCAATTCGCTGGACATGGGCATCCCGATCACGCTCATGGCCGAGGCGGTTTATGCGCGCTGCGTTTCCGCGTTGAAAGACGAGCGCGTCAAGGCGGCGAAGAAATTGAAAGGCCCGCGTCCCGCGCTCACGAGCATCGCCGCGCATCCCGAAAAGAAAAAAACCTTCATCACCGACATCATGAGCGCGCTCTATGCCTCGAAGATCATTTCCTACGCGCAAGGTTATATGCTTATGCGCGCGGCGGCGGCGGAATACAAATGGCATCTGAACCTTGGCGGCATCGCGCTGATGTGGCGCGGCGGCTGCATCATCCGCTCGCGTTTCCTCGGCAAGATCAAGGAAGCCTACGACAACAATCCGAAGCTCACGAACCTGCTGCTCGACGATTATTTTCGCGGCGAAATCAAACGCTCGCAAAAAGGCTGGCGCAATATCGTCGCTACGGCGGCGAAGAAGGGAATTCCAACTCCGGCGTTCAGCACGGCGCTGGCGTTCTTCGACCAGTATCGTTCCGCCGTTTTGCCGGCGAATCTGTTGCAGGCTCAGCGCGATTATTTCGGCGCGCACACCTACGAACGCGTGGACAAGCCGCGCGGCGAATTCTTCCACACGAACTGGACCGGCCGCGGCGGCACGACCAGCAGCAGCACTTACAACGTGTAAATCGTAGCGGCGTCTCGGCAGAGCGCCGTTGATTGAAGAAAAAATGCGGCGCTCTGCCGAGACGCCGCTACATTATTTCCATGGCAGTTCTGGCCTGCCGGGAAACTTGATTGACCGAGGTTGCTTCGCCTTCTTCGCATGGTAATTTTAATTCGGCGGCACAAGCGGATTTGACCGCGCGGCAAAAATTTTGCACAATTGCGGCATGGCAAGCAGCTTTGGACAATTGTTCCGCATCACGACGTGGGGCGAATCACACGGCGGCGGCGTGGGCGTGGTCGTGGATGGCTGCCCGCCGCGCCTGAAACTTTCCGAAGCGGACATCCAGCCGGATTTGGATCGTCGCCGTCCCGGCCAATCCAAAATCGTCACGCCGCGCAAGGAATCCGACACGGTGCAAATCCTTTCCGGCACGTTCGGCGGCAAGACGCTCGGCACGCCGATTTGTCTCTGGGTGAAAAACGAGGACGCGCGGCCCGAAGCGTATTCGGAAATGAAAACGAAATTCCGCCCGTCGCACGCGGATTTTACTTACTTCGCCAAATACGGCATCCGCGCGTGGGCGGGCGGCGGCCGCGCGAGCGCGCGCGAAACGGTTGGCCGCGTGGCCGCCGGTGCGATTGCGAAGAAAATTTTGCGGGAACGCTTCGGCGCTGAAACTCTGGCTTACGTCAAGCAAGTCCAGCGAATCATTGCGGACGTGAACCCGGACAAAGTGAAATTTTCCGAAGTCGAATCAAACATCGTCCGCTGTCCCGACAAAATTGCGGCGGAAAAAATGATCCGGCTCATCGAAAAAATGCGGCGCGAAGGCAACACCGTCGGCGGCATCGTCGAAGGCATCGCGCGCGGCGTGCCGGCGGGCTGGGGCGAGCCGGTTTTTGACAAGCTCGAAGCGGATTTGGCGAAGGCGATGTTGAGTCTGCCCGCGTCGAAGGCGTTTGAAATCGGCTCCGGTTTCGGCGGCATTTTGCTGACGGGCCGCGAGCACAATGACGCTTTTCGCGCGCGGAACAAAAAAGTTTTCACGACGACAAACCGTTCCGGCGGCATTCAGGGCGGCATCTCGAACGGCGAAACAATTTTTTTCCGCGTCGCGTTCAAGCCCGTCGCGACGGTCATGCACGAACAAAATACCGTTGACGAAAAATTTGAAAACACGACGCTCAAGGGCCGCGGCCGTCACGACCCGTGCGTGCTGCCGCGCGCCGTGCCGATGATTGAGGCGATGACCGCCTTGGTGCTGGTGGATCACGCGCTGCGGCACAAGGCGCAATGCGGTTGAAATTTCCCTGAATTCAGCGAAGATTATTTTATGCCGGAAAAAACCATCAGCGAAATCTCCCAGGACCTGCGGCGGATGCACACGAAGGCCGTCGAGGCGGGGCAGCGGGAAAACGCGGACTACGCCATCGCGCTGTTCTGCCAGATTCTGGAAAAAGAGCCGGGGTTTTTTGAATGTCGCAAGGAGCTGCGCGCGGTGCAGTTCAAAAAGGCGGGCGTCGCCAGCACGGGGTTTTTCAAAAAAATGCTGAGCGGCGCGGGTTCGTCGCCGCAGATCGCCAGGGCCAAAATGATCATCGGAAAAAATCCCGCCGAGGCGATGGCGGTTGCCGAGCAGGTTTTGAACGGCGACCCGACGAGCGCCGCCGCGCACCGCATCATCGCCGACGCGGCGCAGGCCTTGGAGATGCCGCAGACGATGGTTTTTGAACTGGAGACGATGGCTAAAAATTCGCCGAAGGACAAGGCGCTGGTCCTGGAATTTGCCAACGCGGTGGCCGAGACCGGCAGCAGCGCGGGCGTCGCCGAAAAAATCCTGGCCGAACTCATCCGCACGTCGCCCTACGACACGGATTTGCTGCAAGTATCGAAAAATCTTTCCGCGCACAAGACGATGAACGAGGGCGGCTACGGCGCGCTCGCAGGCGGCGAAGGCTCCTACCGCGACATTTTGCGGAACAAGGACGAGGCCGTTTCGCTGGAACAGGAAAAGCGCGTGCAAAAATCCGAGGACGTGGCCGAACGGCTCATCGGCGAATACGAGGCGCGCATGAAAACCGAGCCGGACAACCTCAAGAACCAGCGCAATCTCGCGGAACTTTACACGCAGAAAAACAAGTTCGACGAGGCGCTGGAGATTTACGCGCGCCTCAAAAACACCGAACTCGGCAACGATTCGTCGCTCGACCAGGCCATTGCAGCCACGACCGTCCGCAAGTTTGATTTTGCCATCGCGCAGTTGAATCCGTTCGCGCCCGAACACGCGGAGCAGGTGGCGCAGCTTCAGGCAAAGAAGCTGGATTACCAGCTCGCCGAATGTCAGAAGCGCGTGGAAAAATATCCGACCGACCTCGCCATCCGTTTTGAGCTGGGCGTGCTTTATTTTCAGGCCGGCAAAATCGGCGAGGCGACGGCGGAGTTTCAGAAGGCGCAGCAAAATCCGCACAAACGGCTCGCCGCGATGAGTTATCTCGCGCAATGTTTTGCGAAACGGAAAATGTTCGACCTCGCGGCGCGCACGTTGCAGAACGCCATCAAGGAAAAGCCCGGCTTTGACGAGGAAAAGAAGGACCTGATTTACAACCTCGGCTGCGTGCTGGAAAGCATGGGCAAAAAAGAGGAGGCCATCGAGCAGTTCAAGATCATCTACGAAACGGACATCGGCTACCGCGACGTCGGCGCGAAGGTGGATGCGTATTATGCCGGGCAGTGAATTGAGATTTTCCAGAAGAATTGTTCTGGACAAAGGAAACGTCAAAGAAGATAACTTTGAAAATGTTATGCGGAACATCAGGAATCATTTGTTCCAGCGGCTTTTAATTTTTATGGCAATTGCGCCGCTGCTTTCCCAATCGCTTGAGGCGCGCGGGGAGGTGATTTTGCTGCACGGCCTCTGCCGCACCAGCCGCTCGATGATCCCGATGGCAAAGGCGCTGACGCTGGCCGGCTACACGGTTCGCAACGTGGATTATCCTTCGCGCTCCGCCTCCATCGCACAACTGGCCGAAACCGCCGTCGGCCAGGCGGTCGCGGATTGCGAGCGTGACGGCGCGACGAAGATAGATTTCGTCACGCACTCGCTCGGCGGCATTCTGGTGCGCAGAGGTTCTCAACATACTCGTCAAACTGCGCTTGCCCCAGCACCTCGTTGAGCTTGGCATAAAATGGATGCCCGGGTCCGGTGCCCAGTTTTGCCGCGGGTATGAACAGTTCGTCTTGCAGGGGTTTGCGTTTTCCTAAAAGCCATTGGAACCCTTTAAAGCCCCGGCGAATGCAGCCAGGTCAATCGGCGCGGACGCCAGCCCTTTTTTTAGATTGGCCACGGATTTGTCCAGCATCTTCAAGGAACGGATAGAAATGGCCTGGGGCGACACCAGCACGCGCGGTTCCAGATAAAAGCAGCCGTTTGACAGGGCCTTGACGTGAAAATACTTCGTCTTGGCGCTGCGCAGACTGATGCGTCGTTTTGCATCGGCGGCAACGTCGTAATCTTCCACCACCGTGAGGGGTTGTTTCTGCGTTAATGTCGGCATGACTGGACTATGGTGGGATTTCCCACTGTTGTCAACGACATCTAATCGTATTTTTCACCCGGCGGGAGAAGTTCAATCTTGGCGATGCGCGGCCCGCGTGAAGGATTCGAGGCTGTGCAAATTAACGATGCAATTTGTGGGGTGAAATTAACCGTGTCGGCGTTTTCGTTTTTGCAAGCGTGCCGGGCGCAGTTTGATTGCTGGGAAAGAAATGTGATCATGGTTCGTCCATTATTTCGTTGTCGTCATTCCGCGCCGGGTCAACATCAGCGATGATGAATGGCGGTGGTTGGTGCATCGGCGGTCGTGGCGTGATGATGATGCCGGAAATAATCTTGGCGGAGTTTCCCTGTGGTCGTTTCCGCCGCAAGCCGCCGCTCAACACCCAGGCAATCACCGCCAAGGACAGCCAGACGAACACGAGGTAACAATAAACGCCGTAATTCTGAATCAAGGCGTCCAGAAAATTAGCACCGCAGCCGGATTTAAGTTCATGGCTGGCCCTCCGCTGAATTGATGATAGCGAGAACCGCTGCTTTGAGTGGGGCCGAAAGTTTATCCCAAGCCGTGACAATTCGTGTCAGGTCGGGACACGGAGGGATTGAATTTTGGGAGTCTATTCGGGAGTCATCTTCAGATTTCCCAATAAAAAGTGGCGGAGAGAGGGGGATTCGAACCCCCGATACGGCTTTTGACCGTATACCGGTTTAGCAAACCAGCGCCTTCAGCCACTCGGCCATCTCTCCGTCAACAAATTCCATGTTCATTAACACCCTGATTGAACACCCTTTTGAGGCTTTAAGCCGTCTTTCGGTGTTCTCAAATGACAGGCGTGTCAAACTTGGAGCGACACGTCGCTGCTCGCACGCACTATGTCAGAATCAAGCAAGATGGCAACCTCCTTCGTCAATGCACGGTGATCAAAAACGCCAGAGCAGGCGCGTTTTTACGGCGGGAGCCAGCTTGAATTTTTCGCCAATCCGCAAACCTTCGACCCAGAAAATTTCACCGCGCGCCGTCGCCGCCAAAACCAAGTCCCGCCGCTGCGTCGCCGGGACCTTTGCGTTCACAAACAAATCCTGCAACTTCACAGGCGACCGCATTCCGGTCGGCTGAAAACGGTCGCCCGCGCGCCAGTGCCGAAAAATGATTTCATCGCCGATCTCGTCCGCGTCGAAAATTTCTACGCCGGCTTTTTTCTGCGGCAGCTTGAAAGTTTTCTGCGGCTGGATTTGCCAGCGGAATTTTTTACCGCCAAATTCAGCCTGCCCTGCCCGGCCACGCAGTTTCAGTTTGAGTTCAGCCGCGTTGAATCCAGTGATGGAGCGTTTGCGCAATTTAATTTGCCCGGCTTCATCACGCGCCGCCGCCTGACTGGAACTGACGCTGACGAATTTGCCCGGCGCTTCCCGCAATTGTTCAATCAGTTCAAAATCCGCAACCAAACCAAGCTTCACGAGTCTCATTTGCAAAACGCGCCGCTGAACTACGACGCGCAATTTGTCGAAACCATTTTTCGGGAGCGCCGGCATCCCGCTGGCGTGAATTCGCCTTTTGTGCGGCGCCGTGCCATCGGGATGCCGGCGCTCCCAGTGCCGGGCCGTTTCGCCGACAAATTCAGATTCCGCTCCGACAATTTCCATGACGCGCAAAACGGCCCTGGCCAGGCCGGGCTGGTAATTTTTTTGCAGCAGCGGCAGCAGTTCGTTGCGGATCCGGTTGCGCAGAAAATTTGCGGAAAAATTGGTGGCGTCGTCGCGGAACGGGATTTTGTTCGCGCGGGCGAAGGCGAGAATTTCGCCTTTTGAAAAACCGAGCAGCGGGCGGGCGAGTATGATTCGTTCGCTGGCGGGCGATGGCGAACGCCATTTCATCCCGGCCAATCCCTCGCCGCCGGCACCGCGCAGCAGGCGCAGAAAAAATAATTCAACCTGGTCGTCCGCGTGGTGCGCGAGTGCGACGACGGAGGTTTTCTGTTCGCGCGCCGCGTGCGCAAAAAATTCATGGCGCAGTTTCCGCGCCGCCATTTCCACGGAGGTTTTTGACCGGGCGGCGAACTGTTTCACGTCCGCGCGTCCGGTCGAAAACGGCAGCCGCAATTTTTTTGCCGTCTGCCGGACCAGTTTTTCATCCGCGTCGCTGGCGCGTCCGCGCAACTGGTGGTTAAAGTGCGCGACGGAAATTTTCCAGCGGTTCTTTTTTGCGAGTGAATTCAAAACGTGCAGCAAAACCATCGAGTCCGCGCCGCCGGAAACGGCGACGAGGATTTTTTGTCCGCGCAAAAGCAGACGGCGGCCGTGGATTTCGCCTTCGACGCGCTGGAGGAATTCGCTCACGCGGCCATCTTGCTTTTTTTTCGCGCGGCGGGCAAGCAGCCGGATCATTGCGAAAGCTTGAGGCGGTAAAACCGTTGTGGCGCGGAGCTGACGGCGTTGGTGTCTGAAATCGTCAAGGTGGCGCCGGTGGTGATCAGCGGTTTGCCAAGATTAATCCAGTTGGCCTGCGTGAGGTTCGTCGTGTATTGCACTTGATAGACCAGACCGGAGACCGCGTTCCACGCGAGATTGAAGCTGGCGTTTTCACTTTGCGCCGATTTGAACTCCGGCGGCAAAAGCGGTGTCACGCTGACGTCATCAACGCCGAGATAATAGGGCGTGTCTTCAAATCCAAGCTGAAGAACCGTGCTCGCGCCTGCGGCGGTGACAAAGAACTGAAGGTTGGTCCAACTGGTGTATGGCACGTTGGTGGAGTTGTAGATCGTCGTGCCGTTCCATTGCACGAAAAACTGGTTGGGCGTCGCGCCGTAACGGTTGCTCGGAATGTCCAGCCACAGGGAAACCAGATAATTTTGTCCCGGGGAAGTTGTCAAAGTTTGGGAAAGATAGCCCAAAGAAGGGTATTGGCCCAGCGCCGCGCCATAACTTCCGGAGTGAACCAGGCTGCTGCCGGTCGTAACGATGTTGTAAGTGCTGCTGGCGTTCAACGTCCAGCCGGTGAAATCACCCGTCTCAAATCCGCCGTTCTGAACCAGCGGGCCCGTCTGCAACGTGAACGGCAGGCTGATCGTCCAGCCGCCCTGATTGGTGAACACCAGGCTGTCCGTGTAAGTTCCCGCGCCCAGACTGCCGGCGGCGGCATTCAGGCTGGCCGTCAGCGTGGTTTGTCCGCCCGCCGGCAACGTGCCGCCGGACGACGAGGCGTTCAGCCAGGATGAGGTGTTGATGACGCTCCAGTTCAGCACGGCCGAACCCATGTTGGTCAGCACGAAATCTTGCGAAGTGATGCTGAAAGGTCCGCCGACCAAACCGGCGGAGGTGAAGCCGGTTGCCGGCAAAACGGCCAGCGGCGGCAGAACTTGCAACGCGAACTGGCGGAGTTGGGCAATGCCCGTGGTTTGATTGGTGAACCAGACGTTCGCGGAATAATTTCCCACCGGCAGACTGTCCGCCGCCGAAGTCAAATCTGCCGTGACACTGGTTTGCTGGCCGCCCGCGAGCACGCCGCCGGCGGGCGAACAGTTGAGCCAGGACGAAGTGTTGATGAGGCTCCAGTTCAGCGACGACGCGCCGGAATTGGTCAGCGTGAAAATTTGCGGCGTGCCGCCAAACGGCCCGCCTGCCTGTCCATTTACAGTAAAACCCGCCAATGGCGAAACGCCCAGCGGGTCGGCCGGACTGGCGAGCGCGTTAATCAGATTCATCCCGTTCGGCGTGCCCAAGCCGGTGCAAAGGTCGTAACCGGCCGTGGCATAAAACAAACTGGGGCTGCTGCTCGAAGTGTTGTTGCCGGTCGTGACATCGTTAAAGCAACTGGCGTAGTTTGCGCCGGCAGCGAGGGTGTAAATGGCGGGATTGATGAAGCCAACGGACGTTTCCCCGTTGGCGGCGGCCTGTTGATTGACCAGCGCCGTGAAGCCCGCCCACAATGGCGCGGCGCAACTCGTCCCGCCCACTTCCTCGCTTGAACCGTTGCCGCCGTAAGCCACATAAACATTGTCCGCCGTCAGCGCCACGTCGGGAATATTCCGGTTGCTGGCCGAACCTCCGCGCCCGGCCAGATTGCTGACGTTGGTCTGCCAACTGGGGATGGCATAGTAAGAACTGATCCCGCCGCTGCTGCCCTGGCCGTTGCCCCAGTTCCAGACCGTTTCTGAAGAATAAGAACTGCCGCCGCCGCTCATCGCCAGCGTCGTCCCGCCCACCTGCGTGATGTAAGGACAACTGGAAGGCGCATTTTCCAGCGAAGTCCGGTCAACGCCGTTGACCGAACTTGCGCCCGTCGTAAAAGCGTCGCTGTCACCGGAAGCATTGAAATAAGTCTGCCCCGCCGCCTGCATGCTTTTGAAGATGTTGTCCGTCGTTGTGCTTGGCCCGAGGTTCCAGCCCCAAGAGCTGCTCAAGTTTTTCACCGTGCTGCCGAAGGCGAGCATGGAATTCAAAACGTCGTTCTGTTTGCTGCCTTCAAACACCACGATTTTTGCCAGCCCCGGCGCGATGGCCATCGCCATTTCAATGTCCAGCGACACTTCAACGTCCGCATCCTTAATGCCGCTGTAACCAGGTGTCCCGCTGACTCCGTTGGTCAAAACAGTTTGGATGACAATGTTCGTCCGGCCGCCGCCCGCCGCCGCCGCGTAAGCCGCTATGTCATTGGCATAAAAACCGTCAAATTCCAGCAAGCCGACCATCTGGCCTGCGCCAGTCAAGGTTGTGTCAGAGGCATAAGCGTTGCGAAAATCATCGCCGAAATAGGCGCCGACGCCGTCTGGAGACGTGCCGCCTTTGGGCGCGGCCGCAGCCTGCGTTGCGTCAAGCCGGTGGAATTTCGGATGCGGACGCGAAAAATCGCTCAAGCCTTGAATGTCCGCCACCGGCAGCGCCGCAGCCACCGTCGGCTCGGTGTCCGGCGCAAAAAAATCCCGCGCCTCTGACGGATGCCGGTATGTCCGCAGCGTGATGTGAAACGCTTTTTCCACCGCCGCCGCCGGGCCGGTCACGTCCAGCACCAGCCGGTTGCCGTAAGTCGCGGTGACGGCCAGGCCGTTTGTCCGCGCAAAATTTTTCACCGCCTCGTAATCTGGTTCCGTCGGACCAAACCGCGCGGTGAACTCTTCCGGCGTCAGGTAGTGTCTGAAATTCGGGCTGGCCGGGTCTTGAAGCTGCGCGAGAAAACTGTCCAGTCCCGCCGCATCGCGCAACGGCAGCCCGATGGCCAGCCACAACTGGTTCGTCGCCGCCAGCCGGCCTTTTGGCGTCAGGCTGGCGATGACGTCTGGCACATGACCCGGCAGCACCTTCAAATCCGCGCCAAAAATGGGACAAATTCCGCACAGCAGAACCAGCAGGACAGTGACGAGTGACGAGTGACAAGCGATGAGTTTTTTGCCCGTCACTCGCCACTCGCCACTCGTCACTTGTTTTGTTTTCAGCATTTTTTTCAAAGTTATGAGTGACAAGTGACCAGTGATGAGCGCAGAAAAATTCTTCCCGTCACCCGTCACTTGTCACTCGTCACTCCATAAAGCACGTCATGTTCCAATTTGGTTGAAAGTTGCAGGTTGAACGTTGCAGGCTGGAAATTGAAAAACCTGCAACTTTCAACCTTCAACCTTCAACTGGCACTTACGATGGCACAACTTACTTTGGAAACGGCTAAAGTCAAAGTTATGAGTGACAAGTGACAAGTGATGAGCCGCAGAAAAATTCTTCCCGTCACCCGTCACTTATCACTCGTCACTCCATCGGCAGGCCGATGAAGTCCATCCCGACAAGGCAGACGTCATCTTCGAATTCACCGCCGGCGGCGAACATACGGACGACTTGCAGCAGTTCATCAAACAAAATTCCCGGCGGATGATGCAGAAGATTTTTCGCGTCGAGCAGGAGGCGTTGCTGCGAGTAAAGCTCCTCGTTCTGTCCCTGCACCTCGTAAAGGCCGTCGGTGAAGAGCATCAGAAAATCGCCGGGCACGAGCCTGGTCTCGCTCGTTTCGTAAGGCGGTTCCTCAAAAAGTCCGAGCGCGGGCTGGCCGCGCCCGCAGACGTTGGCCAGCGGCTCGACGCGGTCGAGCGAGCGGCGGACGAGCAGCGGCTTGGGATGCCCGGCGTTGGCGTAGCGCAACCGGCCCGTGCGGCAGTCGGCCACGGCGTAGAACGCGGTGGTGAGCATCGGCGAACCGGTGTTTTTCAAAATCGCGCACAGGTCGGAATTTAATTTCCGCAAAAAATTTCCCGGCTCGCGCGCGAACGGTTTCAATTCCTCGGACAATGCGCGGATCATCGCCGTCACCAGCGCGGCGCGCACGCCGTGGCCGGTCACGTCGCAGATGAACACGCCGGCCTCGGTGTCGGAAATGGCCGAGACGCTGAAAAAATCGCCGCTGACGGATTCCGCCGGCTGGTAGCGATGGACGAATTGGAACGCGCTCTGTTCCGGCGGGACGCCGGGCGGAAAAACCGGATACTGCTGCGGCAGCATGACGAGCTGGATTTCGCGCGCGGTCTGAAGATTTTCGAGCATGAGGTTGTTCTTGGCCTGCAACTCCTCGCGGCTGCGCGCCAGCTCGGCGGTGGTGCGGCGGATCTGCTCGTCAATGCGGATTTTTTCTGTGACGTCCCATAACATCCCCTGCAGGCCGATGACTTTGCCGGACTCGTCGCGCAACGGCGTCTTGATGACATGGTGATACAATTTTTCGGAAGCGCCCACGGGCTGGGTTTCCTCGGTGATTTCCATGGTCCGGCCTGATTCCACGATGACCAGATCGTCGCGCCAGTATTTTTCGGCGGCATCCTTGCTGAAAAAGTCAAAATCTGTCTTGCCGATAATGTCTTCCAGCTTGCGGCCGACATGCTTGCAATACGGCTGGTTCGCAAACGTGAACCGCCCCTGCAGATCGCGGCGGAAAACGCCCTGCGGCATCGTTTCCACCAGCGAATGATAAAGCGATTCGGAGCGCTGCAACGCCTCCTCCGTCTGCCGTTGCTGCGTGATGTCCTCGACCGTGCCTTCGTAATAAAGCAGTTTTCCCTGCGCGTCGCGCACGGCGCGGCAGTTCTCCTCGATCCAGATGATGCTGCCGTCCTTGCGGAAAATTTTCGACTCGAAGCCGCTCAAGGTGTCGTGCTCCTGCATGAGCCTGACAAATTCCTCGCGCCGGCCGGGGTCAACATAGAGCCGGTTGGCGATGTCCTTGATGTTCGCCATCAGTTCGACGGGCGAGTTGTAGCCGTAAATCCGCGCGAGCGCGACGTTCGCCAGCAGATAATGGCCGCCGGGCGTCGTGCGGAAAATTCCCTCCACGAGATGGTCGAAGATGCCGTAGTAATTTTCCTTTTCCTCGACCAGCGCCAGCCGCTGCTCATGGCTTGCGATGGAACATTGAACCGCGTGACGCAGCGAGGCGGCCGTCATCCGGTCGCGGTCCAGGTAATCCTGCGCGCCGCTGTAGATCGCCTCCGGCAGAAAAGTTTCGTCCTCGCCCGGCCCGATGACGAGCATCGGCAGCCGCGCGGCCTTCGTGGTGAACATGGTGATTTGAAACAGCGCGGCGGCGTTCGCCTGCGGAACCTCAAAGATCACGACGTGGAAATTGTTCGTCGCCTGCATCGCCAGTCCCGCATCAACGGACGGCCCGACCGTCACGGCCATGTCGCCGGCCGGCGAACGCAACAGCTCCCCGATGCGGCGCGAAAGATTTTCATCGCCGCTGATCAGCAGAATTTTTAGAGGTTCGTTTTCCACGCCCGCTCCGGTCGGTAAAAAATACAGTGTCCGCGAATTCCCGCAAGCGCGTTGCAAAACACTTTTACGTTTCAACTTTTCAACGCCACCGGCCATGCTACCCTGTCTGCCTGAAAAATGCCGAGTGTTTTCATCAAAACTTACGGGTGCCAGATGAACGAGCGCGACAGCGAAGCCGTCGCCGCCCAGCTCGTGGCCAAGGGCTATTCGCTCGCCAAGTCCGAGGCGAACGCCGACGTGGTTTTGTTGAACACTTGCAGCGTGCGCGATCTCGCCGAGCAGAAGGCGATGAACAAGATGAAAAATCTCGCCGGCACCGCGCGCAAGAATAATCCCGACCAGATTCTTGGCTACCTCGGTTGCATGGCGCAAAGTCGCGGTCAGGAACTCATCGAGAAACTGCCGGACGTGGATTTGGTTTTAGGCACGCAGAAATTTCATCGCGCGGCGGAATACCTCGACGAACTGCTCGCCGGCAAACGCGAAAAAATCGTGGACGTCGAAACCGAAGCGAAAAGTGAGGCGACCATCCGCGAACATCTGCTCAACGGCAGCGCCAAAACTTCCGTGTCCGCGTTCGTCAGCATCATGCAAGGCTGCAATCAATACTGCACCTTTTGCATCGTGCCTTACACGCGCGGCGAGGAACGCAGCCGCACGATTGACGACATCGTCGCCGAATGCCGCGAACTTGTCGCGCGCGGCGTGCGCGAAATCACCCTGCTCGGCCAGATTGTGACGAGCTTCGGCAAACGCGAAAAGCGTGACGAGTGGCAAGTGACGAGCGACACGAAAATCTTGTCACCCGTCACCCGTCACTTGTCACCGTTTGTTAAACTCCTCGAAGCCGTTCACACAATTGACGGCCTCGAACGCATCCGTTTCACCTCGCCGCATCCGAAAGGTTACGGCGACGATTTAATTGACGCCTACGCGCGGCTGCCGAAATTGTGCGAGAGCGCGCACCTTCCGTTGCAAAGCGGCAGCGACCGCATCCTGAAACTGATGCACCGTGGCTACACGCGCGAACGCTTCCTCGGCATCGTCGAGAAACTCCGTCGCACCAAACCGGGGATCGGCATCACCACGGACATCATCGTCGGCTTTCCAGGCGAGACCGAGGAAGACTTTGAACTGACGCTGTCACTCGCGCGCGAAGCGCAGTTCGACAACGCCTACATTTTCAAATACTCACAACGCCGCGACACGCCCGCCGCCGAAATGCCCGACCAGGTGCCGCAATCCGTTCGCGAGGAACGCAATCATCGCCTGCTGGAACTCGTGAATGAAATCGCCGCGCGCAAATACGACGGCTTCATCGGGCGGCAAGTGGAAATTTTAGTTGAGGGGCCGAGCAGGAAAAACGCGGCGCGTTACACCGGGCGCACGCGCTGCAACCGCATCGTGCTGTTCGACGGCAGCACCCGCCATCAGGGTCAGCTCATGGACGTGAAGATCGAGCGCACCGGCTCCTTCACGCTCTACGGCGACCCGGCGATTTTGGAGTGAATTCGTTGGAACAATTTTCAGACTCAAGAAGCTCCGCGGGAATGAATCAAGGAAGAAAAATTTAACTGACAAGCATCAATTCTGTTCCGACTCCGTCGTCACAGGTTGTGCTTTCCCTTTCAGCGCGCCGATGAGCGCGTGCCACGAAAGGATCGCGCACTTAACGCGCGCCGGATATTTGTGGACGCCCGCGAACACCGCCAGCTTGCCGACATCGCCGGTCACTTTACCGGTCGTGACCATTTCGCGCACTTGCTCGAAAGTTTTTTCCGCTTCGGCCCTGGTTTTGCCTTTGACGTTGTCGGTCAGCAACGACGCCGACGCCTTGGAAATGCAGCAACCGGAGCCGACAAAACTTGCGTCTTTAATCACATCACCGTCCAGCGTGAGGAACAATTTCAGATTGTCGCCGCACAATGGGTTGTAACCTTGCGCCGTGCAGGTCGCCGCAGGCATTTCGTGGAAATTGCGCGGCTGCTTGCAGTGATCCAGAATCACCTGCTGATAAAGATCGTTGACGTCGTCGAACATAAATCAATTTACCGCAGAGACGCAAAGACGCAGAGAAAAACTTTTATTCGCAGCTAAAAACTCTGCGCCTCGGCGTCTCTGCGGTTAAAATTATTTTCCAATCAAATGCGGATTCGCCTCCAGCCGGTCCCACACGAGCTTGTCAATCACCTCGCGCGCCGGCTCGCACTTGATGCGCTCGATGATCTCGCCGGCAAAGGCGTGAATCAACATCTGCCGCGCCGTGTCCGTGCCGATGCCGCGCGAACGCAGATAAAAAATGGATTCGTCGTTCAACTGGCCGATGGTCGCGCCATGCGTGCATTTCACGTCGTCGGCGTAAATTTCCAATTGCGGCTTCGTGTCCGCCGTCGCGTCGTCGGAAAGCAGAAGATTTTTGTTCGTCTGTTTCGCATCGGTTTTTTGCGCGATGGGATGAACGTAAATGCGCCCGTGAAAAACACCCTTCGATTTGTCGTCAAGAATGCCGTTGAAATATTCGTGACTCGCGCAATGCGGCTGCGCGTGTTCGACAATCATGTGATGGTCGGCCAACTGCTCGCCGCGCGTCAGATAAAGTCCGTTCAAAATACATTCCAGACCTTCGCCCGCGAGTTTCGTGCGGATGTTGGTGCGCGACAGTTTTGCGCCGAGCGCGAAGGAATGGACGGTCACGTTGCTCGCGCGGCCAAATTCGCCCGCGATGGTCGCGATGTGAAACGCGTCCACTGCTTCGTCCTGCAACTTGATGTGTTCCACTTTGGCATTGTCGCCCGCGAGAATTTCCGTCACCGCGTTCGTAAAATACGCGACGTTGCCAGTGCTGATGTAACTTTCCACGACGGTCAATTTGCTGTTCGCCTCGGCGATGACGAGGTTGCGTGGCAAAATTGTTTCGCCATTTTGTTTTGCGGACGAAATATAAATCAACTGCACCGGCTCGGCGACTTCCACGCCAGCGGGAACAAAAATAAATGCGCCGTCGGTGAAAAACGCCTGATTCAACGCGGCAAAGGTGTTGTTGGCCGTGTGCGCGTATTTGCCAAGATGCTTTTCGATAGTGGAACAGGCTTCCAGCCTGTTTTGGGCAGGCAAGATGCCTGCCCCACTACCCAGCGCCGCCGCCAGATTTTCAATCCGCACGCCGCTGGCAACGGGCTTGATACTGGAAAGTTTCGCGCAGAAAAATCCGTTCACGAACACAAGGCGGTGGCCGGACAATTTTGCAAAAGCCGATTCATCAATCAATTTTGTTTCCGCGCCGTTCACGGAAACTTCCTTGGCGAGTTGAAAATTCAATTTTGCAATCGGCGTAACGTTGGTAAAACGCCAGTCTTCGTCGTGCAACGTCGGAAAGCCCTGGTCGGCGAAACTGGCGATGCCGGCCTTGCGCAGCGGCGCGAGCCATTTCGGCTGCGACGATGTGGATTCAAGCTGCGAAAATTTTCCAACTAACAATTCCGTCCCGTTGTTTGCTTTTTGCGTCATAGTCAACTTTCTATCGAACGAACAGTTTTCCACGCAATCGCGTTGCGTGCAAGCTTGCGCTTCACCGGAGCGCGGACAGCTTGTCCGCGCGTTGGAGTTCAAGCTTTAGCTTGTCTTCGTGCGATGCAGGCTAAACCCTGAACTCCAACAAAAGCCGTCCGCGCTCCGCAAACTTGTTTTCGAGCGCGAAGCTGGCAACCTGTCGCCATGTTGTCACAGGAAGAAATTCAAAACGCGCTGAAGGCTGTCAAATATCCCGGCTACTCGCGCGACATCGTTTCATTCGGCCTCGTCAAAGAAATTTCCGCCGCGAACGGCGCGGTGAGCGTGACGATGCAATTGACCTCGCCGAACCCCGAAGCCGCGCAACAAATCAAAGTCGAAAGCGAACGCGTCCTGAAAAATCTTCCCGGCGTGAATCACGTTCACGTCGAAGTGCGCCAGCCTGCCGCCGGATCAGCCGCGCCGACAAATCCATTTGCGAATCAGAATAAAGTTTCCGGCGTGAAACGCATCATCGCCATCGCCAGCGGCAAGGGCGGCGTGGGCAAATCCACTTGCTCGGTGAATCTCGCCTGTGCGCTCACACATCTCGGCGCACGAGTCGGCTTGCTGGATTGCGACATTTACGGGCCGAGCATTCCGCTGATGATGGGCGTTCACGAAAAACCGACCGTCAACGAAGCCGCGCGCCTCGTGCCGCCATCCAATCACGGCGTCAAGGTGATGAGCATCGGACTTTTGCTGACGGACGACCAGCCGGTGATCTGGCGCGGGCCGATGATCACGAAAACCATCCAGCAATTTCTCCTTGCCGTCGAGTGGGGCGAACTGGATTTTTTGCTCGTGGATCTGCCGCCGGGCACGGGCGACGCGCAGCTTTCGCTCTGCCAGACCGTGCCGCTCGACGGCGGCGTCATCATCAGCACGCCACAGGAAGCGTCGCTCGGCGTCGTGCGCAAAGGCATCGCGATGTTCCGCAAAGTGAACGTGCCGATCCTCGGCATCGTGGAAAACATGAGCTATTTCACCGCACCGAACGGCGAGCGCGTGGAAATTTTCGGTCACGGCGGCGGCAAGGACGAAGCCGCGCGGCAAAATGTTCCGTTCCTCGGCGAAGTGCCGATCTTCACCGAAATCCGCGAAGGCGGCGACCGGGGAATGCCGATTGTGGTCTCCACGCCGAACCACGCGGCGGGCAAGGCGTTCATTCAAATTGCGGAAACGCTCGTGGAAAATTTTGACGATTCGCAAACAATTGCAAAGCGACGCAGTGAAGGAACTATTTCTCACGCGGAATTAAAGAAAGGTAAATAAATCTGAAATGAACTCCTTTGCAAACCAAGCTGTCGTAGCGGCGTGTCGGCAGACCGCCGCATTTTCAAAGACATTACAGATGCGGCTCTCTGCCGAGGAGCCGCTACGCCGCCTTTGGGAAGTCTTGAAATAATTTTAACCACGGATGAAACACAAATTGAACACGGGTAAAAAAGATTTTGCGTTCACGCTGGTTGAACTGCTGGTCGTCATTGCCATCATCGCAATTCTTGCGGCGCTTTTGCTAACGGCAATTTCACAATCGAAAGGAAAAGCGCTGCGAATTCAATGCGCGAATAATGTGCGGCAATTGGGAATTGGATTGCAAACATTCGTGACGGACAACAACGCCTATCCTTTATATTACAATCCAGAATATGCAAACGGCGGTTATTCTGAAAATAAATTTGATTGGATTCATACATTGGATGACGTGCTGACGACTCACATTCGCCTTAACACTACTGGAATTTGGCAATGTCCCGCCGCAAATAAACCAGCTAACTGGCAGAAAAAGTTAGCTTATTTCAGTTATGGTTACAATTGGGTGGGCATGAGTTCATGGGAGGATACCAATTCACTTGGGCTTGGCGGACATCACGCTTACGGTTTGTCCTTATCTCCGGGCAACACTCGACATGATCCCGTTTCGCCTGTGAGCGGAACGGAAGTTGTCAATCCAAGCGAAATGATGGCCATTGGCGATGGATTCGCTGGCGGGAATGGGACAATCAAAGATGGAACCGAATTGTGGCGGACTTACGACCTTACACATCTTATATATCCAAGTGCCGGAAGCGACAAGAGAGCCAACGCCCGTCACCAAGGCAAAGCCAACGTGGTCTTTTGCGACGGCCACGTCGAATCGCCGACGCTGCAATTTCTGTTTGAAGACACCAGCGACGCCGCCCTGTCCCGCTGGAACCGCGACCACCAGCCGCACCGCGAAAAACTTTCGCCGTGATTATTAAGGTTGAGCAAATCACCTGATTGTCGTAAGCTGAAAGCGTGATGAAAAAAATCGCCGCCGTCAAAGTTTTGGATGATTACCGCGTCTGGCTGCGCTTCAACGACGGCGCGGAAGGTGAAATTGATTTTTCTTCAAAACCGCGCACGGGTGTTTTTGCTTTTTGGAACGACCGTGAAAATTTTAGCAAGGCGCGCGTCGGTGATTCTGGTGAATTGATTTGGAACGACCAGATTGATTTCTGTCCCGATTCGCTCTGGCTCCAGGTGACCGGCCAAAAACCGGAAGCGTTGTTGGATCAAAACCCGCAACTCGCCCATGCCTGAAATCAGCCGCTTCCTCGGCATCTCGATCCGGATGTATCGGGACGAACATCTGCCGCCGCACTTTCACGCGATTTACAACGAGTTCGCCGCGCAGATTTCCATCCAGCATCCGGCCATCATCAACGGCAAGCTGCCGCCGCGCGTGCTCGGTTATGTGATCGAATGGGCCTCGCTGCATGAAAATGAACTGGCGCAATGTTGGGATGCCGCGCGCGGCGACCAGGTGATTGGAAAAATCGAGCCGCTGATTTGATTCTCAAAATGAACCAGCCACGGATGAAACACAGATTGAACACGGATAAAAAAGATTTTGCGTTCACACTGGTTGAACTGCTGGTGGTCATCGCCATCATCGCAATTCTTGCTGCGCTTTTGCTTCCGGCAATTTCTCAATCCAAAAGAAGAGCGCAAAGAATCCAATGTGCAAACAATTTGCGTCAACAAGGTGTCGGTTTGCATATAATTCTTGCGGATAATCACAGCTATCCTTTGTTTATTGGGAATATTGATGGTCGTTATCAAAGTTGGATGGAACAACTGGAAGAAGAAGGCTTTGGCATTTCTAAACCTGAAACAAATTTCTACTCAAAAGGTGTCTGGCTATGCCCGTCAGTCGAATGGCATATTCCGAATATGCCCGCTGATGAGATGAGTTCCTATAGTTACAATGCTTACGGTGTTCTTCCCATTGGAAACCATACCAACGCGCTTGGCTTGTTTGGACACCAAGATTTAAATTCAAATATGCGTGTTCCCATTGCCGAATCAGAAGTGGCTAACCCGGGTGAGATGATGGCGATTGGCGACTGTTTTGATGGAAGCATTGAATTTATGCGTGAAGATTTGAATAGTTGGTTGAGATACGGGAACACGCTTACACGTCATCAAGGCAAAGCCAACGTGGTATTTTGCGACGGCCACGTCGAATCGCCGACGCTGCCATTTCTTTTTGCCGACACCAGCGACGCCGCCTTGTCCCGCTGGAACCGCGACCACCAGCCGCACCGCGAAAAACTTTCGCCATAATTTCCACGTCCGCCAAAAGCTGCGGAGCGGCGCACGCCAGCAGCCCGCCACAACCAGGCGGCCGTTTTTTTTGGCCGACATAAGTCCGGCATTCGTCGGCTTCCACCCGCTCGACCTCGTCGGGCTTGCCCCCTGTCAACGCCTTGGTTCAATCCCACTCATTGGCTCCATTTCCCGCCCTGCCAGTTGGTTCCAGCGGGTTTTGGTTGCGGAAATTGAAATAATTCTGCATATTGAACGCCGCCCATTCCAAACTGAACGCAACATTTTAATGCCTGTCAAAAGCCCGCCATGTTATGAAAACAAAAAAATTCCTCACCTTGATGCTCGCGGCCTGCGCCGGATTTGCCGCCGTGCCGTCGCGCGCCGCTGACACGCTCACGCTCGCGTGTATTCCGAAAAGCTCCGGCGGCGAGTATTGGGAAACCGTCGCGCGTGGCGCGCAGCAGGCCGCCAAAGACCTCGGCGTGACGCTCAAATGGGAAGGCACCGTCACCGAAACGGAAATCGCCGAGCAAAACAAAATCATCGAGAACATGGTCAACCTCGGCGTCAAGGGCATCGCGCTCGCGCCGCTGAACCAGAAGGCCACGCGCCATGAAGTGGAATACGCCGTCAACGCGGGAATTCCCGTCGTCATTTTTGATTCCGCCGTGGACGGCGACGCGCAGTCCTGTTTCATCGCGACCGACAACCGCAACGGCGGCGTCATCGGCGGCAAGGAACTCGCCCGGCTCATCGGCGGCAAAAAAGGCGCGAAGGTGATGTGCATGAGGTTTGTGCAAGGCACCGGCAGCACCGAGGCGCGCTCGGAGGGATTCATTGAGACGGCCAAGGCCGCCGGTTACACGGTCGCCGCCGATCCGTATCCTGACACCGGCACGATTGAAGGCTGCAAAACCACCGCCGCAAACACGCTGGAAAAATTCGTGCAGGACGGCGCGCTCAACCTCGACGGGATTTTTGCCGCGAACCTGTATTCCACCATCGGCGTGGAATCCGCGCTGGAAGATTTGAAAAAGAGCGGCGTGAAGGTGAACGTGAAATTCGTCGGCTTCGACACTTCCAAGCGGCTCATTGAGGACGTTCAGGCTGGAAACATTGACGCGCTTGTGGCGCAAAACCCGGAGAAGATGGGCTACCTCGCCGTGGAAACGCTTTACAAGGTCGTGAAGAAGGAAAAAGTTCCAGCCGTGATTGACACCGGCACGGTGCTCGTCACAAAGGAATCGCTGGCGAACGATCCCGCCGTGCGGAAGCTGGTGGGATTGTGATGGCGTGCCGGTTTCCTATTAGGCCACATCGCATATATGGATACATTGCTCTACATAGGTTTTGCGTCGGCATTGGCCGTTACTCTCACGGTTCTATTTTGTCGCCATCAAATTGCACGTCAAAAACCTATTTCGTTTTGGACGGTTTGCTTTAGTGCTTTGAGTGCCACAGTAATTGACTTCGTGTGCGTCTTCGGCTCGGACATATTTACGAGTCGTTTTTGGAATGACATTTGGGATAATACATCTTGGCCGCCGATAGTATTCTTTCTCTTTGCTTTTGGAATTCCACTATTGATTTGTCTTTCGTCATCCGCATTGATCGCTGTTTTTTATCACAGTCGAAGAAAAAATGA
>Ga0209483_1000846_pt1 | contig 24851 bp, 21 predicted proteins | sample NGEPerA_FD_184508 | JGI IMG/M metagenome (GOLD analysis project Ga0209483, IMG submission 184508) | Arctic peat soil microbial communities from the Barrow Environmental Observatory site, Barrow, Alaska, USA - NGEE PermafrostL2-A... | ecosystem: Environmental > Terrestrial > Soil > Wetlands >... | reverse complement strand
CGGAGTCCTGCTCCACGCTGAAATGGATCGCCGCGTCATGGAAACGGATCGCCAGTTCCTGGTAGCCGCGAATACCCCATCCGTGATACAACAGGCTTGTGGACATGAGTTTGTCTCCTTTCTGAAGATTGGTAACTCCAGAGGAGACGGCCATGTCCATTTTTTTTCAAGCACTACCTACGCAAAAGCCGGAAGAACCTTATATATGGTTCCACTGATCGAGCCGCCGGGAACGGGCGTGAGAAGAAATGCGTGGCTATCGCTGGAGATGGCAATGATCTGCCCGGCGGAGTTCACGCCCGTGGCGCTGATCAGCGTATGGCCCACTTGCGGGGAAACCAGTGTGTTGAGATCCTGCGTCGCGCCCGAGCCTTGGTAGACAAAGGCATGTTGGTAGGATTTGGCGTTGGTTGGGTCGTAAAGCTCGGCGTCACCCACCGCCACGTCTGAATTGTTGATCGCGCTGGCCCGGGTCGCCCGTAGCCCCGGGCCACTCAAATAAATGGTTTGGGCGTTCACAAATAGAAAGGCCGCGGTCTCCCCGATGTTGGGAAGGAACACGGAACCGGCAACATCGCCGCGCGAATTGATTGCGTAAGCGGTACTGGTGTCGCCGGATAGGCGGCCCAGGAAATTGACCTTCCCCCCGCTGTAGATGAACGCCGATGGCTGGCCGCCGGCAGTTTGAACACCGCTGCCGGCTACTTCTCCGACATCGTTAATGGCGTAGGCGGCACTGGAACCCGCAAACAGCCCGCTCAAGTCCACCATCTGGCCGCCCGTGTACAGAAACGCGCGGCTGCCGCCGGGGCTTCCGTCCTGCTGTAATCCTACAATCTGCCCCGACGCGTTGATGCCCTGCGCGTTGCTGGCGACGTAGCCGGGGAGCGTACCCAAGTCGGTCAATGTCGCGCCGTTGGTGACAAATGCGTGGTCGAATCCATAGACATCCGCCGCCGCGCCCGACGAGCCGGCGACGATTCCCTGGGAATTGATCGCCGCGCCGAAGCTGGCAGCGCCGCCGGGAAGAGCGCCCAAATCGCGCATCGTTCCGTCGGCCCAGAGAAACGCATGGCCATCGCCATTGGCTGAAGTGGACGACCCGGTAACCTGCCCCGCATCGTTAATCGCACTGGGAACGGTCCCCGAACCGCCCAGGCTTCCCAAATCCGTCGCCGTATACGCCACTGACAATAGAACTCGCGATTCCAGCGATTCGACCGCCGGCTGCGACGCTCGCTTCAGTACATCGCGTGAGTGACCGCGAAAACGCTTGTATCGCGCGAAAGAAGCGAGCATTTGGAACTCCGATGGATATAGGATGATCGCGCCGGCCCCAAAACGGGGCGTCCGGCGCGTTTGATCCATCATACCTCATGAATTCGCGCGCGGCGGAAAATAAATCTCAGGCATAATTCATGGTTCGCGGACCTGCTTCGCCACGATGCCAACCAATCCGGCTGCTCCTGGTGCCTTGGATCGCGCCTGTTGCCCGCTTTCATTCCACCAACCCCTCCGGCACCGTCACTTCCGCCGGGAAGTAGTATTCCCACAGGTCATATAGCGCCGGCAAAACCAGCAGCGTCAGCAGGACCGAGGAGATCATTCCGCCGAGGATGACCATGGCGAGCGGGCGCTGGACTTCCGATCCGATGCCGGTGGAAACGGCGGCCGGGTACATGCCGATGGCGGCCATCAGGCCGGTCATCAGCACGGGGCGCAGGCGTGTTTTGGAGCCTTCGATTACTGCTTCATGCAACGGCATCCCTTTCACGCGAAGCTGATTGAATATGCCGACCAACACCATCCCCATCTGCACGCTCACGCCGGCCAGCGCGATGAAGCCGATGCTGGCCGACACGGAGAGATTTGTGTGCGTGAAGTAGAGCAACGCGACGCCGCCGATGAGAACGAACGGCACGTTGATCATGATCAGCACCGCATAGCGCAGCCGCTGAAAAGCGAAGAACAAAAGACCCAGCACCAGCAGCAGTGAGGCGGGAACGATTAGCCGCAGGCGGGCGTTGGCGCGTTGCTGGTTCTCGAATTGCCCCTCCCAGCGCAGGTGGTAGCCTTCGGGGAGTTTGACTTCCTGATCGACCCGGCGTTGGGCTTCGTCCACGAAACTGCCCATGTCGCGGTCGCGTATGCCGCACTTGATGGCGATGCGGCGACTGTTCTGATCGCGCTCGATCCGGCTGGCGCCAACCTCCGATTTCACGCTCGCCAATTTCGCCAGCGGAATGCGCTGGCCGGCGGGGGTATCAACCCAAAGTCCCTCAATCCGGCTGATCTGCTCGCGGGCCATCGGCGCAAGCCGGACCGAAACATCAAAACGCTTCTGCCCCTCGACCAACGTGCCGGCGGCCTTCCCGCCCAAGCCGGTTTCCACCAGTGAAAGTACCGTGTTTCCATCCACTCCATAACGGGCGATGGCTTCGCGGTTGATCTTGATGGTGAGGTTGGGCTGGCCGGAGAGTTGCTGCACGTCCAGGTCGGCGACCCCCTGCACGCCGGCCATCACCTTGCGAATCTCCTCGCCTTTTTCCTCGAGTACCTTCAGATCATCGCCGAACAGTTTGATGGCGAGTTCTCCCTTCACGCCCGACAGCGCTTCCTCCACGTTGTCCTGGATGACCTGGGAGAAATTGAAGTTGCAGCCGGGCAGTTGCTGCAGCTTGTCGTTCATCAGCGTGATCAGGCCATCTTTGTCTACTATTTCGTGCGTCTTGGGATCGCGCGTGACCCACTGCCCGTGCGGCGGAAGGTAGACGGCAATCTCAATATTGTTCCATCCCTTGGGATCGGTGCCATCATCGGGACGGCCCAACTGCGAATAGATCACCTTCGATTCCGAGAAGCCCTTGAGGATCGCGCGGATGCGCTGCTCGGTGGCTTTGCCCTCCTGCGGCGAGACCGAGAGCGGCATGGTGACGGTCAGCCAGATGTTTCCCTCGTCGAGCTTGGGAAGAAACTCAGTGCCCAGGTGCGCGCCCAGATACACCGCGCCGGCCAGCAGGGATACGGCCAGCCCGATGGTCAGGGCCTTATATTCCAATGTCACTTTCAGCGCGCGGCCATAGGCGCGCTTGAGCCAGCGCATGAACAGGTTGTCGCCCCTTGGCTTGCCCCATTTGAGCAGCCACGCGGATGCCAGCGGTATCAACGTCAGCGTGACCAGAATCGCGCCGACGATCGCCGCCGTGATGGTGAAAGCCATGGGTCGGAAAATGCGTCCCTCGACGCGTTGGAAGGTGAAGATCGGCACCAGCGCGGTGATCAGGATCAGCTTGGAAAAGAGCATCGGCCGGCCCAGATTGGCGGAGGTATGACGGACCAATTCCGCGAAATCACCATCGGCGGGCGCGAGCATTTTCTGTACGAGCACCGCCTCGACGATTACCACCGCCGCGTCCACCAGGATGCCAAAGTCCACCGCGCCGAAGCTGAGCAGGTTGGCGGCGACTCCCTTGAAATACAGGAACAAAAACGCCGACAGCAGCGACAGTGGGATCACCAGCCAGATGATGAGAGCCGCGCGGACGTTGCTGGTGAATATCAGGGAGATCACCAGGATCAGGATGCCTCCCTCCGCCAGATTATGCAGGACGGTGTGGAGCGTTTCGTTCACCAGTTCCGTGCGGTCGTACACCGTTACCAGCCGCACGCCCGGCGGAAGCATGTGGCGCTTGGGATCATTGAGCTCGGCGACCTTTTCCTTCACGCCCTTGACTACTTTCAGCGCGTTGGTGCCCTTGCGATTGAGGATGATGGCTTCGACGATGTCGTTGACTTCGCGGGTGGGGCGGGTGACTTTGCCGCTCTTGTTTTTCTTGCCGCGTTCGTACCAGCCGACGATGCCCTGGCGGGGCGCCATGTCGGTGCGGACGTCGGCCACGTCGCGGACGTAGACGGGATGGCCGGCATAATTGCCGACGCCCACCGCCGCGATGTCGGCCAGGCTGGTGAGAGCATTGACGCCGCGCACCACCAGGCTTTGCTCGCCGGTCTTGAGAATGTTGCCGCCGGTGTTGGAATTGTTGTTTTGCAGGGCGAGAAAAACCTGCTGGAGGGTCACGCCGTGCTGGAGGAGTTGCTCTGGCTTGACGAGTACCTGGTATTGCTTGATTCCGCCGCCAAACGCATTCACATCCCCCACGCCCGGCACCTGCCGGATGGCCGGCTCGAGCACCCAGTCCTGCAGCGCCCGCAGGTCTTCGAGTTTGTAGGCGGGAGGGGCGGTGATGACGTAACGAAACACTTCGCCGGTGCTGGTGGTGTTGGCGCCCAGTTGCCAGCTCGCGGCGGTTGGCAGCGTCGCCCCCTGCATGCGCTCCAGAACCTGGGCGCGGGCGACATCGTCGTTGGTGTCGTCCTCGAAGGTCATGGTCACGACCGACAGGCCGAACATGCTGGTCGAGCGCAGGCTGGTGAGCTTTGGCGTGCTGTTGAGCTGCTGCTCGATGGGCCGCGTCACCTGCGTTTCCACTTCCTCGGCGGCCTGCCCGGGCCAGATCGTAATGACCTGAACGTGCGGATCGTCCGGATCTGGAAACGCCTCGACCGGCAATTCCCGATACGCGTACAGCCCCATCGCCACCAGCAACGCGACCAGCGCGAGCGTGACGATCCGCTGATCAAGGGCGAAATCGACGAGTCGTTTAACCATGGTTGGGCCTGTAGGACGAAAAGTGCTGGGAGATAGTGCTGAGATTTGAGTGCTGAGAGCTGAGAAGAATGAGGAGTGATGAGTGAACCGTGACGTGCCGCTGAGTCTTGTCACGGTTCACTCATCACTCATCAGCCTCCCCTCTCAGCACTCAGCACTCAAATCTCAGCACTTCCTCCTTACCCCGCTGTCGGCTGGCTTTGCAGTTGCTGCTGTTGGTTGTGTTCGCGGGATTCCATTTCGTCGAACAGGCCCAGGGAGCCGCTCTTGACGACCTGTTGGCCGGAGGACAACCCGCCGGTCACACGGAGCATTTGCACCGGGGCCAGGGCGCCGGGCGCGCCATCGGCGAGACGGTTGGACTCGGCAGGCGGCGTTGCCTCCAGGCCAGGACCCGCATCAATCGATTCAACCTTCACGCGCGCCCGGCGAAACGTCAGGCCGCCCTTCGATGAACCGGACTCCACGAACACATACGCATCGGGTCCCTTGCGCACAACGGCGGCGGCCGGCACAATCAGCGAGTCCTTGCCGCTGCTCACCGTCACGACCACCGTCGCGTACATCTGTGCCAGAAGGCGGCCATCGTGATTGTCCAGACGGCCGCGAATCTTGATGCTTCGCGTACTCACATCGATCACGGGGCTGATCCACTCAACCTTGCAGTCGCGCGGATGCTCCGGATCGGAGGTGAGGATCACCTTCATGCTCTGCCCCTCCTTCACGCGCGGCCGATCGCGCTCATACACGTCCCCCCAAACCCACAAGTCCGAGGTATCGGCGACGGTAAAGAGATTCAATGTTGGATCGGCCAGTTCGCCCCCTACGACGCCTTTCTCCACGATCATGCCGGTGCGCGGGCTGGTGAGGTTGTAGGTCATGCGCTGCTTGCCGATCTGCTGCCCAATCCCCTCGATGTCCTTGTCGCTGAGTCCGAAGACCAGCAATTGCTGGCGGCTGGCATCCAGAATCGCCCGGCTCTTGGTGACCGCCGACTGCGCATCGAGAAGATACTTCTCGGCAAGAATTTGCTTCTTCAAAAGCTCGCGGGTGCGGCCCAAGTTGTCTTCATCGAGCTTGAGTTGCACCTGCGCCTGCAGATACCCGGCCTTGGCCTGGGCCAGGTCGGTTGATTCAATGGAACACAGGATGGTCGGCCCGCCCTTTGCCTCCGGCCCCAACACCTTGTCGCCCAACTGCGGCCCGACATGCACCACCTTTCCGGGGAACTGCGCATGGACGTGCGTGACTTTTTCCTGATCCAGGTCGGTGTGGCCGCTGAGCGTGAGCGTGCTGGGGATGTCGGCGGCCTTTACCTCCTGGGTTTCGATGCCGGCGGTTTTGGCCGTGTCCGCCGACAGGCTGATGGTGTCGCCCTTAATCGCGTAGGGATCGGGCGGCGGGGGCGTTCCCTGGGCAAGGGCCTTGGCTTGCGCATGGACATCGTGAACGAGGGCGAGCGCGCCGCCGAGGACAATCACCAGGGCGATCAACGAACCGAGGATTTGTTTGTTCCTTTTGGTCATGGCTGATACTGCGTTTGAGGTTGCGTGGAGACTGTTGTGGGACTGGGATTGGCCGGCGCGCCGGTCTGCCGTCGGATCTGCTCCCAGACCAATCCCACCGCGGTTTGCAGCGCGACGGAACTGTCCTGATACGCCTGCGTCGTATCCTCATAGCTTTGCAGGGCCGTCACATAATCGTGAACGGTGTTGAGCAGGGCGTCGAGATCGTCGTTGCCCAGGCGGAACGATTCCTGCATGAGCCGACCGTTCTGCTCCTGCTGGGGGATTAGTTTTTCGCGGAAGAAGATCAGGTCATCCTCGGCGATCTGGTAGTTGGCGACGGCGGTGCGAACGTCCTGGTGAACCTGGCCTTCGACCGAGAGATACGTTTTGTCGGCTTTGCGATGTTGATCCTCGGCGAGCGTCAGCCCGACCACGCCGGGATCGAAGATCGGAACGCCGACGCCAACGAGCACCGGACCGCCGGCCCAATGTTTGCCCGAGTCGCGGGCGAATTCCGCGCCGACGGTGATCGGCGGAAACAGCCCGATGCGCGCCAGCTTCACGCCAAACGCCCCGAGCTTCCGATCGTAATCGGCGCGCAAAAGATCAAGACGATATTTGAGACCCAATCGTTCCAATACCCTCCCTGGCGGCGGCGGGGGAAGCCGCGCGGGCGGCGCCAGCTCATCCTCGGGCACCTTCCATTGCGGCGGCGAAGCAATCCCCATCAGCCAATTCATCTCCTGCGCCGCGCGCTGGTATTGCAGCCCCAGATGCCGCTCCTGCCGGACGGCATCCGTGTAGTTCAATCGGGCCCGGTTCAACTCCGGCTGAGGGATCAACCCCACCTGCTGTCGCGCCTCGGCGGCCTCCACCGCCCGCCCATACACCCGCACCACCCGCTGCGCGATCCGCCGGCTGCGCACCAGGTGCGTCATCTCCTGATATTTCGATTGCGCCTGCTGGGCCAGCGTGAATGCCTGATTGGCCAGATCGATCCGCGTCTGCACTTCCTGCAGCCGCGCCACACGCACGCGAGAGGGTTGCGTGAAAATGCTGTTCAGCGCCTGGGTGATGTTGAAATCAAACGACGGCAATCCCATCGCCGGGCTCAGCGGATACAGCAGCCCGCTGCTCTGGCCTAGCGTGGGATTCTGAATCAGCGACGCCTGCGCCACCTGCGCGCGGGCGATGGTGAGCGTCTCGGCGGCGGCAACCAGCGCGTAATTGTGATGAAGCGTGCGGGTGACCGCTTCTTCCAAAGTCAACACGCCGACCGGCGCCGGCTCCTGGCGGCTCAGGTCATAGGACAATAGTTTGGCGGAATTGAAATCATGCCCGGTACGATCGATGACCAGTTTGTTGGTCGCGCCCAGTTCCCGTCGCGTGGGCGTGGCGGATTCGCACCCGGCCAACATGACACCCGCCGACAGCAGCGCGCCGCGAATCTTCTTCCACTTTGAAATGCACTTGCGACCGCTCCCAATCACCGCAATTCTCCTCTTCGCGTCGTCGCGTCATTCGCGTCCGGGCACGCGCGGGGCCGCCGCGTTATCGCCGGCCGGCGGTTGTGTCACCGGCTCGGGCAAAGCCGCATCGGCCGCGACCTGGCGTTCGGAACAAAACACATTCGGCACCGCCGGCGAGTGCCCCTTGGGCAAAATCAATGCATCTATTTCATCATCCGGCTCATCCTCCCAGTGATAGCGCGCCCTAAGCACCGGTGCCGCCGAGAGAGGTCGCGCGTCCGGCAGATACATCACCTCCACGACGCCATCGTCAACTGGCGGCGCAACTTTTGCCGGCACCGCCGACGGATCGGGGTGCGGTTGGACGGGCGGACGCGGGGCCTGCGCCGCGGGGCGATACGGCTCGGGCTCCGCGTGCCCCATCAGCCGGAGCAGATCGCTATGCGCGATCTCTCCCTTGAATCCGACCGGGATCCCGCGTTCCTCGGCCAAGCGCAGCGCCGCCGCTTCCGTCCTCTCGGTCCAGACCGCGCCGCTGGTTGGATCGACGATCGCGTAAACGGTCCCGTGCGAAGTTCGCACCGTATACAAGTCTGCTTCCGCCATGGATCACGCCCATTTCGTAAGTGGCATACACTATGCGAACCGAATGCCGTGGCTTGGGCCCAGGCAAAGGCCCGCGAAAATCAGCCGCAATTTCTGATACTCTATGGCGGGGGACAAGTTAGGGCCATTTCAATTTGAAAGATGCCCGCGGCCCGCCTTTCATCTTGAACTGTGAGAACCAACGGAACCGACATGAGCTCATCTCTTAACGTCCTTGTGGTGGACGACGAGCTAAACATTCGCAAGGCGGTGGCGGCTTGCCTGGAGGCCGATGGCCATCGCGTGGTATCGGTGGGTACCTCCGCCGACGCCATCGCCGCTGCCGAGCGGCGAAGTTTCGATCTGGCTTTCATCGATCTGTTGCTGGGCGCCGAGAGCGCGCTGGATCTGATTCCGCGCCTGCTGGCGATCGCGCCGTGGATGAAGATCGTGGTGATCACCGCATACGCCTCGGTGGACACGGCGGTGGAATCAATGAAGCGCGGGGCGGCGGATTATCTGCCCAAGCCGTTCACGCCGGCGCAGGTGAGTCTCGTCGTCAACAAGGTCGCCGAGATTCGTGCGCTGGAGCAGAAGGTCGCGGGGTTGCAGGAAGCGGTGGGGCAGAGCGGGCCGATCGATCTATCCAGCGCCAGTTCCGCCATGCAGCGCGCCGTCGCGATGGCGCGGCAGGTCGCGGCGAGCGATGTCACGGTCCTCATCCGCGGCGAAAGCGGCACCGGGAAAGGCGTCCTCGCCCGCGCCATCCACGGCTGGAGCGCGCGGGCGGATAAGCCGTTCGCGGTGGTGGCCTGCCCGGCGTTGTCCGCCGACCTGCTCGAAAGCGAATTGTTCGGCCACGTCAAAGGCGCGTTCACCGGCGCGGTGCGCGACAACCCCGGCCGCATCGCCATGAGCGAAGGCGGCACGCTCTTCCTCGACGAGATCGGCGACCTTCCCTCCCGCCTTCAGCCCAAGCTCCTGCGTTTCCTTCAGGACCGCCAGTACGAGCGCGTCGGAGACCATACCACCCGCGCCGCCGACATGCGCGTGATCACCGCGACCAACGTCGATCTGGAGCAGGCGGTGCGCGAAGGGCGGTTCCGCGAAGATCTGCTTTACCGGATCAACGTGATCCAAATCGAAATCCCGCCGCTGCGCGACCGGCACGAGGATGTGGCCGAACTGGCCGAGAAAATGCTCCTGCACTTTTCCCGCCAGCACCACAAAGCCGCCGCCCGCTTCGGCGAAGAAGCCAAGGCGGCCCTGCGCGCCTATACATGGCCCGGCAACCTGCGCGAGTTGCGCAACGTGGTCGAACGCGCCGTGATTTTGTGCCAGGTCGAAACCGTCGGCGTCGAACATCTCATGCTCTCCCCGGCATCTCCCCCGGCAGCCCGCGCCACGCTCAATGCGGTTGGCGAACCAGTGCCATTGGAAAAGCTCGAGGAAATGCACATCCGCGCCGTCCTCTCCACCACGCCATCCATCGAGAAAGCCGCCCAAATCCTTGGCATCAGCACCGTCACCCTCTGGCGACGACGGGAGAGATACGGAATTTAGGCCGGAATTACGGAGTTACCACAAAGGCACAAAGACAAAAAGAAATGCGGCAATGTTGCCCGTTAACGTATCACGGGCGTCTCGCCCGTGCCGATTGCGAGGTAGTCGGTCACTCACAGTATTTCGTACCTTTCCCGCAACATGCACGGGCGAGATGCCCGTGATACAACAAACCCATTGGTGCTCGTTGGTCCTCTCTTTCCGTTTGCGGGGCATCTCGATGTTTCAAAACGACGACATCCCCTCGCCGCATCCGCAGTTGCTGGGCCTGCGCTTCAAAATCCTCCTGGGCTTTGGCGGGTTATTGCTGATTCTCGTGGCCGTCAGCGTTCTGGGTGAAACGGTGCTTGACCGTTACAGCGCGGCGATGCAACGGTCGTTCAAGGAGGACTATCAGAGCGTGGCGGTTTGCGAGCAGATGGCGCACGCCTGTGATCAGATTGATACGGCCCTGCAGCAACATTTCTGGCAGGACCATCCGTTGCGGCCGGCGCAAATCGAGCGATGGCGCATCGTGTTCGATCAGCAGATGCGTGCGCAGCGCGCGGCGGCGACGCTGCCGGGCGAGAGTGAAGCAACCGACCGGCTGGCCCGCCGATGGCAGGAATACACGCGACTGTATCCCCAATTGCTCGATGCCTCGATTCCCCGCGACGTGCGACAGGCGCGATACGCGCGGCTGGGGCTGCCCAAGGCGATGGAGGTGCAGGCGGCGGCGCATGATCTCATCGACATGAACATGCAAAGCATGCTCGCTGTTCACGATCAGGCGCGGCGGATGGCCGGCCGCTCGCGGTGGGCCATGCATGTTCTCACCATCTCGGCTGTCGCGCTAGCGGTGGTTTTCGCATTCTTCATTGGGCGGCTCATTCTTCGCCCCGTTCGCGTGCTGACGGATTCGGTCCGGCAGATCGAGCATGGCAACCTCGATTTGCGCGTGCCGGTGCAAAGCCATGATGAACTGGGCACGCTCGCCGCCGCCATCAATGCGATGGCGGCGCAACTGGGAATTCATCGGCAGGCCGACCGGGAGCGCCTGGCGCGCACGGAGCGCACCACGCAACTTGCCATCGACAGCCTGCCCGATGCCATTGTGGTACTGACGCCCGATGGACGGATCGAGTTGGCGAATCAAACGGCCCAACGCCTGTTTCAGTTCGTGGCCGGCGCCGATGTGGAAAGCCTGCCAACGCCCTGGCTGGCGGAGATTCATCGGCGGATTCTCCGCACCGGCCACGCCGCCGGCCTTAGCGGGTATGAATCGACGATCCAGCTTGAACAGGATGGCGAGACGCGCTCCTTCCTGCCGCGCACCGCGCCGATTCTCACCGACGGCCAGCACGCCATCGGCGCGACGGTGGTGCTGGCGGATGTGACGGGCCTGCGGCGGCTCGATGAAATGAAGAACGGCCTGCTGTCGCTGGTGAGCCACGAACTCAAAACGCCGCTCACCAGCATGCGCATGGTGCTGCACCTGGTGACGGAGGAGAAGGTTGGCACATTGCCGCCCCGGCAGAAGGAATTGCTGTGCGCCGCCCGCGACGATGCCGAGCGGCTGCATTTGATTATCGAAGGTTTGCTGGACATGGCGCGCATCGAATCGGGCCGGGCGCTGATGGAATTGCAGCCGGTTTCGTCCCGGCAATTGGCCGAGCAGGCCGCCGCCGTCATGCGCGGGGCGTTTGAGGGGCAGCAGGTGGAATTGACGGTGGACGCGGCGGAGGATTTACCGATGGCCCATGCCGATGCCGCTCGCATCGGGCATGTGCTCAGCAATCTGCTCAACAACGCCCTTCGCTACACGCCCGCCGGCGGGCATGTGCGGCTGTGGGCGCGTCTGGCGGAGGATTGGATCGAAATGGGTGTCACCGACGACGGCGCCGGCATCCCGCGGGCCCACTTGCCGCGCGTGTTTGAAAAGTTCTACCGCGCCCCCGGCCAACCCGGCGCCGCCGGCTCGGGACTGGGCCTTTCAATCGTCAAAGACATCGTCGAAGCCCACGGCGGACAAGTCCGCGCGCAAAGCGACGAACTTCAAGGAAGCACCTTTGCGTTCACCCTGCGCCGGGCAATAGACAACTGATTACAAAGGTACGAGACCGCCAACAAACAGCAAAATCCGAAATCCGAAGCAAATCCAGATGGAGAAACCGCAAAACTGAAGGCGTGCATCTGGCCGATCTTGTTTTGAGCTTTCTTTCTTTGACTTTTGAGTTTGTTTCGGATTTCGTGCTTCGGATTTCGGATTTTGGGCGTCCTTCAGGTCAAGTCTCATTTGGTTACTTGAACAGCCGGAATACCCAATTGCGATAACGCCGCCTTAACGCTCGATGTCACATCCGCGATCGCATCGCGTATGACTTCCTCTTCGTTTTCATAGCTGTTGGGGCACCACCAATCGGGCTTTTGGAAGGATAGCCCGGTCCGTCGTGCCAGTTCTTCCGTCACCTCGTCGCGGCACATCTGCCACCACTTGTCTCCGCGACGGGTCGGCAGGAACCGACCAATGCGATTAGGTCCCTCCACAAATTTCCCAAGTAGCACAGCGGCATTTGGAGAATAAAAATTGCGCGGGGCAAGCTCGTCGGTCGCGAGGATCACGTTGATCGTGAATCGGCCGCCGATACTTTTGTGAGTTTGAAAGTGAAGAAAAACGTGGCAGGACGCTACATCGGAAAAGCCTGCGTAAAACGCATGCGCTTTGGGAAGCGAGCCGCGCGGTGCAACTAACGGCTTAACGTACGGAAGCGCGCTTCTCCAGTGCCGCTTTAGGGCTTTCAGGAAATCCGAGAATATGCTTGCCTTCGCCATGACATGGCAAGATGGAGAATAAGGCTGCTCTTCCGCCAACCCCACAAATGCGCGGCCAGAAATCGGTGGGCAAAGGACCGCTTCGTGCCTTTGTGGCTTCGTGGTTAAGCTTCTTCGCACACGTTTGGCTAATCCAGTTTTTCCGGCTCAAGTCCGATGTTCTTTTCCCCCGCGGCTTTTTTCTCGGCGTATTTCTTCACCCAGGTCTCAAAGCTCTTGCCGGCGGCGGTATCGCGGCCGGTGAATTCAACGCGGGCGACCTCGCTATAGGGCACCGCAATCTTGCGATCCTCGTTTTTGGGATATAGCCGCACCGCGCAGTCGGCCAGGGTTTTGCCGGCGCTGCGACGGTCGAAGATATACCCTTCGACCTTGCTGCCGTCCTTGAGCGTGAGGGTCACGTCGCCGCGATAGTCGAAGGCTTTTTCGAAGGCCCCACGAATCTCCTCGTCGCCGGCCATCGACGGCACCCAGCCTTCGAGATGTTCGTGGACGACGCCGATGCCGTTTGAAGCTGGATTCTCGACGTCAAACGGGCGGGCTTTGGTTTCCTGAGGCATGGGAGTTTTGGTAAAGGGGAGTTGAATTGCGCGCTATACGCCAGCGGGTAAAGACAGGTAAAAATCCGAAATCCGAATGTCGAAATCCAAAACAAATTCAAAAGCGATCAAAGCGGAAAATTCAAAGGGCGCATCCACATGTAGAAGGTGTCGTGTTTTGAGTTTTCTCCTTTGGATTTTGAGATTGTTTCGGATTTCGTGCTTCGGATTTCGGATTTTTAGCTCACACGTTTTGCAACTCCCGCTCTTTTTTCCCCGCCTTGACAGTCAACGGCACCAATTCCCCCGTCCGCGCGCCCGCCTTACTTTCAGCGAGGCTCGCGGCGGCTTCGGGGTCGCGATAGGTTCCGCCAAACAGGCTGGCTCGCGCTGCGCTCAAGATGCCTTTGAGCGAAAACGTGTGGTTGACGGCGCTGGCCTCGTATCCGCTATGGACCATGCAGTTGCGGCACTTGGCGTTGCCGCTCTCATAGCCGTAGCTGGACCAACTCGTCGTCTCCATCAATTCCTTGAACGTGTCGGCATATCCATCCTGCAGCAAATAGCAGGGCTTTTGCCAGCCGAAGATGTTGTACGTCGGCATCCCCCAGGGCGTGCAGGCGTAGGTGCGCTTGCCCATGAGGAATTCGAGGAAAAGCGGGCTTTGATTGAATCGCCAGTTTTTGCCGCGATTGCTCAGAATGTTGCGGAACAACTTGGCCGTCTTCTCGCGCGGCAGGAAATGCCGCTGATCGGGCGCTTTATCATAACTGTAGCCCGGCGAGAGCATCATCCCTTCCACGCCAAGCTCCATCATCTCATCGAAAAACCTGCGGACGCTGTTGGGATCGGCGCCATCGAAGAGAGTGGTGTTGGTCGTCACGCGGAACCCGCGTTTCACGGCCTCGCGAATGCCCGCGACCGCCGTCTCGAATGTCCCCTCCCGGCAGACCGCAAAGTCGTGATGATCCTTCTGCCCATCCATGTGCACGCTGAACGTGAGATATTTGCTCGGCTTAAAGAGGTCGATCTTCTCCTTGAGCAGCAGGGCGTTGGTGCACAGATAAATGTACTTTTTGCGGGCGACCAATCCTTCGACAATCTGTTTGATGTCCGGGTGCAGCAACGGCTCGCCGCCGGGGATGCTGACCATGGGCGCGCCGCACTCATCCACCGCCGCAAAGCATTGCTCTGCCGAGAGTTGCTTCTTGAGCACATGAGCCGGGTATTGAATCTTCCCGCACCCGGCACATGCCAGATTGCAGCGAAACAGCGGCTCAAGCATCAGCACCAGCGGATACTGCTTGCGCCCGCTGAGCTTCTGGCGAAGCACATACGTCGCCACGGTCCACATTTGCGAAACAGGAACGCCCATAAAGTCTCTTTCGGTTACATCAATTTAACCCCGCCAGTGATTACAGCATAGCCGCAGGGGCCGCGTATGCCAACTGGGGCAATGGGAAGTTCGACTCGCACATGATTATCGGCAGCCGCTATTTCCCCGGCGGGGGTGGGACAACCAACTGCCGGCAGATGCCACGCGCCAACGAAGTCTTGATTTCTCTATGCCGGGGGATCGAAGCCGATCGATGCACGAGAGGGTTGGCCCAGACATCGTGGCGCCCGCCGTGGTGCTGAAACAGGCAGCCGTGCAGGCTAAGATGCCGCTCCAAGTCGCGCCGTTTCACGCGGCGTGTCCTTTACGCTTCCGCTGTGCGGACGTCGCAGGCAAGGGAGTGCGCCGTGCCGACCGCAATGCCTTCAATGCGTCGCGCGCATTCTCAAATGCCTCCGACACGGATTCCGCTTGGGTCCAAAGTCCCGGGTAAAGAGGCGAGGAGACGACGAAACCGCCCTCATCCGCTTCTTCGAGCGTCAAAACCGTTTTCCCGTCGCTGATGGTATATCGCCTAGCCATGTTGCTATCATGATACACTGCAAAGACCGGAGGCTTCAATGTCGATTCCAGCAAGGCATTAGTTCAACTGCGGGCCGGTTGGGGCGTTGTCAGTTCCGCAGACAAAAACTTGTGATTGGCCTCGCGGATCAACGCCGCCTGCTCGTCATAGACGAAAGGGAGGAACGCAAATCGCCTGCCTTTGGTGACAGGCCGGGCCTCGTGCAAAAGAGAGCAGGCGAAGACGATCGCGCCCCCGGTTGGCGCGCGGTAGGTTCGATAGCCGAATTCGGGAAACCGCAAGTCCCCGCCTTCATACTGCTCGGCATTGAGGTTGATGGTGATGGCGAACCTGCGATGGGCCGACCCCTTGCTCGTGTCGTCCCGATGCGCGCGAAAGAACCCGCCGTCGCGGGCATCGTAGCAGGCCACCAAATACCGTTCGATCTGCGTGGCATGGAACTGGAAGGCGGCGCGGATTGCCGGGAATACCCGCCGCTCCAGCCGCGAGCGCACCGCCGCCATCGTCGCTGAATCCGAAACGTCGCAATCGGTGCGCCGCTTATGGGTGTCATCATGGACGCGCACGGTCTTGCCGTCGACATCACAAACCATCCCGATGTCGCGTCCGCCCTGGGTCTCATAGCGCCCAATGAGTTCCCGGCAAAATTCAGGTTCGAATACATACGGAATCGCGAGCACCGGCGCGAATGCCTGAATCGTCAGGACCGGCGGTTGGCGGTCGAGTATGCCCAGCACCTGTGCCGCGTGGGCGCTCACGTCCTGCGTGAATGGAACGATCGCCAGGACGCGCATCGCCGGATCGAGGATGAGGGTGCGCGGTGAATAGTGCGTGCCAACTGGCGGCAGCGCATCAAACGCGCGGCTGAGAACCGTGTCGAAATCCCAAAAATAGATGACCCCCGGCCACTGTTGCCGCACCCTGGCCAGTCGCTCGTCGTCGGGATCGGCGCTGATGCCGCAAAACATTGCATCCCGGACGTTGAAGCGGGCGTTGGCCTGCTCGAAGTCGTCCAATACACGACGGCTCGCCGGCTGATTGGCGGACCCGAAAAAGCACATGACCACGTAACGCCCCGCCGCAACATCGGAGGTAAACGTCGGAAATGCCGAACAGCGCGATTCGAACGCCGGCGCTGGATCTCCCGGACTCAGCATGCTTTTGCTCCAAAAAATGCTCTCCCGACTACTATATCCTGGAACGCAGTTCAAGCCGACCCAACGAATGCCTCCAGCACCCGCTTCCACCGGCGCGGAGTCCCCTCATACGCCGCCATATACGTCGATTCCAACGGCACATTCACATAATGCCCCGGATCGAGAAACAACGGCATATCAGTAAGACTCGCACCGACCGCCGTCGGCTCAACGTAGCATGTGAGAGTGCCCGCCGACGCATAGCTGGCCAGCGTGAGCGGTTTGCCGGCGGGCGGCTCGTAGGTCGCGCCCAGGCGATCCCAGATCGCGCCGTGCATCCCCGTTGGATCGAAATTCCCCGGCGGCAACACGTCAATCACAAGTAGATGATATCCCTCATCGAGCGCGCCGACCGCCTTGTCCACGAACGCATCCAGCGCCCCCTGCCGTTCCTTGTTCCCGGGCGACACGATCTCCAGCATCGCCACCACCCGGTCTCCACTGCCATGGCGAATGACCAGCCGCCGGCGCCGCGCCGCCAGCAACATCGCGTCACTGATCGTGTCCTGGATCGCCACGCGCGGCGGGGCGCTGGCAACCGCGACTCCGCCCATTTCCGAATCATTCGCCCCCGGCGGATTGGCACCGCCCGAGGCGCCGGGCCCGTCCACGTTGTCGCTGGAGCCGCTCACCTCCTGTAGCGTGAGAACATCCGGGATCGTACGGCCCGCCACCTGCTCGGCCATCGCATCGTATCCCTCCGGCAGCAACCCGCCGTTGAGCGCCTTGCGAAGCTCCGGGATCCATGCGCTGTGAAAGTCATGGAAGGCGCCGGCGTTCACGCGCGTCCAGTCGTGGATGGGCATGAAACCATTATACCCGATACCCGGCGCAGAGCGGCTTAGCGGTTCAATCGACGACAGATGTCGAAAGCCGATCTTTCGAGATCCAGGGTATTGCGACCCGAAGTAATGAACAAACGCGGGAGTCTTTTGTAATACAATAGATTGCCGGACCGCGCGAGGTTGCTGGATCTCGGATATAACGCGCTAAAGCCGACATGGCGCGGCAATTTCGCGGAGCATTGATGCTGATGGTGAGACTTATCGCTCTAATCTTTGGGGTTCTGGCGGCAACGGTCGCTCGTGGGGCGGATGCGCCCCAGGGGCTGGAACTGTTCGAGCAGCACATCCGGCCGATACTCGTCGAGCAATGCTACAAGTGTCACTCCGCCGGGGCCGCGAAGGTCAAGGGAAAGCTGTTGCTGGATACGAAACAGGGGATGGCCAAGGGCGGGGAAGGCGGGGCAATTTTGATCGCGGGACAGCCGGAGAAAAGCCGGCTGATCCAGGCGCTTCAATGGACGGACCCCGACTTGGAGATGCCGCCCAAGAAGCAGCTCTCGCCGCAACAAATTCAATGGTTTGAAGCGTGGGTGAAGCTGGGCGCACCCGATCCGCGCGAGCAAGCCAGTGCGACCGTTGCCGACAATGCTCCAGCCGCAAAACATGGCATGGACCTGGAAACGGGCCGCAAGTGGTGGGCATTTCAGAAGGTCAGGGAAATCACCCCTCAAGCAGTGAAAGACGCCAGTTGGGTGAAGCGCAAGAGCGATCAGTTTATCGCCGCCAAGCTGGAGGAGGCGAGGCTGGAGCCCTCCCCGCAAGCGGATCGGCGCACCTTAATTCGCCGGGCGTATTTGGACCTGACCGGCCTGCGTCCGACCTACGACGAAGTTGAAGCCTTCGCCAAGGACCAATCGCCCGGCGCTTATGAAAAGCTCGTTGATCGATTGCTCGCCTCCGAGCATTACGGCGAGCGATGGGGGCGCTATTGGCTGGACGTCGTTCGCTATGCCGAAGACAACCCCACCAGCGAAGCGACCAATCCGCCTTACCCCTTCGCCTGGCGGTATCGCGATTGGGTCATCAAGGCACTCAACCAGGATGTGCCATACGACCGCTTCGTGAAGCTGCAACTGGCAGCCGATGAGATGCCCGGAACCACCCGGCAAGACATGGTGGCGCTGGGATTCCTTGGCGTCGGGCCCGTCTACCACAAAGATGGCCGGCTCTCAAAGGATGTCATCACGACGCTCTACACGGATGATTGGGATGAGCGAATCGATACCGTCACCCGGGGGTTTTTGGGAATGACGGTGGCCTGTGCGCGATGCCACGATCACAAGTTCGATCCGATTCCGACGAAGGATTATTACAGCCTTCAGGGCGTCTTCGCGTCGATTGTTCAGGTGCCCCGTCCGCTGGCCCAGGTGGACCCGGAAATCGAGACGCGATTCATGTCTGCCGAGCAGCGGCTTTTCTACCTGAGCTACGCCGCGAATCTGCTGCGCGGCGATCCGGGCAGCAAGCCAAAGGAAGCGCGCGGCAAGGTTGAGCAATTCGTCGCGGAGATGGTGCACATCAAGGAGGAAATGTCCTTCCTCCAGGCCGAGCATTCGGAGATGTATGCGCAGCTTGATCGGCTGGGCCGCCTGCCCCCGCCGTATCCAGGCCGGCCCTGGGCGCGGCCGGCGATGCCGGTTGCGGCTACGCAGCCGGCGGCGCGGATAGCGTCCACTGGGCCGGCGGCGCAGTTTGCGTCCACACAGCCGGCAACGCGAGTCGCGGCGGGCGCGAGACCTCCCGGCGCGGGCGCGGCAGGTGCTGGAGCGGCCGGCGGCGCGGCAGGGAACACGGCGCGATTTGCCCGCGGCCGGCGGGGCGGGCGCGGCGCATCGACGGCGCCCTTTTTCCAGGGGGTATTCGACGCCGGGACGTTTATCGACGCCACCGACGGCGACTTCACCATGATCGACATCAAGCCCGGCGAAGCACGCGACATGTGCGTGCTGCCCGCCGGCAACGTCGCCCGCCCGGGCGCTGTTTCGCCGCGCAAATTTCTGTCGGTCTTATCCACCGATGATTCGACCTTCCATGTCGGATCGGGGCGGCGCGAACTGGGCGATAAGATCTTCAGCGACGGTGCATCACTCGCGGCGCGCGTGATCGTTAACCGCGTGTGGGCCTGGCACTTTGGCAGCCGATCGTGGCGACGCAAAGCGACTTTGGCGTCCAGGGCGAGAAGCCGACGCATCCCCAATTGCTCGACGACCTGGCCGCCCGCTTCATCGCCAATGGCTGGTCGCTGAAATGGCTGCATAGGGAGATCGTGCTGTCCGCCGCATACCAGCAGGCAAGCCGCCCCCGCGAGGATGCGATGCAATCTGATCCGACCAATCGGCTGGTCTGGCGCATGAATCCGCGGCGGCTGGATATCGAGGCCTACCGCGATTGCATCCTGCAAGCCAGCGGAACGCTCGATACGACCCCGTACGGCGTCTCCATGGATCTGAATCAGCCGGGCAATAACCGCCGGACGGTTTATGCCCGCATCTCGCGCGGCAGGCTTAATAATCTGTTGCAGCTTTTCGATTTTCCCGAAGCCACCCTGCACAGTCCCGGGCGCGAAGTGACGACCACGCCGTTGCAACAGTTGTTCGTGATGAACAGCCAGTTCTTTCAGAACCAAGCGGCGGCGCTGGCGAAAACCGCTGAAAAACTGGAAGGCGAGCAACGCGTCCAATTCATGTATCATAAGGTATTGGGACGCGACGCGAATCAAGCCGAACTGAAGCTGGCGGCGGATTATTTCGCCGCCGGCGCCACGCCCGCGCAATACGCGCAGGCTCTTTTAAGTACAAATGAGGTGATGTTTTGGCCCTGACACCTGAATTTTCGCGCAGGCAGTTTATCCAATCGATCAGCGCGGGCCTTGGCGCCGTGGGCCTGATGGGCATGCTCGCCGAGCAAAGCGCGGCGGCTTCCCTCTCGCCTTCCCTTGCGCCGTTGCCCCACCGGCAAGGGCCGCATTTCGCGCCGCGCGCGAAACACAACATCTTCCTGTTCATGCCCGGCGGCCCATCCCACATGGACCTGTTCGACCCCAAGCCGGCCCTCGCCAAATTTGCCGGCCAGCGGCCCAACTCGGTGAATGTCCGCACCGAGCGCACCACTGGCGGACTGTATCCCTCTCCCTTCGCCTTCAAGAAATATGGCAAAAACGGCATCGACGTCAGCGAACTGCTTCCGAAGATCGCCGCGATCATCGACGACATCTGCGTCGTCAAATCGATGTACACGTTTAACCCGACGCACACGCCGGCGCGGAGCCTGTTTCACTCTGGCAACATCGCCGCGACCCGGCCATCGATGGGGTCGTGGATTTCCTACGGGCTTGGAACCGAGAACCAGAATCTGCCGGGCTTCGTGGTGCTAGGCCCCGGCGGCGGAGGCGGGCCCGGCGCGCGCTGCGGATTCCTGCCGGCACGATATCAAGGCACCGGGTTCGACGATTCACAGACCCGGCCCGACCGAATGATCCGCGACCTGCGCAATAAGCAACTCGATCCGCCAACACAGCGCCGGCAGCTCGATCTGGTTCAGGCCCTCAATCGCGATCATGAGAAATCATTCGGCGAAGATGAGTTTCTCGACGGTCGCATCCAGGCGATGGAGACGGCGTATCGCATGCAGTTCGAGGCGACCGAGGCATTCGATCTGCAAGCCGAGCCGGCCTCGGTCCGCGAAGAATACGGCCATTCGCCTTTTGCAAACGGATGCCTGCTCGCCCGGCGGCTGGTGGAGCGCGGCGTGCGCACGGTTCACGTCTATTACGGCCCCGGCCAGCCCTGGGACGATCACAACCGGATCAACCGCAATCTCCGCCAGCGCTGCCCGGACATGGATCAAGCCTCGGCGGCTTTAATTTCCGACCTCAAACGCCGAGGATTGCTCGATGAAACCGCGGTCGTGTGGGGCGGCGAGTTTGGCCGCACCCCCGTCTCCGAAAGCGGAGATGGCCGCGATCACAACCCCTTCGGCTTTACCATGTTCATGGCCGGCGGCGGATTCAAGGGCGGTTTCTCCTACGGCCAAACCGATGAATTCGGCTTCAAGGCCGCCGAGAATCCCGTCTCCATTCACGACCTGCACGCCACCTTGCTGCATGTGCTGGGCATCAATCACGAGAAGCTCACCTACCGCTACGCCGGCCGCGATTTTCGGCTGACGGATGTGTATGGGCAGGTCGTGCATGAACTGCTGACGTGATGTGTCCCCAATCCGGGGCGGCGCGAGTACGCTCTACCCCGGCTTGGACACCGGAGCGCGGTCAAGTCAGGCCACGGCGTACTCCGTAAGCCGCCGCACTTCCGGCCGGCGGAATGCCAGGACGATGCGCTGCCTGGGGATGCCCGTTTGCACCAGTTCGGAGGCGATGCCACCTTCGGTGCCGTCGCGCTGAATCCAAAACTTCCCGTCGATCAAATCGACATGAACCAGCGCGCCATGCACGCGGCCTTTCTTGTCCCAGCCGACGTTGACCAGCAGATAGCGGTCATTGGCACGATCAAACACCGCCTCGATTTTTATTTCGCCATGTGCATACGGAATCAGCGTATGCGAGGTCAGGATGGCTTCGATTGTTTGCCGATCTTGTTCCATAAAACACCTCGTGAAGCACATCATTGGGAATCGCTATAAACAACATGCGGTCCGGCTCAACCTCGGCCAACACCGTACGATATACAACAAACTGCCCAATCGCCTGCTCGATGTCCCGGAGTTCGGAATCTCCAATAAAGCTCTTGATCTCCACTGCAATTCGGCGTCCCGCCTTCTCGGCAGCCACGAGGCGCTCGCCCCCAAATCAACGTACATATCGCGCCCGCCATAAGAGAGCCGGAAAGGATCATGCGTGATCGACCAGCCGTCCTTAAGTAAAGCGGCCCTGACGGCGGCATGTTAGATGTCCCTTGCCGGCATTTCGTCGTTCCTCGTCAATGCTTCGCCGACGGTACTTTGGCGATTGGGAAAACAATCGCTCCCAGCGATTGTACGCGGAGTTCCTTTCAAATCACGCTGCGCACGCATCTAATGCCGGGCGCGGTTTCGGCGTTTGGCGCCGCCGCCAGCGATTCCATCCGCAATGCGGGTGATGGGGGCAGGTCGTCGAGCATCCGGTAGGCTAGGCGCGCGCCTGCCCTCGCCTTTCGCTGTTTTCTCAGGGCCGATTTGCATCATTGCCGCGACTGCGTTTTCCGAATGGGCAAATGGCGATCAAGTAATAAGTGGTTGGCCAAGGAAGCGATCGCGTGAAGAATAATCGCGTGGATCAATCAGCTCCTCGGGCACCCGATTGCGTTCAATATATCCGTTGATTTCCTCCTGGTGATCGCTGTAGTAACTGAGCGCGTCAAAGACCTGCGCAAGCGTGAGGTGCGGGAGGCTGCCGGGAATCATTTCCGGCGTGGCGCCCAGCCGCCAGAGCTCGACAATTGCCCGAACCGGCGTGCGCGTGCTTATGATGATTGGCTCGCCGCGAAGGATCGCGTCCTCACGCACGATGTAGCGATTTGCGGTCAGTGTCATGGGATCAGCTCCACCAGGATTCTCAACAAATCGTTGTAGTCTTCCCTTGGAATCATAGGCGAATGGCTCGTTTCATGCACTTTCCTGTTTCCCGCTCCGGCTGTTCGGCTGTTCACGTCTGCTTCCAACCGTTATATTAGCCAATCGCGGGCGGCAGGCAGATTGTGCGGCAGTTTCAGGGTTGGCGAAAAAACCATCCGCGTCGGGAGATAGCCATGAACGAAATTGATGTAATCGAATCTCCGCAATTGACCACGATGAATCCGCCTCTCGACGACGGTTGGAGGCGTGAATATGCCGCGTTTGTGCGCCTATTGCCCGATCTGCTTAAATCGCATCATGGCAAATTCGTCGCGATACATGATGGCAAGATCGTGGCCGTGGCCGACACTTTCAAGGACGCGGCCATGCAGGCGTATCAATGCGTGGGGTATGTGCCCCTGCATGTGGGGCAAGTCGTGGAGCACCCGGTAGGCCAAGTGCGACTGCCTTCGCCGCGCTTAACGCGCCCGGCGGTGTCCAAGTGATGCGATACCAATATAACCGCCAGATAGATCCCCCAGCCCCTTACGTTCATGTAAACATAAGTCGCGTTGACGGGAGCGGCACTGCAACTGTCGCTGCACTGGTTGACAGCGGGGTGTTGGGTCGCGATGTACTGAACCGTCATCGCATTACGCTCGACGGACCACGGCTTCTGTGCATTGTGGAAAGCCCGACAATTCCAGCGGGTTCCGGTGTGTAGGCGATTTGGCTTTTCTCGGCGTCAGATTGAAGTTGCTTTCGACCTTCGCCAACCAGAATCAGCGCGCACTCTCCCTTGATGAGCTTATCTCGACTTGTTCGGTCTGATCCGGCACAATGCCCGTGCCGTCATGATGTCCATCGACGACCAACTTCGCATTCTCTCCCGCCGTTGCGAGCGGGTTCTCAGCGAGCCGGATCTTCGCGCGAAGCTCAAGAAGAGCGCGGCTACCGGCAAGCCGTTGCGGATCAAGCTGGGGATGGATCCGACGGCGCCGGATGTGACGCTGGGGCATGCCGTTCCATTGCAGGTGGTGCGGCAGTTTCAGGATTGGGGGCACAAGGCGGTACTCATCATCGGCGATTACACCGCCCGCGTCGGCGATCCGACCGGTCGCAATAAGACCCGCCCGCAACTCACCGGCGAGGAGATCGACGCCAACGCCGAGACGTACGTCGCCCAAGTTGGCAGGATTTTGCTCACCCGGCCCGAATGCCTGGAGGTGCGTTACAACGGGGAATGGCTGGGGAAGATGGGGCTGGTGGACATCATCCGCCTGGCCAGCCGGGCGACGGTGGCGCAGATGCTGGCGCGGGAGGATTTTGCCAATCGCTTGGCCTCTGGCACGGAGATTCGGCTACACGAAATCCTCTACCCGCTGTTGCAGGGGTGGGACAGCGTGATGATCGAGGCGGATGTGGAGATGGGCGGGAGCGACCAGCTGTTCAATAATCTTGTCGGCAGGGAATTTCAAAAGGAGGCGGGGCAGGAGGGGCAGGTGGTGATCGTGACGCCGTTGCTGGTCGGAACGGACGGCGTGAAGAAAATGTCCAAGAGCCAGCACAACTACATCGCCCTGACCGACCCCGCCGCCGGCGAAAATGGCGTGTTCGGTAAAATCATGTCGCTGCCCGATGCGCTGATGGAAAGCTACTACACGCTGCTGACGGATGTATCGCCCGACGAATATCGCCCGCTGATTGAGTCGAGTCCTCGCGACGCCAAGATGTGCCTGGCCCGGCACATCATCGGCTGGCTACACTCTGCCGAGGCGGCGGATGGGGCGCAAAAGGCGTTCGTGCAGCAATTTGTCGAAAAGCAGGCGCCCGAGCAGATGCCGGAGTTCACGGTCGCGGTGGGAGATCATAAGCTCATCGACCTGCTGGTGACGGCCCAGTTGGCCGCGTCGAAAGGGGAGGCACGCCGAAAGATTGCGGAAGGGGGCGTGGATGTGGATGGGCAGCGCGCCGCCGATGCGCAGGCGAGCGTGCCGGTGAATGGCGAGGTGGTTTTGCGGCTGGGGCGGAAATATGCGCGGGTGAAGACTGGATAGATTTTTGTGTGGGCAGATTGCCCGTGATGGGCGACGCTCCCAACTTCCGCGGGCGTCTCTTTTTCCCTCTCCCGGCACGCCGGGGGAGGGTAGGGTGGAGGTCTTCTTTCCCCAGTCCTCGCAGTGAAAACCCCCACCCCGAC
>Ga0209483_1000844_pt1 | contig 24929 bp, 25 predicted proteins | sample NGEPerA_FD_184508 | JGI IMG/M metagenome (GOLD analysis project Ga0209483, IMG submission 184508) | Arctic peat soil microbial communities from the Barrow Environmental Observatory site, Barrow, Alaska, USA - NGEE PermafrostL2-A... | ecosystem: Environmental > Terrestrial > Soil > Wetlands >... | reverse complement strand
CCCCGCGATGTTCCCCGCCCCGGCCACCGCCAACACAACCCACATCGCGGTGGAAGGAATCAGGAAGTGCGCGTACACTCCAGCAGCCAAAACGCCGCCCACCACCGACCCGATGGACCCTTCCCAGGTCTTCGAAGGGCTCACGTGTGGCGCGAGCTTGTGGCGGCCGATCGAACGTCCGACATATAACGCCGCGGTATCGCCGGCCCAACTCACCAGCAGCGCGATCATCAGCCAGTGCGGATTCACCGCGCGCAAGGCGATGGCGCATCGCCACGCACCGAAAATGTACACAACGCCTAATAGCGCCGTGGCCGCGCTGGTCATCGCTTTTGCCAGATCCGTTTGGCGAAGTTCCAGCGTCATCAGCGCAAGCGCGAGGACCACGATGGCTACCCACACCGGCTCGGGAGCGAACAACAGGACCAATCCCGCGGCCAAGCCGGCCAGTCCGGATCGCGATACGCCTTGTGCGGCCGCGATGTTGTCGAATTCGTGGAAGGCGATCAAGCCGACCGCCGCCATCAGCGCCATCAGCGACCATTGCGGACCGGCCAATACGATCCACACGACCAGCGGGATCAGAACCAGCGCGGTGATGATACGCGTCATCGCGCGGGCAGGCTCACAGTCTCCAGCTCTGGATTTTCCGAGCCGCCCAAGCCGCCATAACGCCGGTCGCGCTTCTGGTAATCGAGAATCGCGCGCAGCAATTCTGCCCGCGTGAAATCCGGCCACAACGTCTCGGTCACATAAAGCTCGGCGTACGCGATCTGCCACAGCAGAAAATTACTGAGGCGCATTTCGCCGGAGGTGCGGATGAGAAGATCGGGATCGGGCTGGCCGGCGGTATAGAGCCGCTCTGAGATGGATTGTTCGGTGACCGCGACGTCGGCTTTCACCAAAGCCTTCACGGCATCGACGAGCTCGGCGCGGCCTCCGTAGTTGATGGCCAGATTCAAGCGCAAACCGCGATTTCCGGAAGTCCTGAGGGTCACATCCTCCAGCTCGGCTCTTACGTGGGCTGGCAACTCTTCCAAACGCCCGATGGCCGTGAAGCGGATATCGTGGCGCATCATCAGGGCCAGTTCGGAACGCAGGTAGACTCTCAGGAGCCTCCACAGCGTGTCGACTTCCAGGCGCGGCCGTTTCCAGTTCTCCACCGAAAAGGCGTACAGGGTGAGCGAGCCGACGCCCAATTGAGCACAGGTTTCGACCGTGGTTCGAACCGCGGGAACGCCTTCCTTATGACCAGCCACGCGCGGCAGGTTCCGCTGCTGGGCCCAGCGCCCGTTGCCGTCCATGATGATGGCGATGTGCGCGGGAATACGCCCGGAGTCGATGGATCGAGCCAAGGCAAGATCTTCCGATCCAGGCGCGAGCGCCTCCAGCAAGGCTTTCATTATTATCGATCCATTATTACCGATCCATGATCAGTGTCCATGGTATCAGTGGGGTCGCGGCGCATGCAAAAATGTAACAAAGTGCCTGCAACGCCCGTCTACTAGGAACCACCTGAGGTTTCATTCATCTTGGTTTCTAAAACCGTTTTAATGCTGTGTGTCTGCGCATTGCTCGCAATTCCCGTGTGGGCGCAGCAAGGCCCCATCGTAAGTCCCGATCCGAATCCATCGGCAACGTCCGACGTTGCCGGCGATCCACAGCAACCGGCGGCCGAGCCCCAAGGCCAATCCAACGAAGTGCTCCATCCGCAGCCGCGGCGAATCCTGGGCGTGATGCCCAATTTCCGAGCGGTCAGCGCCGGAACACTCCCGCCGCCGCCCACAAAAAAACAGGCTTTTAAGATCGCCACCCAGAACAGCTTCGACTACTCGGCGTTTATCTTCACAGGGTTCACCTCAGCGCTCGCCGAATGGTCCGATGCACACCCGCAGCTTGGCGAAGGCATGAAGGGCTACGGAAGATACGCCTGGCGCGGATTCGTCGATAAGACCGACGGCAACTACCTGGTGATCTACGCTCTGCCCACCATCTTCCATCAAGACGAGCGCTATTACGCCTTGGGCAAGGGGAGAATCTGGAAGCGCTTTACTTATTCGATGACGCGCGTCGTCATCACCCCGGACTATAACGGGCACGACAGCTTCAATGCTTCTGAACTGCTGGGCAGGGGCATCGCGCAGGGCATCTCGCTAGCGTATTATCCGAGCCAGACTCGGACCGGTAGCGCGATCGCCGAGAAATATGCATACTCGGTCCTGCGCGACGCCCTCACCAACGCCTTCCGGGAATTCTGGCCGGACATCGCGGTGCACGTATTGCATCGCCATCCGTAACCTGCCAAGGAGTGAACCATCTGAAATATATAACGCTATTCGCACTGGGCAACTGTGCGTTGGCATCGCTGATGTTGGCCCAGACGAGCGCCCCGGATTCCCCTCCCGTTTCACAACCAAGCGCAACTTCCACACCTGGCCGCGTGCTCGGCATCCTGCCGAATTACCGGGCAGGAGAAGAGAGCGATCCATTCACTCCGCTGAGTGTGCGCCGCAAGTTTTACATCGGATACAAGGATTCCACCGACTATCCGATTTTTTTCCTCGCTGCGGGTCTGGCGGGGCTGGCTCAGCTCACCAACCAGCACGATGAGTTCGGAGGAGGCGTCAAAGGCTACAGCCAGCGGCTGGGAGGCTCCGTCGCCGATCAGCTCATTGGGAATTTCATGACCGAATCGATCATGCCAGTCCTGTTGCACGAGGACCCACGCTATTTCCGGCGTGGCCATGGCGGGATTTGGTCGAGGACCGGCTACGCCGCCAGCCGCGTCTTCATCGCGCGCAATGACCACGGCAAAACGACCTTCAATTTCGCCGAAGTCAGCGGGAACGCAATCGGCGCGGCCGTCGGGAACGCCTACTATCCGGGAGAGCGGCGCTTGAGCGATAACTTCGGGCGCTTCTATTCCCAGATGGCCACCGATGCTTTCTCCCAGATCCTCAAGGAATTCTGGCCGGACATCAAGAACAAGTACTTCCACGGCAAACCCAAACCCTAACTACTTATCGATACCCTCGGTGGTCTACTTTCCATCATAAAGTACTTGACAATGATCCGGGCGTTCCTTATCCTGGATCTTCATGGCGACCATCCGCCCGATTCGCGATGTATCCCCAGAGCCGATCCCTCTGCACACGCACGCGCTCGACAATCTGCGCTACATCCGCGAGACCATGGAGCGCGCGGGGTCGTTCACGGCGGTGCCGGGCTGGGGTGGAGTGTTGATGGGCGTCACGGCGCTGGCCGCCGCGGGCTTTGCCTCGCATGCGCCGTCCCGAGGCATGTGGCTGGCGATCTGGCTGGGCGAGGCGCTGCTGGCGATGGGGGTTGGGGTGCTCGCGATGAGGCGCAAGGCCAGGGCCGCGGGTCTTCCGCTGTGGTCGGCGCCGGCCCGCAAGTTCGTCTTTAGTTTCGTTCCACCGCTGTTCGCCGGGGCAGTGCTCACGCTGGCGTTGTGGAACGCGGGAGCGGTCGCATCGATACCGGGCCTGTGGCTCATGCTGTACGGAACGGGTGTGATCACGGGCGGCGCGTTCTCGGTGCCGGCCGTTCCCGTAATGGGCGCCTGCTTTCTGACAGAGGGAGCACTGGCGTTATTTTTACTTCCCGGAATGTCCATGGTGTGGGCCGATCTCTGGCTGGGAGTCGGTTTCGGCGGCCTCCACGTTCTCTTCGGGACGATTATCGCAAGGAGATATGGTGGCTAGATCAAATGCGCTGGCGCGTTCTCAGGAAGAACGTCCGCGTCAACAAAAGGGGCCGGAGGCCCTGCCGGATCTGGACCGGCTGATCCATGAGCGGATCCGGCTGGGCATTATCAGCGCCCTGGCGGCGAATTCCTCGCTCAGCTTTAACGATTTAAAGCGTCTGCTCAAAACCACCGATGGCAACTTAAGCGTGCACGCCCGGAAACTGGAAGACGCAGGCTATATCGCCTGTACGAAATCTTTCGAGGGCCGCATGCCCAAGACCGAGTATGCGCTGACGGCTTCGGGCCGCAAGGCGCTGGAGAAGTACCTGAATCACATGGAAGCGCTGATTCATGCGATGCGGACGCCGGACACGTCCCGCAAGGAGCGTTGATCTACATTGGAACGGTTTCACGTCGCGATCATCATGGACGGAAACGGCCGCTGGGCCCTGGGGAGAGGTTTACCGCGGGTGGCCGGACATCGCGCGGGAGCCGCGGCAGTGCGGCGCGTGGTGGAGGCTGCTCCGGACCTGGGAATCAAGACGCTGACCTTATACGCGTTCTCGGAGGACAACTGGACCCGTCCCGCGCGTGAAGTTACAGCACTGATGAAGCTGCTCGGCCGGTACCTGATGGAGGAAACCGAGCGGTGCCTGAAGAACGGCGTGCGGCTGGAGGCCATCGGCCGCCGCGACCGTTTGCCCGCGCCCCTGGTCTCGTTATTGGAAGATGCGGAACGCAAGACCGCGTGCTGCCGGCGCCTGCACCTGCGTCTGGCGCTCGATTACTCCTCGCGCCGGGCGATATTGGACACAGCGCTGCGAATGGGAAGCGATGCCACCGAAGAGGCATTTTCCGAGGCGATGGGTCCAGACGTGGATCTGCTGATCCGCACCAGCGGCGAACAGCGGTTGAGCGATTTTCTGCTGTGGGAATGCGCCTACGCCGAGATGATATTCACGCCGCGCATGTGGCCCACGTTCACGGGCGAAGATCTGGCTCAGGCCGTGGACGAGTTTCACCGCCGCGACCGGCGATTTGGCCGCGTAGCGTCCCTTATGCCCGGCGACAACGACGCTCGCCGCACGGCGTAGCCCGCCCTCCTAACGCTTATAATCGGGACATGAACCGCAGTGCCGTGGAAATTCTGCGCGAGGCGCTCGCTCTGCCCATGGATGCTCGTGCAGCCTTAGTCGATTCTCTTCTCGACTCGCTAGACTCAACGGTCGATCCTCACGCTGAGGAACTGTGGCAACAGGAAATTCTGAAGCGCGCGAAAGAACTCGATTCAGGAAGCGTGAAGACCGTTCCCTGGGTAGAATTGAGATCACGGCTGATCGCCAAACTTGGAAATGACGGGTGATCAAGTTTCCGTCCACCCGGAAGCTGCGGCAGAACTAGAGGTCGGAGTGGCTTGGTATGCAGCCAGAAGCACAAAGGTCGCCGAACAGTTCCTGACTGAAATAGATCGCGCGATAACGGTCGTCCTTGAGTCCCCGCGGAGTTGGGAGCAGGTCATTGGACCGTGGCGGCGGTACCCTCTGCGTCGATTTCCTTTCTTGATCTACTTTCGAGAGACGGGCTCTGGAATCGAGATTGTAGCGGTGGCGCACGGCCGACGAAGTCCGGGTTATTGGCGAGAACGCGATCAGCATTTTTAGTACACTCGAAGCGTGAAAATCCTACGGATCATTGGGATCGTTTTGGCAGTGATCGTTGTGGTTGCACTCGCGCTGCCGTTCTTCATCAACGCCAACCAGTTCCGGCCCGTGCTGGAGGCGCGCCTCACCACCGCTCTCGGGCGCGAGGTGAAAATCGGCGACCTCACGCTGTCTGTATTCTCCGGCGGAGCGTCGGCCAGCGACGTCACCATCGCGGACGATCCGGCGTTCAGCAAGGAACCGTTCGTGCGCGCCAAAGATCTCGCGGTGGGCGTCGAACTGTGGCCGCTGATTTTTTCGCGCCAGCTCAACGTCACGTCTCTGACCATCGATCAGCCTGAGATCGTCCTGTCTCAATCCGCGTCCGGCGATTGGAATTTTTCGAGCCTGGGAGGCAAAACGTCCGCACCTTCGACACCGGCCGCTCCGGCGAGCCCGAGCCCCTCCGGCGAATCCCCGACTGCCTTGTCAGTGAAGCTGGTCAAGATCTCCAAGGGCCGGCTCACTCTCCATAGCGGTGGCAAATCCAAATTGCGCACGCTCGAGAACGTCAACATCGAATTGCGGGATTTCTCCGCGACGTCTTCCTTTCCGTTCTCACTCACAGCGGACGTTGCCGGCGGCGGCTCGATCAAGCTCGATGGCAACGCCGGCCCGATTCCCGAGGCCGACGTCATTGAGACGCCCTTCGATCTCGGCCTGACCATCAAGAGTCTGGACCTGGCGGGATCGGGCTTCGCGCGTCCATCCTCGGGCATCGCCGGGATCGTGTCCCTGGACGGGAAGGCGGTTTCGAACGGTTACACGGTGAACATCGACGGGAAACTCAAGGCCGAGGATCTGAAGCTAGCCAAGGGCGGATCGCCCGCCAAACGCGCGGTGGAGATCGATCTGGCTCTTTCGCATGACCTGGCCAAGCAGGGCGGAACCGTGGAACGCTGTGCGGTCCAGATCGGCTCGGCGCAAGCCAATCTAAACGGCACGTACCGGCTGAACGAAGATTCGCCCGTGATCGGCTTAAAGCTGGTGGGAACCAAGATGGCGCTCACAGAACTCGCCACGATCCTGCCGGCGCTGGACGTGGTGCTGCCCGCTGGTTCCACCATCGAACGGGGGACGTTGAGCGTCGACGTCACTTCGCTGGGGCCGATCGACCGGCTGGTGACTACAGGCTCGATCCACATCGACGACGCGCGCCTGAACAATTTCGACCTGGGCTCGAAGATGAAAACGATTCAGCAACTGGCGGGCATTCAGGCCGATCCCCGCACCACCGTCCAGACGCTGAGCGCCAATGTCACGGTGGCCCTTGATGGCACCAGTGTTCGCGATATCCAGGTTGTGGCGCCGGCGGTGGGCGACCTGACGGGTTCGGGAACCATCAGCCCGCAGCACCAGTTGAATTTCCAGATGCGCGCCACTGTGCGGGCGACCAGTCACATTCTCACCGCGATCGGGCAAAAGGGCGACGTGACCATTCCTTTCACCATCACAGGCACTTCGTCCGATCCTTCCTTCCAACCCGACGTGAAGGGCGCCGCGAAAGAAGCTCTGCAGCAGTACACCAAAGATCCTTCCAAGGCGATCGATACCGCCAAGGGAATTCTGGACCTGTTCAAGAAGCCCAAGGATCAGCCTCCTCCGCAGCAGAAGTAGCTATTGTTTTCTGAGTTGCTGGAGCCAGTTCAGGCGCTCGGCCAGGCACGGCCGTTCACGGCGCCGAGAGCAGCCGGCCTTTGGGTTCGGGAATCGGGCGTCCAAGCTCCTTGGCGGTTTCGAGCCATTCCGCGATCACCGTTTCAGCGTTCGCAAGAGCCTCCTGCCGCGTCGAACCGTCAGCGGAGCAGCCCGCTAGCTCGGGTACTTCCGCGATAAAGCCCTGGCCCTCTTCGCTCCAGTACAGAATGATCTCGTGCTTCGTCATTCGGCTCATGCACCTAATCTCTATCGAAGGAGATTCAAGATCTCCTCAACTCCGTCGCGCCTGAATCCGCTCGACAAAGCCGGGCCGCACCAGAGCGCCATGCAGGTCGTTGAACCTGATATTCGCGTCAGACCCGCCTGGCAGCAAACGCGACACAAGAGAATCGTCCACCGCATAATACGTGCTTACGATGAGAACACAATCTCACTCACCGCTCCGTCATTTGGCGCGCTCCCAAAATAGCTTGTAGGTGGCGTCTTTTCGGGCAATTACGCCTCCCTTCCCGTCTTCCATGGGGATCAGGACGATCCGATCGCTCCCCTGGAACTCAACCCATCGTGCTTGATCGCGGCCCCTCAAGTCCGGATACGAATAATCTTCAATATGGTGCGTGACCTTTGCCGCCGCAGCGTCAAAGGTGTAAGTTCCGTAATAGCCGAAGTAGCTATCAAAGGCGCCTGCCTTCTCTTCAATGGTTCCCGCCGCGAATCCGCCGGAGAAGAGCTTACGATTACCCTTGTTCGCGATCTGGACCGACATTCTACCGGATGGATCGTAAATAATCAGACCCGTGGGGTGGTCGTAAAAACCAGATAAGCCGGGCGGCTGACCTTCCACCGAGATAAGTTTCCAGGCACCGAAAAGTTTCTTCGGGAGCTGAGCTTTCCGGGGCGCGGCAGGAGCTTCTGCGAGACAAAAGAGAATCAACCAACAAGTGAAGAGCCGTTGCATTATCTCGGCCCGTAGTGCGGCACCGGGCGGCCGACCTCCAATGCCCCTAAATCCGGGGCACGGCCGGTGAAATCATCGTTTATTCCCGTGAGCCGAACCCCGGCGTCTACCGCGGCCGACCCCGGGCGAAGCTCGAAATCGAAAGCCGCCGGCTTGTACAGCGTCCGCAGATCGGGACCCGGAGGCGACACCTTCTGGAACACATCGTAGTCCACGATCACGCTGTGACGATCCTGGCCGGTGGCCTCGCTGTACTCCTTGAGCGTTTTATAACGCCTGCGCTCGCGCGATTTGGCTTCGAGCTGGTTCTGCTCCCGCATCGCCAGCGCGCCCATCTCTCCGGGAAAGAGCGCGCGGACCGAAAACGGCGGCGTGCTCCACTCGAAGGAATATTCGGCGCCCTCGTTCGGACGGAAGCCGTTGTAGTCCGAACTCGAGTAGTTGGTGTTGGATTCGATGGAAAAAATCCCGGGGTTCTGACTCTTCCCCAGAATCAGATTATTACGGAAATGAAGGTTGGAGGTGGCCAGCAGCATCGGCTCCACCGGCGCGAGCAGCGTATTGTGATAGATCACGATCCCGGCCGACGACGCCGTCAGCTTCAATGCTCCGCCCTCCGGCGAATCGTACACGATGTTGCGGATAAAGTACACCGGTCCACCGAACATCGGCTGCACGCTGAGCGCGCGATTTCCGTTATTGAAGCAGCGATTGCGGAACACGCGGATATTGTGCGCGCCGCCATCGGTTTCGATGCAGTTGTCCTCCACGTTGGTGACGTCGTTGTTGTAGAAATCGATTGAGACAGGCAGGCGGTCTGGGTTTGCCTTAAAAGGGATTGCGTTGAGAGAGCCGTCCGGGTTTCCGTAGGTGGCGATATCGATGCCGTCGTGGAATTGTGTGACGTAGTTATAGGCCACCACGTGTCCCTGGCCGTAAAGTTTCACGGCATATTCGGACACCAGCTTGGCTCCGAACTCCGGATAAGCCTGCCACTCGCGTCCGGTAAAGCCCATCAGGATATCCGGCCGGAACTTGCCGACGAACGTGTTGTCGGCGATGTAGAAGTCCTTCGATCCCGACCAGTCCGAATAGACGCCTCGCCCGATATTTTCGAGCTTGCAGTTCTTGATGGTGATGCCGCTTGCGCCGGTGATGTCCTTGTAGCCCGCCCAGAACGCCAGTTCGGTGTTGCGAATCGTCAGGCCTTCGAAGTAGTTGTAATTCGCGGCCATCAGGTTGAACAGGTTGTAAGCTCCATCGCCGTCGAAGATCGCTTCGCCGTCGCCCGCGCCTTTGATGACGATCGGTTTGTCGGCGGTGCCGCTCTGCGTCAGAAAATACGTGCCGCTCGAAAGGGTGCCGAGTTGGCCACCGTACTTATAGCGATCGTCTTTGTACACGCCGGCGTGCACCAGGATCACATCTCCCGGCTGCACCCGAGGCGGGTAGCTATTGAAGTAGTCGGCACCCGACGAGCCGGTGTAATACGCGGCTTGCAGGCCGGTGAACGCGGGCTGCTGTTTCCGGCCCTTGAATCCGGGTGGATACACGTGATAGACCTTGCCTCCGGCAGCCGGCATGGGCTCGGGGCGCGTATGCACCGTGACGATGTTCTCGGCCTTGCCGTCGACGCCATCGGGATCGGCTAGCACCAGGCGGCATTCGTAATCGGTCCCCGGCTCCAGATCGAAGACGCTGCCGGCGAACATGTTCGGAACGATGTACTGAAGCGCATTTTCGTTGATCCGTTCGTGATCCAGGCGCAGCAGAGGCAGCCCCTCTTTCCACGCTTGCTCGCCCTTCTTGCGATAGAAAACCGAGACGGCGGAGTTATGATTGTCGTCGCCATCGATGTGCCATTCGAAACCCAGGGAAATAAGCGTCGGGCGTTCGGCGATGAATTCGCCGGCGGTGGTCCGGTTGGCCGCTTGCAGGGAGAGAGTGAAGAGTAGCAGGCCGAGGACGATATAAGTGCGCATGGCACCGTCGATTCTACCACTCCATTACCATGAAGTATGCGTTTTGCGATTGGAATTTGCCTCCTGGCTACGTGCGTTCTGGCGCAGACCGGCACCCTCGCGGGAACGGTCACCGATCCGGACGGCGCGGGAGTTTCCACGGCGCCCGTCCAGGCCAGGAACGTCGCGACAGGAAAGATCTACCAGACGGAAGCCGTGACCAAAGGCAGCTACACGCTCTCGAAGCTGCCCGCGGGAACCTACGACGTCACGGTACCGCCCGTCGGATTCACGTTTAACAAGTTCGAACAGAAAGGCGTAACGATCCAGCCGGCCCAAACCGCGCGGGTCGATATCCGGCTGACGTGGTCCGGAAACCTGGGCACGCCCGGCGACGACTTTTCGCTCTTGATCCGACAACAGGCCAAGAGTTCGCCCTCTGCGCCGGCTCCGCGAGGGCGCGACGGCAAGCTCGATTTATCGGGCGTCTGGACCGGGAGTGCCCCGGACGTGGATGCTCCCGAGATGCTGCCGTGGGTTGAGAAAATCACCAAGGAACGTCGCGCGAAAGGCACAGGGAACCCTGGCGAGTCCTGCCTTCCGGGCGACATCTTGCTGGTATCGCCGTTCATTTACAAAATCATTCAGACACCGGCCGTGATCGCGCTCCTGTGGGAGGGAAACGTGCCGGGCATCGTCCAAATTTTTCTCGACGGGCGCGCGCACCCGAAAAATCTCGATCCGAGTTGGATGGGGCACTCGGTGGGTCGCTGGGAAGGCGATACGCTGGTGGTGGATACGGTCGGGTTCAACGACCGGAGCTGGCTGCGAGTCTTCCCGCACACGGAGATGCTGCACGTCACGCAGCGCTACCGGCGGCCGGACTTGGGCCATATCGAGAAGGAAGTCACCATCGAGGATCCAGGCGCGTTCCGAAAACCGTGGAAGATCCGCGAGGGTTGGGATCTGGCGCCGGGTGAGGAAATCGCCGAGTATATCTGCAACGAAAACGAGAAAGACGTCCCACACCTGAAGTGAATAAACTTGCTGTCTGGATCTTGATGGGCGGTATGCTATTTGCCCAAGCGCCGGAGGGCGATGCCGCCAGCGGAAAAGCGATTTTCGAGGGCAAGGGCGATTGCGTGAGCTGCCATCGCGTGAAGTTGACCGGCTCCAGGTCGGGACCCGACCTTACGACGATCGGCAGGGAACGCCGCGCCACACCTGCATATCTCGAACGCGCGCTGCTCGATCCGGACGCGGACGTGGCGCGGGCGAATCGGGGCGTTCGCGTAACGCTCAAGAAAGGCGGCACGGTAGTCACGGGCAGGCTGCTCACCCGCGATATGTTCACGGTGGAGCTTATGGATAGCCAGGGAACCATAAAGTCGTTTCTCAAGTCCGAACTGAGCAGCGTGATGATCGTTACTAAGGGGTTGATGCCTTCGTACAAGGCAAGCCTCAGGCCTCGGGAAATCGCCGATGTAGTGAGCTACCTGAGGTCTCTGAAAGGACCCGGGAAATAGCGACCTTTGCGGGGCGCGACGAACGCGGGAGCGGCCCATGTACCTTGACTCCGAAGATCTTGTACAGTAACATCTTAGCCGTGCCACGGGGCACTTTCAGGAGAAGCTTTTCCGATGCGAAATTGGATTTCGACCGCCACGCTGGCCCTGTGGATGCTGGCGGCGATCGCCATTCCCGGCCAGGCGCAGGCTCAAGCCTATAGGGCCCCGAAAGCCGCCGACGGGCATCCCGATCTGGGCGGAATCTGGGAGTACATCGGCACGGCCAATTGGGACCTGCAGGATCATCCCGCCGAGGCAGGTCCGCTGTGGCAATCGGGAGCGATCGGGGCGGTCCCTGCCGGGCAGAGCGTGTTGGAGGGTGGCGGCGAAATCCCGTACTTGCCGGCCGCGGCGGCGACAAGGAAGCAGAATTTTGAGAACCGGCGCACTCTCGATCCGGAAGCGAAGTGCTACCTGCCGGGCATTCCGCGCGCGAATTACATGCCGTATCCGTTCCAGATCGTGCAATCGCCGCGCGGGATCTTGTTCGTGTACGAGTACGCCACGGCGAACCGCATGGTCAACATGGGCGCGCCGCAGGAAGCCGGGTCCGATACGTGGATGGGAACCAACAACGGGCATTGGGAAGACGACACGCTGGTGGTGGACGTCACCGGCCTGAACGGACTGGCATGGTTCGATCGTGCGGGTGACTTCGCCAGCAGCAAGCTCCACGTGGTGGAGCGCTTCACGCGCGCGAGTCCCTATCACCTGAACTACGAGGCCACCATCGAAGATCCTTCGGTCTTCTCGCGGCCCTGGAAAATCAGCGTGCCGCTGTACAAGAGAATGGAAAAGAACGCACAGATCCTGGAGTTCAAGTGCGTGGAGTTTGCCGAAGAGCTGCTGTACGGACAGTTTAAGAAACAACCTGCCAAGTAAGGAGCGTTGCGACATGAAAAGATCACTGTGGGCTATGAGTATCTGCGTGGGATTGCTGCTGGCCGCCTCGGCGCCGGCGTGGGCGCACCATGCATTCCAGGCGGAGTTCGACCAGCACAAGCCGGTCAAGCTGGAAGGCAAGGTCACGGGCATGGAATGGATCAACCCGCACGCCTGGATTCACATCGACGTACAGAATCCGGATGGCACCGTGACCAACTGGATGGTGGAGTGCGGCAGCCCCAATATCATGCTGCGGCGCGGATTCACCAAACGGTCGCTCGAAGTGGGCACCGAGATCTCGGTGCAGGGATATCAGGCGAAAAACGGAACCATGCGCGCCAACGGCAGCAGCGTGACGTTCGCGGACGGGAAGAAGCTGTTCGTCGGCGGCTCGAACCCGGACGATCCGAATAACGGCAAGCAGCAATAGGAGGGTTTTATGAGCCGACTCGTGTTGACAGCGATCGTGCTGGCGGCGGTCCCGCTGGCAGCGCAGACTACGAAGCCACCGGCGAAATCGAGCAAAGCCTACACCGCGCCCAAAACGCCCTGGGGCGATCCCGATTTGCAGGGACAATGGCCCGCGACGGCCAACATCCCCATGCAGCGTCCGGCGAACCTGGGCGACCGGGCGACACTCACCCCGGAAGAGCTGAAGCAGCGCGAAGCCCAAGCGGCGCGCACGGCGGAAGGCGACAGCGAGGAGTTTGTGTCTTCCAGCGACACGGTGAACATCAATCCGCCGGGATACTGGGTGGAACACGGCAAGCCCAACGCCCAGGCGTCTCTGGTGGTGGATCCGCCCAATGGCAGAATTCCGCCCTTGACTCCGGAAGCCAAGGCTTACGCCCAGAGCCTGCGCGGCGGCCTCGGGCCAGGCAGCCACTTCCCGTCCAAGGTGGATAGCTGGGAGGATTTCGATTTCTACAGCCGCTGCATCACGCGCGGCCTGGTGAGCAGCATGCTGCCGACGCTCTACGACTTCGGCAACCAAATCGTGCAGGCTCCGGGATTCGTGGCAATCCGCAATGAAATGATCCACGAGACGCGTGTGATTCCGCTGGATCGGCGTCCGCCATGGGGCAAGAATCTCCGCACCTATATGGGCGATTCACGCGGCCATTGGGAAGGCGACACGCTGGTGGTGGAGACCACCAACTTGAACAACAAGACCGGAACGGGCGGCGGCTTCTTCAGCGACGCCGCGGTCCTGACCGAGCGGTTCCGCCGCACCGCCAAGGACGCACTGAGCTACGACCTGACAGTCAACGATCCCAAGACCTGGACGGCTCCCTTCACCATCCACATGCCGTACAAAGAGGATCCGAGCTACACCATCTACGAGTACGCCTGCCACGAAGGCAACTACATGATGACCGACGCGCTCACCGGGGCTCGCGAGCTGGAGAAGGAAGGCGCGACCACGAAGGTCGATAACAACAACTTCGTGCGGAAGGTCGACGCGCCGAAGAAGTAAGCGTTAGTCCCAGTAGACGAACGCCATCGCGTTGCCGGTGCCGGCTTCCGAGCGATAGCAAGGGACGTAATCCACCTTGTGATACTTGCGGCCGGCCGCGTTCATGGCGGCGATCACCGGATACCAGTTCTTGGTCTCCGCCGTCCCGACCTTGAAAACGTTCTCGGGGATCCGTTCGAGAGCCGCCTCGTCGCCCTTCTCCATGGCGTTGAGGATGGTCTGGTCCAGCTCTTCGTCGATCACGAAGTGGGTCAATCCGCCCGAGGCCATGAGCGCGACACGGCCGTAACCCTTGAAATTCTTAATCGCGCGATACAGCGCGTGGCCGAACTGCAGGCACCGTGCGTTCTTCGGCACGTTATGCGGGAAGTGGACGTTCAGGATAATCGGCACGCTCGGCGGCGGTGCGTCGCCCAGGATCGAGTGATACAGAAACCCGTAGGCGTGCGGGATTCCTCCGCGCGGGGCGGCCTTGGGCGTGATGTCGGACTGCGCCAGATCGAAATTTTCCGCCTCCAGTGAATCGAGGATGTGATCCGCAAGCTCGGAGGCCCCCGGGTAGCTTGCGCCCTCTTCCGGAGAATTGCCCGGTTCGGCGATGTTCAAGCCCGGTGCGTCCTCATGCAGGTGCTGCACATTCTTGATCTGGGCGCCGCGATAGACGGTGATTGACGGCGTAAGACCTTCATCGAAGAACTCGCGCTGATCGTTGCCGACGATAATCACGGCTTCGGGCGCGGTCTCCTTGAACTTCTTGCCCAGCACTTCCATCGCGCGGCGGCACTGCTGAAAGCGCTCGCGCCGAACCTCGACGGTGACCTGGTCGGCGAATCCCGGCGCACGCTCCTTCAGCAACGTCTCGAAGTCGTACGTTTTGCCGCGATACCAATGCTTCTTGTTCTCGCGGTCGGCTTTCGCGCGCAGATCCCATTGTTCCGGGGGCGTCGACAGCAGAGGCCCGTGAGACGATCCAATACCCAGTACGATTTCCGCCATAGTTGTTGAACCTTGAGTGTACTACTTGAACGCGAGTTTGGCTCGATTATCTTCTTCCGCCTTGATGCCGGGACCGAACAAATTCTCGAAGAAATGTTCGCGCACCAGGCGCTCCACCACGCTATTGTCGATCACCTTGTGGAAGTCGTACGCCTTGAGCCGGGCGCCGACCTGCTTGTCGGCCTGATGCTCCACGATGTACTGCACCGCCGGAGCCAGCACGTAAGGAATACGCTCGTAGGATTCCTCCTTGCGGTCGTGATCGTACAGCCGCTCCACGTCGGCCTGGGTTTGCGGATCGTACACTGCGTACGCCTTCACGGCCATGGCCCGATCGTCGTAGTAGCGCTTGATCCCTTCGGCTTGCGCCTTGATCAGCAGCTCGGGCAGCTTGGGATTGGCCGCAATGGTGCTCTTCTTGAACACGTATGCCATCGGCGCGTAGAGATCCTTGTAATCGGCCAGGTTGGCGATTTCCTTGAACCCCTGCGGCTCGAGTTTGAAATAAGCGGGAGGCGGCAGCATGGTCGCGTCGACACGGCCACTGACAAGGGCCGCTACCCGGCCGTTGCCGTCGGTGCCCAGCGGGATCCACTGGACATCGCGAGAAGTCAGCCCGTTTTTTCCGAGAATCGCCACGGCGAAGTTGTAAGGCGGGTCACCGATCTGGCTGACGCCGAAGCGCTTGCCCTTCAGGTCCTTGACGCTCTTGACGTCGTTCTTGGTCATCATCGCGAACAGGCCGCGGTTCATGGGGCTTCCCATGATCACCAGCGATCCGTCGAGCGATGCCGCCTGCATGGCCTGCTCCATCGGGTAATTCGTCGCCTGCGCTTCGCCGCTGACGATCATCGCGATGCCAGCGGGATGGACGCCGAACACCATGGTCGCGTTCACGCCGTACTTCTGGTAGTAGCCGCCTTCCTTCGCCAGGAACAGCGGCCAGTTGGCGGGAGCCTTGGCAGGATAGTTGATCGTGATGTTCTCCAACTTGGGCGCTTGCGCCGAGATGGTGAGCGCGGCGCCCGCTACGGCGGCCACAAGCAGGGTGGTCAGGGTGAAGGTTCGCATGTTGCCTCGCAATCGGGAATTATATCAGCACAGGCTGAACGCCTGTGCCACGGCTCAATACAACAGGAACGGACGCCGGCGATTCATGAAGCTGGCGATATCGTTCATCAATCCCTGCTCGATCACACGCGGATCGTCGCCCGCCTTGAGCGCATCGATCACTTTGCGGTTGCCGATCAGCTGCTTCGACGCCTCGAAGTCGATTTTGCCGGGATAGAGCTTGTGCAGCGCGTAGGCGACCTCCAGCCCCAGGCGGATCGAGTCGAATCGATCACGATCGGTGACGACAAACCGGACACCCTCCGTCGTTGCGTTCAGATGCGTGGGATAAACGCGCACGCCCGGAATATAACGGCTGTTCAGGAACTCGGCCAGTTCCACACCGCGCACCCAATCCGCGCCGATCTGCTCGAACGGAGCATCCGTGCCCCGCCCTACCGAATAATTTTTGGACGACTCGATCAGCGCCAACCCGGGATAGAGCGTCGCCGCGTTCAGGCTGCGCATGTTGGGCGATGGATCGACCCACGGCAGACCGGTGGAATCGAACCAGTCGCTTCTCTCCCAGTTCTGCATCTTGATCACGTGCAGATCGGCATTCCATTTGTGCTCGGCATTGGCCATGGTGGCAAGCTCGCCCAGCGTGAGTCCGTGGCGCACCGGCAGATCGTAGCAGCCGACGAAGCTCTGGAGATTCGCGTCGAGCGTCGGCCCTTCGACGTGCAACCCTGTGACCGGATTCGGCCGGTCGAGCACGTAAAACGGAAGCTTGGCCTTCGCGGCTTCCTCCAGCGCGTACAGCATGGTGCAGGAATAGGTATAGAAGCGCGCTCCGACGTCCTGGATATCGAACACCAGCGTGTCGACGCCGCGCAGCATCTCCGGAGTCAGCCGGTAACGGCCGTTATTGTACAGGCTGCGGATGGGAAGCCCGGTGGCCTGATCGCGCGCGTCGCCGATATCCGGGCGGTCTTCGCGGCCCGTGATTCCGTGCTCCGGAGTAAATAGAGCATCGACCTTCACGCCCGCGGCGAGCATCAAGTCCACGTTACGGCGGCCCTGGCGATCGATGCCGGTCTGGTTGGTGATCAATCCCACCTGATGGCCTTCGAACGGAGCGAAGTTTGCTTGCGCAAGCACGTCGAGTCCCGTCCTCACCCGATCGTTCTTTGGACCGAGGCCCAGACCGCTCGCGGCAATGGTCGCGATCGTCCTGCGCCATTCGTTGATGCTGCGCCCGCCCTTGGGATGGACGCGGTTGGTCATGATCACAACGAACGTTTTGCTGGCCGGGTCGATCCACACCGACGGCCCGGTAAATCCCGTATGTCCGTAGGATGTCCCGCGCGGGAAAAGATCGCCGCGATTGGAAGAATACGGCGAGTCGATATCCCAACCCAGGCCGCGCAGAATCGGATGATCGGGCGGCGAGGCGGGTGAGGTGAACAGCGCAATCGTGGCCGGCGCGAACAGATGGCCGCTCAGCATCGTCTCTGCATAGCGCGCAAGGTCGTCCGCAGTCGAGAACACACCCGCGTGTCCAGCCGCGCCGCCCATGTAGCGCGCGGTGGGATCGTGCACGACCCCTCGCCATGGTTTGCCCGTTGCGATATCGACTTCCGTCGGTGCGATCCGCGCGACCAGCGATGCCGGCGGCTTAAACATCGTGTCCCGCATCCCCAGCGGCTCGAAAATCTGCTCGCGCGCGAACTGATCCAGCGGCTTGCCGCTCACAAGATGCACGATCTCGCCCAACAGCTCGAAATTAATGTCGCTGTAGACGAATGCGACTCCGGGCGGCCCGGCGGGCTTGTCGATCAGCGCCTTGCGGATGCCGGTGTCGTAGCCAGCCCAGGGTGGATCGATATCCAGGTCGGGACGCAATCCGGAATAGTGCGTCATCAGGTTGCGAATCGTGATGTCGCTCATGCCGCCCTGAAATTCCGGCAGGTATTTCGTCACCGGATCGTCGATCTTAATCTTGCCCTGTTCGTAGAGCTTCATGATCGCGGGCGTGGTGGCCACGACCTTGGTCAACGACGCGATGTCGTAGATGGTATCTAGCGTCGCGGTTTCGCGCGCAGGCACCAGCGCCCGCGCGCCGTAGGCCTTGCGATGGACGATCTTCCCGTCGTGCCCGATGATGATCACCGCGCCGGGAATCAAGCCGTCGCGAATGGCCTGGTCAGTGGCTGCATCGAGCGCTGCGGAGCCAGCGAACGTTTGCGCTGGCGCGTACGATGCGGCACATAACGCAAACCCCGCCAGCAACAGCCTCATAACAATTGTTTCGCGATACCTTCCAGAAGCATCGCCAGGTCGAGATCCTTTTGCGTGATGCCCCCGGCGCTATGGGTCGCGAGGTCGACCGTCACGCGGTCATAGACGTTGGCCCACTCGGGATGGTGGTCGTTCTTGTCGATCGAGGGAGCGGCGATGACCATGAATCCGATCGCGTGAGAAAAATCGGCGAACTTATATTCACGGTGTAGCTTGCCGTGCTGAACGTTCCAGCCCGGCAGCTTCGCTAAACCTTCGGAAATCTGCGAATCGGTGAGTTTTGCCATTTCAATCGCATTGTATCGTTAATAAAGCCGCGTGTCGTTATACGTCTAAGCCGACCGCGCGCATCAGCTCCAGAGCGTTCCCCCGCGTGACCACTCCGGGCCTTAAGTGGTAGTCGAAACGAATCTCGCCGCCTTCCATGTGATCTTCGAAATGAACATTGAGCGCGCGGCCGTTGAGCTGTTCAGCGATCTCAGCCAGCGCCAGGTCGTGCGTGGTCGCTAAGCCGATCGCGCCGCGTTCGACCAGCCCGAGCAACAGAGCTTGCGCGCCCAGCCGACGATCGTGCGAATTAGTCCCGCTGAGCAATTCGTCCAGCAGGAACAGCAGCGGCTGGCCGGAACGCGCCAGGTCGACGACGTCTTTCAAGCGGCTGATCTCAGCGTAGAAGCGCGAGCGGTGGTCGGTCACCGAATCGCTGGTGCGCATGGACGCACCCAGACGCAAACGCGAAAGCCGGAGCCGCGTGGCAGTGACCGGCGCGCCCGCCCACCCCAGAACCACGCTCAGTCCCACGGCGCGCAGCAGCGTGCTCTTGCCCGACATATTCGATCCGCTGATAATCCACAGCCGCGTATCGCCTCCCAGCTTCACGTCATTCGCGATGGTCTCCGTGGCGGGAATCAGCGGATGCGTGAGCCCCTGCGCGTCATAGAAGCTCTTAAAAGAAGTGTCGCGCTCAGAAGAATCCGCCAGTTCGGGAAATACAGCATCGGGACGCTCGTACGCGAAGCAGGCCAGCGAGCTCATTGCCTCGAATTCGCCGATCGCGTCTACCCAACCGGCCACTTGCGGACCGTAGCGGACGCGCCACTTCTCGATGGCGATCGCGAACTGCGGCATCCAGAGCAGCGCGGCGGCGGGCAGGCGGAAAAAGAGATTGCGCGCCCAATCCAGCCGGTCCACTAAAATCACCAGACGCCGGATTTGCCGGGTGCCCGGCATTCCGTCCACCAGCAGCCGGTTCCGCAGCCCCGCCAGCCCCGGTGACGTGAACGGCTCGCGTTCCAGGCGCTCCAGCAACAACGCGATCAGCCGTAATTCATGCGCGGGAGTGCCGACGCTCTCGGCCACCTGGTCGGTTGCTTTGTTCGTCACCATCATGACAACGAGCTCGGCCAAGGCCACGAACAGGAACGGACGGAAGCTGGTCCAATCGAACAGAGCAGTGACCAGGGTCGCGACGGCCGCGATCGCCAGCGCCAGCGCGATCCATCGCGCGCCCGGAAAAAACTTCACGGCAGGTTCGGTTCCCCACGCGCCCAGTCTTCGATCGTCCAGCGCGGCGCGAAGATCCTCGCCCATCAGCGCGATCTCTTCGCGCAGATCCACACGCGGCCGCAGTTCCTTGATCGATTCCTGGCGCGCGGCGACCTCCTTCGGATCGCCCGGCGTGAGCAGCCAGCCCGCGAGCACGCGTTCTCCCATGCGGGTCCGCGCAGTCGAGAGCAGCTCGAATAGCGATCCGCGGCCAAACAGATCCAGATCGTCGGCGAACACGTGGTTAGGATCGCGGAAGCGTTCGCCCTGACTGCCCGTGCCGATCCAGCGGTTCTCCAGACGCGCCAATGCCCGCTCATAATGCGCCATACCGCGCGCGCCCAGGCGCAGCGCGCGATCCACACGATCGTGAATCACCACCAGAACGATCAACGCGGCGACCGGCAACAGCAGCCACCACGGTGAAATTCTTCCAGCCCCCAGCGAGACGGCGGCGACCGCGACCAATAAGAGCCCGCTGGCCAGGCGCGCGTTCCCCAACCGCCGATGCAGGGTGTCGTTCCGGGCGTGTTCGCCCCGCCAGCGGTCCAGGCGTTGTCGATATTCGTGAACCGGTTCCAAGACTCTAAGGTACTCATTGTCGGACCACAAGGTTGGACCGCAAGGGCGCGGTATGCTTGGGATCTGGTGGATCCCCATGCTGGCTCGCCTGCGTCCGACGCTCGATTTCATGCCGTCGCCTGTACCGGATAAACCCGGACTTCTGATCCGCGATCCGTTCTATTTTTCCGACGCGACGCTGATTATTCCGCCCGTGCTGGTGGAAAGCCTGACCTATTTCGATGGCGCTCACAGCTCGCTCGATCTGCGCGAGCACCTGGTTCGACTCACCGGCGATCTGGATGTCAGCGGGCTCGAGCAGCACCTGATCGACACGCTCAGCGAAGCCGGGTTCCTGGAAGACGAGAGTTTCTTTCGACGCAAAGAGGCTGCCGAACGATCGTTCGCCGCCGCGCCGACGCGGGAATCCGTGCACGCCGGGACTGGATATCCTGAGAATCCCGCCGAACTCACGTCCACCTTGCGCGAGTATCTTATTGGGAACGGCGTTGGGAACGGCGCCGTCCCGGCAGCGCCACAAGAACGTGTGCGAGCGATCGCAGCCCCGCACGTGAGCCCGTTCGGCGGCATCGACTCCTATCGCGCCGCCTATGCTTCGCTCACACCGGCCCATGCCGAAAAGACGTTCGTGATCCTGGGCACGTCGCATTACGGACAGCCCGACCGCTTCGGCCTCACCCGCAAACCCTTCGTGACGCCGTTCGGCGAAACCAGCACCAACCTGGATCTTGTGGATGAGATCGCACGCGTGGCCGGCGATGGCGCGCTGATGGAAGACTACTGCCACGCCATCGAACATTCCATCGAGTTTCAGGTGGTGTTTCTGCAGCACCTGTTCGGGCCCAAAGTGCGGGTGCTACCGGTCCTGTGCGGCGCGTTCTCGCATGGCATGAAGGCAGGGGCGCAGCCCGACATTGACCAAGGCGTGCGAAGAACCATCGGCGCGCTGGGCGATATCGCGGCGCGCGAAGGCGACAAGCTGCTGTGGGTGCTGGGCATCGACATGGCGCACATGGGCCGCCGGTATGGGGACCACTTCGAAGCGGCCGCCGATCGCGCAGAAATGGAAGAAGTCGCCCAGCGCGACCGCTTGCGCATCGAGCGCATGGAACAGGGCGACGCAGCCGGCTTCTGGGAACAGGTCCGCGAGAATCGCTCTCACGGACACGATGACTTGAAGTGGTGCGGCGCGTCGCCGATTTACACGTTCTTACGCGCGATGCCGGACGTCCGCGGCACCCTGCTGCACTATCAGCAGTGGAACATCGATCCGCAAAGCGTCGTCAGTTTCGCGGGGCTGCGGTTTCACTCGTAAGAATGGCTCAGTTACCCGGCGACCCGCCTCCACACGATCTAGTTGGTGGAGCGCTTCCTTCAACAGCACCCCAACGTGAGCATGCACTTCACACCTACTTATTCCTCGTGGCTCAATCAGGTCGAGAACTGGTTCCAAGCTCCAGCGCGACGTCATCGATCGCGGCATCTTTACGCCTGTGGCCGATCTGAAGCGCAATCGGAAGGCAGCCAAACCTTTTCAGTGGAAATATTCAGATCTCCGCAAACGGATTCCCGCGTGGTCGCGATGTCTTGGGGACAACCCACTAGTACCGTCGCAAACATCGCGAAGGTTGACTGATGTGAGAAGAGTCAGACTTCACACCGTCAGCAGCTTTCGGAACCCTTCCACATCCAGCCGCCGGCCGACGAAGAACGATCCGAACAACGCGTACACCGCGCTGACGTGGTCGAAGCGCATTTCGTAGATCAGCTTCTTGAACACCAGCGGATCGTCGGCGAACAGATCCACGCCCCATTCCCAATCGTCGAAGCCGATCGACCCGGTGATGATCTGCCGCACTGTTCCGGCATAGCGGCGACCCACGGCGCCGTGCTCGGCCATCTGGCGCTGCCGCTCGCCCAAGGGGAGCTCATACCAGTTCTTGTCTTCGCCGCGCTTGCGATCCATGGGATAGAAGCACAGGTATTTCGCCGGCGGCACCTCGGGGAACAGGCGCGGTTGCATGGCCTGGCGCTGGCGTTCGAGAGTCTGCTCGATCTGGGCGTTCCAGTCGGGGCTGTGCGCTGCGATTCCCTTCTCCGCCAGCTCGGTGTATGCCTTGCCCGTCGATTCATACAAGCCCAGTTCCACTACAGATAGGTACGAGCTGGTCTGCTCCAGGTAATCCCACAACCGTAGGTGCGTGAGGCAGGTCTGGACCTCGCCGAGCTGGTCGAACCCAGGGCGAAAATGGACCAGCATCAGGTCGCCTTTGTGCCCCAGGAGCCCGAATGCGGCACTATTCTGCTTCTCCATGGCGGCCAGCGTGGATGCGGCTTCGTCCAGGATCGCGGCCCGGTCGGTACCCGGGAGCGCACGCCAGGCCGCCCAGCGGACGCGCATCATCTGGTGCAAAACGGCCGCGCCTTCAATCGTCAACGGAACGGGGGGAATGTTTTCAAGCTGTTGCATGGCTGATCTTCTACTGTATCGCGTTCGGCCCATGCTAAAATCAAGATCCATGTATCCAGATGTCCATCTGGTGATTCAGCTTCAATCGCTAGATCAGAAAATCACCGCACTCGAAAAAGAAGTCGCCGCGCTTCCCAAACACATTGCCGGCATCGAGAGAGCTCTCGACGCGCATATACGGAAGCTGGAAGCCGACAAAGCCGCTCTCACCGCCAACCAGAAGGATCGCAAGCGGCTCGAAGGCGATATCCAGGTGCACCAGCAAAAGATCTCGAAACTTCGCGATCAGATGCTGGGGGCTAAAACCAACGAGCAATATAAGGCGTTTCAACACGAAATCGAGTTCATCGAGAAAGAAATTCGCCAGGCAGAGGACCGCATTCTGGAGCTGATGACGGAATCGGAGCCGCTCGACCAGAACGTCAAGAAGGCCGAGAAAGCGCTGGCCGAGGAAAAGAAATCGGTGGAGGCGGAGAAATCGCAAGCGCGCGAGCGCACCGCCGCCGATCAGAAAGAGCTGGAGGTACTCCGCCAGCAGCGCACCGAATCGGTGTCCAAGCTGCCGAAGCCGTCCCTGGTTGCCTACGAGAAGATTCGCAGGAAATGGAGCAACACGGTGGTCGCCGAGGCCGTCAGCGGCCGCTGCTCAGGCTGCCAGATTAACCTCCGTCCGCAATTCCTCCAGGATTTAAGAAAAGGCGATCAGTTGATGTTCTGCGAGCAATGCGGACGGTTTTTGTATTACAACCCGCCGGTGAGTTTCGAGGACGCCGCGACGGTGCGTTAAAGTGCGTGGAGCGAGCTTTAGCTTGCGACGGAGGCTTTAGCCTCCGAATCCACGCGGGTGCTGAAGCACCCGTTGCAGGCTGAAGCCCGCTCCCCCTAGACCTTGTAGGGGGTCCGCTCGAAGGATTCCTGGGCTTCTGCCCGGATGCGAGCCCGGCGGCTCCCCGGCCATTCCAGGCGCATGTCGCGGCACACTTCGTCGAGCATGTCCACCGTGCAGATTTTGGTTTCCATGGCGAACGCGGTCAGCAGCATATTGTCGCAAATGCCGTTGATCACGCGCGGAATTCCCTGGGCGCGCAGATGGATTTCCGCCATCAGTTCCTCGGAAAACACCTGCTGATCCGGCATCCCGACCCGCGACATTCGCGAATCGATGTATTCCACCGCTTCGCGCAGCGCGAACGGGGTCAGGTTGCAGCGCAGCACGATGCGCTGCTTCAGTTGCCGGAGATTCGGAGCGTCCAGTTTGCGGTCCAGCTCGGGCTGCCCCGCCAGGACGATCTGCAGCAGCTTTCCGTGACGATTCTCAAGATTCCCCAAGAGCCGGATTTCCTCGAGCACTTCCCATTCGAGGTTGTGCGCCTCGTCCACAATCAGCACCACGGTCTTGCCGTCCTGAGCTTGTTCCACTAAGAGCGTGTTCAAAGCAAACAGCACTTCAGTTTTCGACGTGCGCGAGCACGGCAGGTCGAGATCGTACGCGATCATTTCGAAGAACTGCTCGGCATTGATGCGGGAATTGAAAAGAAACGCGAACTCGATGAAATTCGCCTCCAGATAATCCCGAAGGCACTCCAACATCGTGGTCTTGCCGGTGCCTACCTCGCCGGATAGGACGATGAACCCCTTGCGAGCCTGCACGCCATAGACCAAATTCGCCAGCGCTTCTTCATGCCGCTCACTGCGGTAAAAAAATGCCGGATCGGGACTAAGACTAAAGGGGCTCTCCGAGAAGCCAAAGAAAGCATTGTACATTTGCGGGGGATTGACCCTCTCTTGTTCTTCTCTTCTAGATCGATAGTATCACGCGACTCCTGTAGAGCGAATACCCTTCTACCAGGAAGAGGTACTAAGTAAAACACCTAGGTTTAGGCGATTTCCAACAAAACCCAGCCCGGCAAATTCGCGGGTTGGCCGCCTTCGAAGACGATCCGGCGGGTCTTCGGAAACGGCAAGCCGGTCTGAACGGCCTTTTGATACAGGCTGATGTGCCTCAAGATCGAGCGGTAGCTCGCGTCGGCCGTATCGCCGACCGAAATCTTGGAGAGCATCCCTCCCC
>Ga0209483_1000842_pt1 | contig 24946 bp, 18 predicted proteins | sample NGEPerA_FD_184508 | JGI IMG/M metagenome (GOLD analysis project Ga0209483, IMG submission 184508) | Arctic peat soil microbial communities from the Barrow Environmental Observatory site, Barrow, Alaska, USA - NGEE PermafrostL2-A... | ecosystem: Environmental > Terrestrial > Soil > Wetlands >... | reverse complement strand
GGGAGGTACGTTGTCCGTGCCAGTGGCGGGCGGGTTTGTGGCGCCGCCCGTTGCCGGCGCGGGCGATTGCGTGGCATCGGGCGCGTTACCGGCGCCGGTGCCGGTCTCATCGCGCATGGGAGCGCCCGGCGGAAGCGGGGCGCGCACGGCGAATTCGCCGGACGTCGGCACGCCCTGATGGCTGTCGAACTGCACAATCACCAGGTTCGGCTCAACCTTCTTGACCTGCCCCAGAACAATCTGCCGCATTGATGAGTCGTTGGTGGTGATGGAAACCGGATCATCGACTGAAAGATTCTCCGAGGGCATGTTGCGCACGGCCAAAAGGCCTTGATCGGCATGCACCGCGGTCACCACGCCGACCGTCGCCAGCGGGTTGGCGGCGTGAAGCTGCGAGCGGGCCTGTTCGAGCGACAGCGTCATGCTCGGCGCCGCCGGGGGCGGGGGCGGCGCCTGGTTCTTATGGGAATTATTTGCGCAACCGACCAGCAGCCCCGAAGCAACCAAAGCCGCCGACCAACGAATCGTTGACATGGATCGTCTCCTCAAATGCGTTCCAACAACCTTCCCGCGAGCGCCGGCCCCGGGTGGCCACTGCGCATAGTAAACCCGCAAACAGGCATTTCGTGCAAGTGTCGTTGTGGATTTACACACCCGCCGAGGTTATGGGGCGACGTTCAGCGGCACGGCTTCGCGGTTCACCAGGCGCCAATCGGACGACGCCAAGCCGGGCGCGGCGCCGAAATACATGCGGTACTCGGTGTTCCCGCGCGTGTACCGCCAGACCTCAAATGGCGTTCCGTGGGGAAATGTCCCCGAAAGCGTGCCGCGCGGATCACCCGTGTTCCTGGCGGACCCCACGCGTCCAATGAACCGCGAGTCCGGCTGGCCCATCGCCGCGCGCACCTGATCTTTGGTAGCGCCGGTTTGTACCGAGTTGTATGTCTTGCCAAACTGGCCGCCGGAGCTCGAGCAGCCCGACAACAGCATGGCTGTCAATAGGGTGAGGGCGAATTGAACGGTTGATCGCGATGTCATGGGCGCCATCATCCGAAGTTTTCGCGGATCGGCAAGTTGCCGAAACATCCATGTGCAATGGCATGGAATATGCATGACAACAGAACAGTTGGACGATAAGCCGATACATAAACGGTTTTCGTTCAATGCGGAGATTCGTCATGATGCCAAGCCTACCGCTGTGTTGTTCGCCCCGCGCTTATGGCCTGCTGTCCAGGCAGTTGGATGCGCTCAATTCATCCGATTCGTTGCTCACCGGCGCGGTGGGCATCTCCATGCATCAGATGGAAGAAGCGAACCCCGCCGCCGTCGATCGCGCCATTCAGAAATTCGCGGATACGATTCGGTCGCGCGTGCGCGGCCCCCAGCCGCAGGCAATCCTGGCGCACTTGCACCAATATTTGTTCGAGGAATTGGGATTTCGCGGCAACACCGAGGACTATTACAACCCGGCCAACAGTTATCTGCCCGCCGTCATTAAATCCCGCAAGGGTTTGCCGATCACGTTAAGTTTGGTCTACAAGCTGGTTGCCGAGCGGTTGGGCCTGCGGTCGTGGGGGGTTGGATTGCCGGGGCATTTTCTGGTGGGCGTGGAAGTGGATGGGAAAGCGATTCTGGTGGATGCGTTCGCCGGCGGGCGAATTCTAACGCCCAACGAGGCCCATGAACGACTGATGGAAATGTTCGGCCCAGAAGTCGAATGGAGCGAGGAGATGCTCCGCCCCGCGTCCAACCGTCATTGGCTCACCCGCATGCTTCAGAATCTGCTGAACGTCTTCGGCTCAACCGGGCGGAATTACCCGGACGTGGCGGCGGTTCTGGAAATGGAAATGCTCCTCTGGCCCGAGCAAAGCCATCTTCAACGTGACTTGGGTTTGGTACTTGCCCGCTGCGGCCTGGCCCGCCCGGCAACGGCATGGCTGGATCGGTATCTACAGAATAACCCGGATGATCCGCAAAAGGGACAACTCGAGGAACTCTTACAGGTGCTGGGAACGTGATGGGCAAGATTCGCGCAAAGGCACAGAGACTCTGAGGCGCAAAGTCAAAAAACTGTGGAGAGCCCCGTCGAATTCGTTTTCGGGTGAGGTGTGAGTACTTTTTGTGGCATGGGCAGCCTGCCCATGAGTGCGGTATTCCGCACCGATCTGCAAATGCCCGATTTTTGCTTGCTGCGTACAGCAAGCCACGGGCGGGCCGCCCGTTCCACAAATATAGGCCACACCCTTCGGGTATGCAGCAGGTTGATCCAAACGGTCTTCGGTACTTCACACCGAAGTTTTCTCTGAATCTCTGTGTCTCGGCTACTCTGCGCTGATCTGCTCGGGCTAACCCCGAACTCAAGCCGCCGCGGCCAGGTTCTCGCGGAAGCGCTCTCGAATCGCGGTGAAGGCTTCCTCGGCGGCGAGGAACGCATCGACCATTTCCGGCGCAAAGTGCGTGTTCACATCCTTGAGAATCAGCGACTTGGCGATTTCATGGGCAAACGCGTTTTTGTAAACACGCTTGCTGGTGAGCGCATCATATACGTCGGCCAGCGCCACGATGCGGCCGCAAAGGGGAATCGCCTCGCCCTTGAGGCGGTTGGGATAGCCGGTGCCATCGACTCGCTCGTGATGACTGGCGGCGATGTCGCGGGCCATGCGCAGGAACTTGGCATTGGGAAACCGGCAGACGGCGGCGTCCAAGGTCTGCGCGCCGATCGTCGTGTGCGTCTTCATGATCTCGTACTCGGCCTCGCTGAGCCGGCCCGGCTTCAGCAACACTGAATCGGGGATGCCGACCTTCCCGATATCGTGCAGCGGGCTGGTGGTGTAGACGAGACGCACGTACTCGGGGTTGATCTCATCCTTAAACTGCCCGTTGGCCGCCAACTGCTGAGCCAGTACCCGGCAATAATTCATGACCCGTTCGAGATGTCCGCCGGTTTCCGGGTCGCGCGATTCGGCGAGCTTGGCCATCGCAAAAATAGCGACGTCGCGCGTTTCCAGGGAGACGATCCGCTCGGCGGCGTGAAGGCGCGCGCGCAATTCATCGGGTTCGAACGGCTTGGCGATGAAGTCATCAGCCCCCGCCGACAGGCCGCGCACGCGCTCGGCGATGGTGTCGTGGCTGGTCAGCAGGATTACGTAGATGTACCCATCGGATGCGCTGGCGCGAATGGCGTGGCACAGCTCGATGCCGTTCATCTGCGGCATCTCCCAGTCGGAGATCACGAGTTGGCAGTCGTCGCGCCCCAGCACCTCCAGCGCCTCGCGCCCGTTGACGGCGCTGCGCACATCGTGCCCCAGGTCCCCCAGCGTGTCGCGAAGGATTTCCAGAGCGATCGGATCGTCATCGACAATGAGTACGCGCATTAGTTGGACCTCCATGTACAAGTGCTCGTCGCACCATATCAAGCCTGTACAGTTTCCTTCATCCTTGACAGCGCCGCCGGCACATCCTCCAGGCAGCCGCGCACTTGCTCTTTTAGGGTGGCGAGGCATTGTGCCGCCGCGTCGAAATCGCCCTCCCGCACGCGCGTCTCCATGATGGCGGCGGTGTTGCGAACAGGCTCGGCGGACAAATTCGCCGCCGCGCCTTTGATTGTGTGCGCGAGCCGGGCAAGGGAATCGGTATCACGTCGCTCCAAATCGCGCGCCATATCGTGGAGCTGTCCCTCGATCTGCGCGCCGAAAGTCTCTAACAGCTTTTGCGCGAGGGCTGATTTCCCCCGACATCGGCGAAGCAGGGACGCCGAGTCAATGGGGGAATCGCATACTACGGCCGCCCGTAACTCGGTTCCCGCCGCTGTCGCGCCTGCCATCGGGTCGCGCCGTTCGGGCGCGACTTCGTTGGGAACGGAAGTGGCAGGGGCGGTGGACGGGGCTTGTCCCGAGGCCGCCAGCAGCGTGGCGATCGCGCCCAACAGCTTGTCGGGATCGACGGGCTTGCTCACGTAATCGTCCATGCCCGCGGCAAGGCAGCGCTCGCGGTCGCCGCGAATGGCGTTGGCGGTCAGCGCGACGATCGGCAGCCGACTGCTTCGCGCCAGCCGGCCCTCACGCTCCATTTCGCGAATGCGTTTGGTCGCTTCGAATCCATCCATGCCCGGCATCTGGCAATCCATGAGCACCAGGTCGAATTTTCCTTCCATCACGGCATTGACGGCGGCCAATCCATCGCCGACGGCCTGGCAGCGGTATCCGGCGGAGTCGAGAATTTCCCCCGCGACCAGCCGGTTCACGTCATTGTCCTCGACCAGCAGAATCATCGCATTTCCGCCAGCCGAGCGTATTTGGACCGGCTCTGGAAGCAACGGCGCCGTTTGCGCGGCGGTCGGGCCGCCGGCCAGCGCTTCGGCGATGCGGTCGAACAATTGCGACTGCCGCACCGGCTTGGTCATGCAGGAGGCAAAGCCGATTTTTCGCATTTCCGCCGGGTCGAATGGGTTGTCCATCGAGGTGAGCATCATCAGTTGCGTGCCCTGCATGCTTGGGTCGGCGCGAACCGCGCGGGCCAGATCGGCGCCGTTCATTCCGGGCATCATCATGTCAACCACGGCCACCTGAAAAGGCCGGCCCTCGTGGTTGGCGGTGCGAAGCGCTTCGAGCGCGGACTCGCCCCCGTCGGCAGTTTGCACCACAAACCCCCAGCTTGAAAGTTGATCGCGGAGTATCTCGCGGCAAGCGGCGCTGTCGTCCACCGCCAAAACGCGCAGCCCACGCAAATGCGCCGCGCGCTGCGCGGTCGAGGGAGTCGGGGCGCATTTGGGGAATCGCGCGGTGAACCAGAAAGTCGAGCCTGCCCCCGCCGCGCTGTCGACGCCGATTTTTCCGCCCATCAGTTCCACAAGCTGCTTGCAGATCGCCAGGCCCAGACCGGTTCCGCCGTACTTGCGGGTGGTTGAGGTATCCACCTGCGAGAATGAGCGGAACAGGCGATTCATACGGTCCTGCGAGATGCCGATGCCGCTGTCCTGCACACAGAGTTTCACAACAATATGCTCGTCGGTTTGCTCCTCGGCAGCCGCGCGGACGATGACATGCCCCTTCTCCGTGAACTTGACAGCGTTGCTCACGAGATTGAGCAGCACCTGGCGAATGCGGGCGGCATCGCCGACGACATGCGCGTGAAGGTTGGAATCGAAATGGCAGGCGAGCTCCAGCCCCTTGGCGGCGGTCTTCTGCGCCATCATCTCGACGACTTCCTCGGCAACCGCCTTGAGATCCATTTCGGCGGCCTCAAGCTCGAGCTTGCCGGCCTCGATCTTCGAGAAATCCAGAATGTCGTTGATGAGGTCCAGCAGCGCGTTCGCCGACGACTTCACAATCTGCGCGTAGCGAAGCTGCTGGGGCGTCAGCCCCTTGCCGATCAGCACATCCGTCATTCCGATCACGCCATTGAGCGGCGTGCGGATTTCATGGCTCATGTTGGCCAGGAATTCGCTCTTGGCGCGGCTCGCGGACTCGGCGGCGGCGCGGGCGGAGTCGGCGGCCTCCTTGGCGGCCGAAAGCTGCGCCTGCGCCTTTTGCACCGACGCCTCTGCCGCCTTGCGCGCGGTGATGTCCTCGATCGTTCCATCGAAATACGCGATACGCCCCTGCCCATCGCGCCCGATACGCGCCTTGAGGGAGACGTGGCGGGTGCTTTGGTCTTTGTGGCGAACTTCGCACTCAAAATCCGAAACGCTTCCGTCGCGGGCCATTAACGTAAGGAATTCCATCCGCCGCGCCGGATCGACATAACGCCGGCAGCCGATGTCCTCGGCTTCGGCCAACATTTCCTCGGGGGAATCGTATCCGAAGATTGCCGAGTAAGCCGGATTGGCCGAAAGCAGCCGGCCTTCGGGCGAGGATTGGAAGATGCCAATCGTGGAGTTCTGGAAGATGCCGCGGAATTTTTCCTCGGCGCGGCGAACCGCCTCGACGGCGTTGCGCTCCTCGGTCACGTCCGCGTAGATCCCCAGGACGCCCATCACCCCTCCGGCCGCGTCGCGGATGGGAACCTTGCTGGCCATGATGTGCCGTTCGGAGCCGTCGGCGATCCGCGCCAATTCCTCGACATGCAGCAGCGGCTGGCCGCTGTCCATCACGTCGCGGTCGCTGCGGCGGTACAACTCCCCCTGGCTCTTGCCCCAGGGAAGATCCATATCGCTCATGCCCACGATCTGCTCGGGCGCCGCCAGGCCCGCGGCGCGGGCGAACGCCTGATTGCAGCCCATATAGGTGCTATCGCGGTCCTTCCAGAAAATGTGGAACGGAATCAGCGACAGGATGCTGCTGAGCAATTCCTTTTGCGCCCGCATCGCCTCTTCATCTTCCTTGCGCCCGCTGATATCGCTTTCGATGGCCATGAAATTGCGGATGGTGCCTTCGGCGTTCCAGATGGGTTGGGCGTCGATCTCGATCCAGTATCGTCGGCCGCTCTTGGCGTAGTTGACCAACTGCGCGGTAAACCCCTCGCCGCGTTCCAGGTGTGCCCGCATGTCGGCAACCACTTTCGCATCGGTTTCCGGGCCTTGCAGGAACGAGCCGGGCGTCCTGCCGGATACCTCCGGCAGCGTATATCCCGTAATGCGCTCAAATCCCTGATTGACCCATTCGATGCGGCCGCCGGCATCGGTGATGATGACGGCGTTATGCGTTCGGCTTGCCACCAGCGAGAGCTTGCGGGCTTCGGCCTCGCTGGCCATCAGTTCCGCGGCAACGTCCCCCATCGCCCGCAGTTGGAGCCGCAACAATCGCCGAAACCGCAGCCCAAGAATGCCGGCGATCACGCCCGCAATCGCCACGCTGATCCAATGCGACTGCCAACTGCTGATATGGGGCCTGCTCAGTTCCTTGCCCACTTCGAACAGGAAATACGCCGTTACGGTCGCCAGAACATGATCGAGAACGGTGCCGCGATCGAATGACTGGCGGGCGCCGGGCCGGTCAAGAATAACGGTACATTTTGGGTTGCCGCCGCCAGGCGTTTGTGCGCTACTGGGGCCAAGCCTTTTGGCGCCTAAGTCGTCGCCGTTTGAATGCGCGGCACGGGCCGCGCGAAATCGGAGTATGATTTGATGAATATATGCCAACACGTCCCGGGCCTCCCGTCTGTAGGGATCGGCCGGATCGTGCGGGCGCTTGACTACACGGCGGCGGCGTGCGCCTTTACCTGCTTTTCGGCGTGATAACTGCTGCGGACCATCGGGCCGGATTCCACATGGCCGATGCCTTTGGCTTCGCCGCGCAATTTCCAGTCTGCAAATTCATCGGGATGAACCCAGCGCTCGACGGCCAGATGTTGCGCGGTCGGCTGCAGATACTGGCCCAGCGTGAGGATGTCGCAACGGATCGCGGTCAGATCATCGATGACGGCGTCGATCTCATGCTCCTCTTCCCCAAGGCCCAGCATCATGCCGGTCTTGGTGGTGAAGCCCTGGTCTTTGGCGATCGCAAGGAGTTCCAGCGAACGGCGGTACTTGGCCTGCGGGCGCACGGTCCGATAGAGCCGAGGCACGGTCTCCATGTTGTGATTGAGGATATCGGGCTTTTGATCGAGCACCTGCTGGAGCGCATCCCAGTTGCCGGCAAAATCCGGGATGAGGACTTCGATGCTGGTGCCCGGCGACTGGAGGCGGATCTGGCGGATCGTCTGGGCCCAGACGCCGGCCCCGCCGTCGGGCAGCTCATCGCGGTTTACGCTGGTGATGACGGTGTGCTTGAGATTCATCGCCGCGACGGCCTGGCCAACCCGCACGGGCTCATCCAGATCGAGCGCCGGTGGGCGGCCCGTCGCGATGTGGCAAAACCCGCACGAGCGCGTGCAGACGTCGCCAAGAATCATCAGCGTCGCGGTACCCGCGGCCCAGCATTCGCCCATGTTGGGGCACTTGGCGGATTGACAAACCGTGTGCAGCCGCTGCGAATTCACGAGTTTGAGGAGCTTGGTGAATTCCTCCCCGCCGGGCATTTTCATTTTGAGCCACGAAGGCTTGCGGCCCAACGCCGGGCGCTGGGCGGAAGCCGCGACCGGCGCGTCGGCAAGAACCAGATGATCGAGGGAAAATCCCATCGTGTGCCAAGTTGGGCGCTTCAAGGAGAAAGTGGCACGGGCGAGACGCCCGTGTCCCCGTCACATTACGGTACTAAATATGTTTCGGGATTTTATAACGTGACACGGGCGTCCCGCCCGTGCCAACGGCGGAAAAGTAGGAAAAAACCATTTATGCTGAGATTATCACAACACGCACGGGCGAGACGCCTGTGTCACGATTGCGGATTGTCCATTCCCCGACCTGACACCTCTGTTTTTGACACCCGCGAACAGCGCGTAGCCGCGCACGGCTATTTAACGATTTTCACTTTGAGCTCCCTGCCGCGCCGCTGGCTGTAGGCGCCTGGGGCGCGTCGGGTTCGCCGGGCTTGGGCAGCGGGGCGCCGAAATAGCTGTCGTCAATTTCGGGTTTGGCGTCCTTTTTCATCTGCTCAAGCATCACCTCGGCGCGGCGGCTGGCCACGCGCTGGCTGGCCTCCTGATAGGTGGGGCTGATGCGGTTGAGCACCTGTATAATGTGATAGCCAAACTGCGTTTTCACCGGCTCGCTGATCTGGTTCTTCTTCAGCGAGAATGCCGACTGCTCGAAGGCGGGAACCATTTGCCCGCGCGTCATGGGAGCGGGCCCCAGGCTGCCCCCGACCGCCGCCGAGCCTTTGTCATCTGAATTGGCGCGGGCCAGGTTTGCGAAATCGGCGCCTTTGTCCAATTGCTTCTTGATTTCCTGCGCCTTGGCCTTGGCCTGTGCGTCGCTGAGCATCGCCCCGGTGACGGGACCTCCCTTCACGCCGATCAGGATGTGACGAACCTGCAATTCGTCAAACCAATCCTTGTTGTCATTGAAGAATTTTTCGTTGGCATCCTTCTGCTCCTCAATGTGAAGCATGGCGGCATTGGCCAGCATCTGTTCGTACATCGTGCGAACCTTGGTGGTATCGTCGAGCTTGAGCCGTTTGGCTTCGGCGGCAAGCAGCTTCATATCGACGAACCGCTCAACGAGCTGCCGTTTGGCTTCGGGATGGGCAACGATCTGCGATTGGACGGATGGATCGAGCTGCGTGAAAAAATCGTTGAACTCGCCGGCGGTGATTTTCTGATCGCCCACGGTGATGACGACCTTGCCCGGATCGACCTGGGGAAACGCCGCGATCGCCACGCCCTTGGGCGAATTCCCAAGGGGATCGGCGCCAGAAGATGTCGGCTGCGCGATGGCCCTGGAACTCCTGAGTTGGTTCAGCAGCGGCATCGAAACCGCCGCCGTCACCGCCACGATCAGAATCACCCGCAAAATTCGCTTTTTGGAACGCAAAGTCTCTCCTGCACAAAACAATGGATATTTACAAAGGACGGCAAAGACCCCGGCAATCTGACGCGAAAGAATACCCAACGAAAGATGTCATATCTCACAAGCTCGAGCGCGATCACGCGCCTCTTCATCCTTTTGCCGCTGCCCCGCAGGGCAGTGACCACGTTGCGTGGGCGCGCACTCAATCACTTTGGACGATCCGGGCTGGGAATTGTTCGGGGCGTTTCCCTCACATTGGAAGTCCAAGGGCGGCCCGCGCCAATTCTCGCAGGCTTCGGCACGTCGCGATCGCATCACGGGCATCGGACTTCGTTGCGGTGCGACCCGGATAGCGAATCTCGACAGCCGCCTTGCTGAGCAGATCCAAGCGAGTCCGCCAAACCCCCCACGTCGGCTCAATTGACAGTACCAGATTAAGTAGAATCACCAGGTCGTGCGTTTTGGGAAATACAATCGCGGCCTCCTGGAGTCGCGCCTTCATGTATTTTTCCGCGCATTGTTGCGCGTGAAAACACGCGCCGTCAAAGTCCGGCATTTTGCGCGCTCGCGCAAGCCGCTTGGCGCTGTTGAAGTCGTTTTCGGCCTTCTCGACCCACTCGCGCGTTAGCGGCATCATAAAGCACGATCCCCTCATTGACGATTTCGCTTAGAAAAAAATCATTCAGTGCGATACGTTCCCGCAGGACGGCCGTTGTGCGGACAAGCATGTCCACCGCGAAGTTAGGCTGCACCCGTTGGGAAATCTCCGCCGCCTTGCGATACCCATCTTGGCCTTTCGATATCACGATGAGCAGGTCCACGTCCGAATCGTCCGCGGCGGCGCCGTAGGCGTGTGATCCGAAAAGTATGATCCGCTCAGGAGAAAATTCTGCGGCGATGCGGTCGCATAAATCGAGAATCAGCGGTGCGCGAACCATTGTTTCCAGAATAGGGCTGGAAGCCGCGATTAACAAGCGTCACCCGATCCCGATCGTCCGCGTACAATGTCGGGGGTCGTCCACCCGTTTTAGCTTTCGCGGACCCGCGGGCGGACTGCCGGTGCATGAATGGAGCGGATGCCGATGGTTTTTGCGAGATGGTGCGCATTTTTCTTCGCGGTCATGGCGATCGCGGCGGCACGCGCTCAATTGCCGGCGACTCAACCCAGTTCCCTGGAAGTGCGCGACATCACCGGCGTCGTCCGCCATCCATTGGAACCCGGGCACGGCAAGGCGGCGGTGGTTATTTTCATATCCACCGACTGCCCCGTCTCTAATGGCTACGCGCCGGAGATCAACCGCATCTGCAAGGCGTACGAATCGCGTGGCGTGGCGTTTTATCTCGTTCACACCGATCCGGCGTTATCAACCGCCGATGCCGCCCGGCATGCGACGGATTATGGCTTTGCCTGCCCGATCCTGATCGATCGCAAGCACGAACTGGTGAAGCGCATCGGCGCGACGATGACCCCGGAGGCGGCGGTGATCGGGCCGGATGGCGCGGTTGCGTATCGGGGGCGGATTGACAACCTGTATGTGTCGCTGGGCAAACGGCGGTATCAGGCCACCGTGCATGATCTGCGGGCGGCCTTGGACGCCACGCTGGCGGGCAAGCCGGTGGCGGTACCCCGCACAACCGCTGTCGGATGTTCAATTACGCAATGAACTACGAAAGACAAAGGATAAGTCAGATGTTCAAGAACATTGCCCCCGCACTCTCACCACGCCGGCCCTGGGGCATTTCGGCTTGCCTCTTCGGCGGACCGTTGCTGATGGCCTGGCTCGGTGTTGCCAGCGGGCAAGCGGCGCCGGCGGCTTCCATCATGGCATCACCCACGTTTACCCACGACGTTGCGCCGATTCTTTTTCAGCACTGCGCTAATTGCCACCATGAAGGAGAGGTGGCGCCGTTTCCGCTTTTGACTTACGCGGATGCCCGAAAGCACGCGAAGGAAATCGTGGAGATGACGGGGACCCGGCAGATGCCGCCGTGGAAGCCGGCGCATGGATTTGGCGATTTTATCGGCGAGCGGCGGCTGACCGGTCAGCAGATCGCGATCCTTGGGAACTGGCTCAAGGCGGGCAAGCCGATCGGAGATCCCGGCGACCTTCCGCCCGCGCCAAAATTCATTGAAGGCTGGCAATTGGGCCAGCCGGATTTGATCGTGAAAATGCCCGAGGCTTATACCCTCAAGGCCGAGGGGGGCGATGTTTTCCGATGCTTCGTGGTGCCGTTGAATTTGACCGAGGACAAGTACGTCGAGGCGGTGGAGTTTCGACCTAGCAACCGCAAGATCGTGCATCATTCGTTGTTGTATCTGGATACGAGCGGCCGCGCGCGGCAGTTGGACGCCGCCGACCCCGGGCCTGGATATAACGGCGCGGGCGGTCCCGGCTTCCGGCCTACGGGGGGACTGGGCGGATGGGCTCCGGGCGTTACGCCGCGACGATTGCCCGCCGACGTCGGCCGCCTCGTGCGAAAGGGATCGGACCTGGTCATCCAGACGCATTTTCATCCTTCGGGAAAGGTGGAAACCGAGCAATCGAGCATCGGCTTGTATTTCGCGAAGAAGCCGCCGGCGAATCTGTTCATCAGCACGATGCAGGCCGCCCGCCGGCTCGATATTCCCGCCGGCCAGGAATTTTACGAAACCAGCTCGAGCTTCACCGTTCCCACGGCCGTCAAACTCATCGGCGTCTTTCCGCACGCGCATTTGCTCTGCAAGGAAATTGAAGTCACGGCCACGCTGCCCGATGGCAAAACGCTGCCGATTATTTGGATCAAGGGATGGGACTGGGATTGGCAGGACGAGTATCTGTACAAGAAGCCATTGGACATTCCGCGCGGCACGAAGGTGCACATGCGCTTTCGATATGACAACTCCTCGAATAACCTGCGAAACCCCAGCACGCCGCCCAGACATGTGCATTGGGGAGAGCAGACGACTGATGAAATGGCGATCGTGTTTTTCCAACTGCAACTGAATCGCCAGACCGCCGAGTTGTTGAGCGCGGCCCAGGAAGCCCAGGGCGCCAGCCGGGGAGGCGGGCTGTTGAAGCGGTTGCTTGGAATGGCGCGTCCTGATCCGGGCACGAAGACGCCGGATTCACAGACGGAGAAGTAATGAAATATTTCGTTCTGCTGGCCGCCGCGCTTCTGACCGTCGGTTGCGACAAGAAGATTCATGAAGCCTACGTGCCCGCTCCGAAGCCGCTGGCGGCGGCCGTGGTGGGATATGTTCAGCATTCAGTCGTCGAGTAACCTCGCCACTTCACGGGTGCCCCGGCGGCTCCTGCCCGCTTGTCGAAGTTCCGGAACCGTGTCGTATCACGGGCGTCCCGCCCGTGCAGAGGGCTTTGAGATTGGGGATATCGCAATTTTTCGACTGCCGCGCCGTCGGCACGGGCGAGACGCCCGTGATACGATGACGATTTCCTTCCCCACAAGGCGCGCTTATCACAAATCGGCTGACGTGGTTCCCGAATTCAAACGATCCGCCCCATGCGCTCGATCGCTGCCAGGGTCGCCTTGAGATACTCCGTCCCGAATAATCGCAGGTGATTCAGCAGGCTGTAGAGCTGGTAGACCGGCTTTCGCAGGCGGTGATATTCGGGCGGCAGCTTTCGCGCGCGCTGATAGGTCTTCATGAAGGCCGGCGTAACGGTGTGAAACAATTCCATGTACGCCAGCTCGGCTTCGAAGTGGGCGTACTTGCAGTTGGGATCGAGGAACGCGGCGATGTGCCATTGGCCGTCCTCGCCCTGCCGGGCCATCAAATTGGTGGACCAGATGTCCCAGTGCGTGAGCCGGGGACGATCATCGTGGCAGACCAGGCGCTCAAGCCGCTCATGCACCCGTCCCACCTGTTTGCGGGATTTGACGGGGAGGATCCCCGATTTCTCCACTTCCTGCCAAATCGGCTCATAAATCGAGCGATAGCAGATCGGCCAGCTTTCGTAGGTTTTGGCTTCGCCGCTGCTGACGCGCATGTAATGCGGGCTGGTTTTTTCGTGCAGGCGCAGCACCAGATCGGCCAGCTCGATTTGCAGCGCATCGAATTGCCCGGCTGAACACGCCGACCGCGCGGCCGCCAGATCGACGCCCTCGATAAATTCCATCAGGATGTAGCTGAACGGGTCTTCCAGCGTGCCCAGCTTGTAGCGGTAAACCTCCGGCACCGGAAGGCCCGCCTCCCTTAGTAACGTAAGCTGCCAGGCTTCATCGGCGTGTGCCTTGTCGATCCGGTGCGGCGTGATCTTCAGCACCGCCTTGCGCCCATCCTTCAACCCCAGCGCCAAAGTTGTGTTGATGCTCCCCCCAACCATCGGCGTAACCGACTCCAGCTCCGCGCCATCACCGGCCCATTGCCGGGTGATCTCGCGGAGCACCTCCCACGATATGTCCACCTCGTGCGGCGTCATGCGACCTGCCGCCCGCCATCATGCCCGATTACATGGGATTCGACAATCCAAATCCCGTCGCGTCCTCCGGCGGCGCCAAAGCAGATTCGCGCGGAGAAGCAGAGAAACAGAGACTCAGAGGAATGTTCAATACTTCAGACCCGTCCTGATCTCACACTCATCATAATCCTTGCATCAAAGCTAAATCGTTGTTTCCGACGGATGCTGACGCGACGGATGCACACCTCCGCGCCTTTGCGCCTTTGCGGCCTTGGCGCAACTCCCGGTCGTTGCGTGAAGAAATGCGTTGATAGCATGGCGCCAGCGGCTTATTCCCAGGTTGACCCCGGCCCCGATCGGCGGATGGTGAGGGCGTCATCCGTCGCGGCCTTGGCCTTGGGTTGCAATTGAAGTTCGACCCGCGCGGCATCGGCAGTGAAGACCGCGGAGCGGTCGCGGATGGCAGTCAGGCGAAAGCCGTCGAGAAGCTGGCCGGCGTGAAGGACTTTGCCATCGACGATCGCCAGGGGCCGATGCCCGCCGCTCATCACCGCCAGCAAATGATGGTGTGAACCGAAGGCCGCCGTGAGGGCCGCGCGAGAATCCGCGGCGCCATCCGGCTTGCCGGGCGCTTCGCCGACCCACGCGCTTGAGGGGCAGAATGCGTCGGGCAGGGGGCCGGCGTCTTCGTGTCCGTAATACGCCTTGAGTCGCTCGGCCAAGGTTCCCAGGCCCGCGACTTGTGGCGCTGGGGCGGCGAGCGGTCCGATAACCGCCGCCGACTCAGCCTTCATTGCGGGAGCCGGCTGCGCGCTTGCCGTTGCGGCAGAGAAAAAGCAGCGGTCGGCGCCAAACGCCGCCCCCGCCAAGGCCAGGACGGCAAGGAACACTTTGCGTTGTGTCGTGAGTTGCATATCAACTGCAACTGACGATACATCGCCAACAAAGGCAAATGATTCTGGCGGGGGCGAACCTCAATTTGTCCAGGGACTTTACGGGCCATGCGGTCTGCGAGGCGCGTGAGGCGCGGTGGATCGCCCAACCAATCCGCCGCGATGCGAGGTTTGCCATCGGCCTGTCCCATCAACGTGACACCGGCGTCCCGCCCGTGCCGACGGCTGAGGCGTAAGTAAATCGATGTTCACCGAGTCCCATACAACACGCACGGGCGAGACGCCCGTGTCACGATTGAGACTGCCTTTTCCCGCTCCGACATCCCCTTACGTAAGAAGCCGAACCAGCAGGTCTCCATCAGCGGTCAGGAGGCTGGCGGGTTTTTTGTTGTTCCAGTTCAGCACGCCGCGGTTGGCGAACCGGCCGATGGACTTGGCGGCCACGCCAAAAGCCACACCGCCGTTGAATGGGTTTACTTTCGCCAGGCTGACGCTGCCGATGCTGAACGCGGCAATGTCGGAGTTGGCGAATGCGAACGTCGAGGGGTTTCCTTCAATGCTGAAACTGAGGATCGAGTCGGGAGCGGTAAATGCCGAGGAGGCGGCAGGCAGGGTGGTGGTCGCATCATTCACGCCGGCGAAAAGATCGCTGCTGATGAAGGATCCAACGAGCACGTCGCCGATGTTGCCCGCGGAACGAATTTGCGTTGAGGTGACGGCTCCGCCGACGGTTAGGTCATGCAGTGTCATCCCGGTTGTCCCGGTGAGACGGATGGTGGCGGCGGACAGATTCTTGTCCACTTTAAGCGACCGGATGGAGCGGGCGGTGAGGGCGCCCGCTTCGCTGCCGAAGTGGACGTTGAGCAGGTCTCCGCCGAAGGTTGCCCCCCACGCGGGCTGGGCGGCGCCGGAAACGGAGATGTTCCGTCCCGATCCGGTGATGGACCAGAGCCCGCCGACCAGCGATCCGTTCACGGTTGCCTGCCCGATCGAGCCCGCGGAAATGGAGGCTCCGAAGTTGCCCGAAGAGCGGAGGGCGCTGATGGTGGCGGCGGAGACCTTCACCAACCCGCCGCCGCTGTTGAGCCAGTCGTCCACCGTCAGCGAAGCGATCGCGCCGGGCGTTGAGAGGCTTTCGTTGCTGACGTGGCCGAGGTTGATCACCATCGGGGCGGCAGCCGCGCCCATGGAAATCGACCCTCCGCTGTCGCCGCCGGAGATGTCCCCGAGCATGAGTTTCTCAAGCGAACCGCTGACAGTAATGCCGCCCATCAGCGCCGTTGATTTTGCGACCAGCGCCAGGAGCGAGCCGTTCACGACGATGTCGTCAACGACGGCATTGGGAGTCCGAATGGTTAACACCGAGGCGCCCGTTGTGCCGTTGAGGGCGATGCGGGCGGGATCCTTGGCGCCGCTCACGAATACGGCGGTGCCGGTCCCAGGGCCGGTCAGCACGAGTGCGACATTTCTCCCGAGGGAATCCTTGTATTTGGCGACAGTGCCCTCGGAGAAAGTCATCGTGGTAACCGGCGCATCCTGGATGGTTCCAGTGGCGCTGGGACTTGAGATCGGAGCGCCTTGGGAATTGGCGAGCGTGAGCGTGAACGTGCGCGTGCCCGATGCCGCCGAGGTGGGCAGCAGAGGGACGTGAATCACCTGGCTGGTGACGCCCGGCGCGAATGTCAGCGTGCCGGAGGTGGCGGTGTAATCGGTTCCGGCGAGGGCGGTGCCATCCGAAGTCGTGTAGTCGATCGTGGAGGCGGTGGGGAGCGGCTGGGTGAGGGTGACGGTGAAATCGACGGTTCCGCCCACGTACGCCGCCACGGGAGCGGGGCTTGAGACGCCAAAGCCCTGGACGGCCACGTTCACCTGCAGGCCATAGTTGCCGCTGCTTCCCGCGCCCGCGCCCGCGCCATTCAGGGGGTTATAGCTGAGCGAGCTGGGGCCCGCGCCGCTGACGCCGATGTAGTAGGTCTGGCCGGCCTGCACGCTCACTTTCACTTCGCTGGCCGTGGTGGTGGCGTCGATGTTGTCGTTGGAGGCCAGTTGATTGCCGCTGGCATCGAAGACGCGAAGCACGGTGTCTGCGCTGTTTTCCTGATTGGTGAGGGTGCGGATGTCGATGGTTTCGGTGGCGGGAGCGACGAGTTTGTACAAGTCGATGTCGGTGGGGCCGACGACGAGGCTGCCGTCCATCCCGATGTTGCCCTTGACGGTTTGGCCGACGCTGATGGGCTCAGGGGCGCCGCCGACGATGGTGTTGTCGCTAAGCGTGGCCAGATCGGAAAGGGGGCGAAGGGTGGAACTCAGGGAATAAGACCCGGTCTGCCCGCCGGTGCCGCTGGCGATGGCGTACCAATTGAAATTGTTGTTGCCCAATCCGGTGACGGAGACGAACAGACTTTCTCCCGCAGTCACCTGCCGAATGAGTTCCGGCGAGGACAGATTCACGGAGTCGGCGACCTTGATGATGTCCGTCTGGCCAGCCGTGTATTCCCAAATGCTGACGACCGGCGTGAAGCCCGGAGTGGTTGGCGTGGCGGTCAGGTCCAGCAGGCCGTCGGCGGGGACGGTGTAGTTGTAGAAATCCACATCCTTGGCGCCGTTGTTGGCGCCGACCAGCGCGATTCCGTTGTCCGAGCCAATGGCATCGCTAAGGGTAGTATTGACGTCGGCGGGCGTGGCGGTGGGGGCGGTGCCGTTGATGTCGCCGTTGTCAAACCGCAGGTGCAGATCGTAGGCAACGTCGGTGGGTGTCGCGTTGGGAGTGCGGCCCTGGTAGGGATCGGAAGGATTGAGGCCCGCGTTGGGCGGCACGGTCACCGCCACGTAAATCGTGTCGCCGGAGGTTACGTTAATCGTGACCGAGCTGTCGGTGGTGGAAATATTGGCGTTGTCGTTGGATCCGATGACGTTGAGATTCGCATCAAACACCTTGAGATACGTGTCGGCGGGGTTGGAGTAAAAGGTGGTGTCAGTGGTGATATACAATGCGCCGCTGTCGGGCGCGGTCATTTTGTACATGTCCACGTCGCTGGGGACGGTGATACGGGTGGTGCCGCCGATGGGGGGCGGATCGGAGCCCAGCAGGCCGCTTTCGATGACATCCGTGTAGGGCGCGTTTGTGACGGGATCGAGAAGCGTTTCGTTGGGCTGCGTGAGATCAACGCCGAACGCGCCTTGGACGACGCCGTTGGGGTCTGGGTTTTGCAACTCGAAAGTGATGGCATAATCGCCCTGGGAGATGCCGCCGCCGGCATTGGTGCCGTTGATGGTGTAACCGGTATTGCCCGCGCCGCTGACGCCAAGGTAATACGTCCCGACGGCCAGCGGGCCGGCGCCGCTGACCAGCACGGGATACGCGCTGGACGTGCCGGTGATCGTGGCGACCAGGTTTCCGCTGGCGTCAAAGAGCCTCAGAACCGCCGCGAAATTCGTCCCGCCCGCCTGTGCCGCCAGCGTCACGTTCAATACGCCCGGCGACGTGACGTTCAGCTTGTATAAATCCACATCGTTGGCGCCGACGATGACCTGCCCGTCGGTGCCGATCGAGCCGCCGAAGTTGAAGACGCTGGTGCCATCCAGCGCGGGGACGGCGGTCGCGGTGGTCGTGGTGTTGTCGGTATCCGGTCCGGGGGCGGGGCCGATGTTGGGATTGCCGTTGGTGACCACCTGCTGCACGCGCTCGATCGCCTTGAGCACATCCACGCGTTTGAAGCTCAGCCCCGTTTCCGGCAGGTTCGAGGTCACGCCGGTGGAACTGTCATAGCGGGCGTTGTTGGGATTGTTGGAATCGACGACCGTGTCGGAGGTCTGCTGGATGATCTGAAGGATTTCGTTGGGATCGGTGATGTAATGGCCGCTGAAGGTTTTGGCGGCCTGCTGCATCAGCGCGACGAGCCCGGAAACAAACGGCGTGGCCATGCTCGTGCCGCTGATCGTGTTGTGAAGCAGATCGGTGCCGTTGCTGCTGTCGATCGTGCCGTTCCAGGTGCTGTAGATGTCCTCGCCGGGAGCGGCAACCTGATTGGGCAGCGTGCTGCGCTGGCTGGTCGAGGCGAAGGTATCGGGGGTGGCGGACGTATCGACGGCGTAAAACTGGTCGCCCTGCTCGCCGAACGGCACGCCAAAATCCGACGCCTGGCCCGCCGTGGCCCAGGTATTGGCCACGCTGATGGTCGAAACCACCGCCGGGAATGACGCGCCAGGCGTGGGCGTGTTCGCGTAGCTGTTGCCCGACGCCGACACCACCGTGATGCCCAGCGCCTCGAGGGTGTGAATCTCCGATGTCTCGGCGTCCTGCAAGTCGCCGGCGGTAATGGTGTTGTCGTTCACGCCCGGCGTGCCGATCGACATGTTGATGACTTTGATGTTGTACTTCTGGTAGTTGTTGGCCACCCAATCCAGTCCGCGCAGCACCGGGTCGCCGCCCAGCTGCGCTTCGCCCGGATCCGGCAAAACGTGGATGTCCACCAGCTTGGCGCCATACGCCACGCCGATCGCCGGGTTGGAGGAGGCCGCGATGCCAGAGACGTGCGAGCCATGTCCCTGGTTATCGAATGCGGCGCCGACCGAAACATTCGGGGTGTTCACCGGATTGGAGACGGCGTTGTAGAACGCCACCACGTTTGAATTCAGGTCCGGGTTTTGCGCGAACACGCCTGTGTCCAGGACGGCGATCCCCACGCCGCTGCCGTTGATCTGGGAAAAATTGGGATTGCTGCGCAGCGCCGACAATCCGGTGATGTCAAACGCGGCACTGAGCAAAACGCGGTTTTCCAGGATTTCAAAAAACGTAATGGCGGCGCGCCTCGAACGATCGCGGCTGGGAATGCCCATGGCAAGTGGCCTTTCTCTAAGTGCAAAATCCGCCCCGGGGAACATTGGGGCCTGCCTACTCGACGCAAGAAACCCCTACCCTACCCGCGCGCAAAAACAGGTCAAGGGAGCGGGGCGAAAATCCGAGATCCGAAGCACTAAATCCGAAACAAATCCAAATGAAGAAAGCGGAAAATTCGAAGGGCGCTTCGGGGGCATCTTTTTTGAAGTTTCTTCGTTTGGATTTTGGGTTTGTTTCGGATTTCGTGCTTCGGATTTCGGATTTTCCTCCACTTCGTGCCTCGGCGGTGAGAATTCCTTGCCCCGAAAAATGGCGTGATATGGCGAATGTGCGGCTTCTCACGCCGCCTGCGGCTGGAAGGTTCTCACGCAGTTGCGGTTGGCGTTTTTCGCCTCGTACAGCGCTTGATCCGCGGCGGACAGAAGGGCGGGGAGGGTGAGGACATTGTGCGCCGCGGACCGCTCGGCGATGCCGATGCTTAGCGTCGGCTGCTGCTCGAGGTGGGCGATGGCGCTGGAGAAATCGACCGAGGCAAACGCCTGCCGAAGCTTCTGCACCACCTGCTGCGCCTGCGTCATCGGCGTGGTCGGCAGCGCGATGATGAACTCATCGCCGCCGAACCGGAACGCCAGATCGGTTTTGCGAAGCGTCATGCGCACGCAGTCGGCAAAGCATTTGAGCAGATGATCGCCGGCGGCGTGGCCGTGGGCGTCGTTCACCTGCTTGAACAAATCCATGTCCACCATGCAAATCGCCAGCGCCCGATCGTGCCGCTCGGCCAGCGCAATCTCTCGCGCCAGCAGTTGGTCCATCGACCGGCGGTTATACAGCCCCGTCAGCGAATCGGTCATGCTCTGCTGCTCGGCCTCGGCCAGCAGGTGCAGCGAAGTGAGCGAAGACTGGGCGGTGTTGACATATGTCTGCGCCAACTGCCGGCATTCCTCGTTCCAGCTTTCCCCGATCGCCAGCAGCATGTGCACAACAAGTTGCGTTTTTCGGCCCACGATAAACGGGATGCAGTAGGCGGGATGATTTTCCGGGTTTTTCAGGAATTGATCGACCGCGCAGCGCACCGGCGATTCGCCGGGCCGGAAGCAGCGCGGCTGGCTTTGCCGCAGGCACGGGCAAACGTGCGCATCCATGTCGGCGGCAGGATTGACGCCGCACAGAAATCCATCGGGAAGCGACCCCTTCACCTGCGTGGCCGGCAGGGAATCGGGATCGTGGCAAAGAATCGTCAGGCCCGATAACGAAAGCTCGGATTGCAGGAAATGGCAGAGCGTCGAGTAAACCTGGTCGGCCTTGCCAGCGCCCTGAATGGTTTGCGAGAAATCCAAAAGCCGATCCACCGTGCGCTGCCGGCCATGCAGGGCCTGATGCACGCGCTCGTTTTCTTCGCGGGCATCGCGCAGCCGTCGGACCATGATGTCAAACGTCTTTTGAAGCTGGCCGACGTCGGAATTGACCGGCGTCGGAACTGGCCGGCTCTCAAGCTCTCCCCCGATCACGCGCTTCATCCCGTCCCGAAGGGCCCACAGAGCGCGAGCCGAGCGGTTGACGGCCAGGACGATCAGCGTCATGCCAAGCAAGGCGCTGAACACGATGGCCATCGTGAGGCGCCAATGCAGGAACGTCAGCGGGCCAAAACTGGCCGACGCCTGCTGGCCCGTCCAGGTCATCGAGACCACCGCGCCCAGTGCCGTCAGTAATGCCGACAGCGCGCAAAGCGCCAGGACTTGCGTCCGCAACGACGTATGACAGGTTATTGGCCGCACGCCCGCACCTCAAAGGCCCGCCCCAATCCATATATCGGCTACAATCGGAATAGAGTGAAGGAAAGAGGGGGAGGCCGGTAGATGACAGTGCTGAGAGTTGAGTGCTGAGAGGGTGAAGGAAAGCGGGCGTGGCAATGCCGGTCGCTGCCCCCGCGCCAATTCCGGCGACGGTGCGGCCCTTCCTCGTGGCACGTAGCACCGCCTCGGCCCCTTAACTCATCCCCATGCAAAAGCCGACATGCACCCGGAGACGCTGATAAGGTGACATCCATCTTAATTGGATCGTATAATAAGATGGATGTCACCTTATCAGCTTCCGGCGCGCCCCCACCGGCCGGCGTGCAATTCAGCGCCGACGCCACGGATTTTGCCTTTCCCATCCCCCGGTCTTACCATCCCGGCTCAAAGCCGGGGGCGGCTACAACTGTGAGACCTGCCCCGCGGCGATTCTCTTATCCCAGAAGGGATGGATCGTATGGCGTTGCGTATTTTGGTGGCGGACGAACTGGCCAAAGAGGGCCTTGAGTTCCTCAAGCAATCGGGTATCGAGTTTGACGTGAAGGTGGGCCTTAAGCCCGCCGAGTTGGCGCCGCTGGTGGGCGCGTACGATGCGCTGATCGTCCGCAGCGGCGCGAAGGTGACGGCGGACGTTTTGGCCAACCCCGGCAATCTCAAAGCCATCGCCCGCGCCGGCGTGGGCGTGGATAACATCGACCTGCCCGCCGCCACATCCAAGGGCATTTTGGTCATGAACACCGCCGAGGCCTCGACGCTTTCAACCGCCGAGCACGCGCTGGCGTTGATGATGGCGCTGGCCCGCAAGATTCCCGCCGCCGATGCGCATGTGAAGTCCGCGCCCGAGAAATGGAAGAAAACGCAATATCAGGGGACGCAGTTAGCCGGCAAGACGCTGGGCGTGGTGGGCCTTGGGCGCATTGGCCGCACCGTCGCCAGCCGGGCAATCGCGCTGGAAATGAACGTGCTGGGCTTCGATCCCTTCTACAGCCAGCCGACGGCGCTGGAGGGGAAGGTGAAGCTGGTCCGCGATTTCGATGAGTTCCTCTCGCAGATCGACGTGATCACCTTCCATGTGCCCGGCGGCGAGGGGACCAAGCACCTGCTCAACCGCGAGCGGCTCATGGGCAAGTGCCGGCCCAATCTGCTGGTCATCAACGATTCACGCGGCAATGTCGTGGACGAACTGGCGCTGGCGGATGCGATCAAGGAAAAGAAAGTCGCCGGCGCCGCACTGGACGTATTCGCGACCGAGCCGCCGGCCAAGGATCATCCGCTGCTCAAGCTGGACAACGTGGTTCTTACGCCGCACCTGGGGGCCAGCACGGATGAGGCGCAGACTGCGGTGAGCGTGGAGGCGTGCAAGGCGATTGTCGCTTACTTAAGGAACGGCGAAATCCGCGGCGCGGTGAATGCCGGCAAGCTGAAGCTGGATCTGCCGCCCGACCAAGCGCCGTTTGCCGACTTGGCCCGGCGGATCGGCGCGCTGTTGGCCGGCCTATCGGATGGGGGCTACAAGACCATTACCCTCCGCGCCAGTGGGCAGCGCGCTCCGCAGCTCATGGAGACGCTGGTAAAACTGGCGGCGGTGGAGTTGCTCAAGCCGCATTTAGCGCCGCCGGTGAACGTGATCAACATCGAGCATCTGGCGCGAAGCCGGGGGATCGAATTGTCGCAGGTGCATGAGCCAAACCCGCCGCAGGGATTAGTGGGAGACATCGTCGGCGTGCGCGCCGAAAGCCCCAATGGCGAATCGCATCGCATCCTGGGAACGGTGTACGCCGACGGCCTGCCGCGCGTATTGCGGATCGACAACTTCGAGATGGACATGGTTCCCGAAGGGCAGATGGTGCTGATCATCAACAAGGATCAGCCGGGCGTGATCGGCGCCGTCGGCTCGACCTTCGGCGACGCGGGCGTGAACATCGCCGACATGGTGATCTCCCGCGAAAAACACCCCGACGGCAGCGCGACGGCACTCATGGTCCTCAAGACCGACAGCGCCCCCAGCGACACCGCCCTCAAGGCGCTTAAGGCACGGCCTTATATCGTGAAGGTAAAGAGCGTGGTGCTGCCGGCGCGCGGGACGTGAAGCGCGTTCAACCTCCACCCGGGCGGCCAGATCAGGCTCAAACATCGAGTGGAACCGGCGCCGCGCCGCACTCGGGACAGCGATCGGGGGTGGCACGCAGGTCATAGCCGCGTGCGGCACAAAGGCCGAGGTTTGAGCGGCGCGATTGCCGCAGGAAGAGCAGCAGTCGAGCCATCGGCAATAACGCTGTCATCACCAAGGCGATCCAGTACGGAAACCAGAGCCGCCGGCCGATCAGTTTTTCGGCCAGGGTACTGTAGTCTACACTGCTATACGTCATCCTGGTTCTCCAGGCGGGGCTCGACTGGGGCCACAGCCGGTTCAAGTCGGGCCCCCACACCCGTTTGACCAATTCCCGGCGGTCAACGTAGGGTACGGATTGCCAGCGCCACACCGGCTGCTGGCCCGTGCCCGCACGGTAGTATTTCGCATAGTCGCTGACGGAATGTGCGATGGGAGAAACACGGTTGCGCCAGTTTCCCTTGCCCACCTCGAGCCTGAACGACTCGATGAAGACGCCCCCGCCGCCGGAGCCGTCCCGATGCAAGCTATGCGACGCAAACGTGACAATATCCACGTTATGATAGCTCCACGCCCATAGCGCGCACATCGCCGCACACAGCAAAGGCGACAGCGAACTCAGAATCCGGAAGGGACGGCAGGGCATGAACGCATCATAACGGGATTCATCCGAATACCATCAGCGCTTGTCCCCGGCCCTCTTTCTTTCGTTTACCGGCGGGAGCGGGGAGGATGCTCGAATCGATATAGAGAAATCAATTGCTGCAGCGTCACCCCCAGAATCGCGGCGGCGGCGAGCAGCAGGGAAAGCTGGCCGATCAGCACCTGCAAGAGATGCACCGAACGCCGCAATCCAAATTGCAGCAGATGCACGCCCTTTGCGGTCGTATAAACGACGAGCAACAGCTCAAGGAGCATGCCGAAACCTATCGCGAGTTGCAAAACGCGCCGGCCTCCGCGCCGGATCGCGGCGATGACAATCAACCCCACGCCCGCCATCGCGCTCCACACCGCCGCTTGCAGGAGCAACGGCCAGGCAGAGTACATCGCGTAGGAATGATCGAGCGTGGCGCGCCGGAAAATCACCGCGCGTGCCGCGGCATGGATGACATCGGCTATCGCAAGGAACAGTAGCATGAGCGCGAATATCCGAAGCCAAAGAGTCGCCGACCGGCGGCGGCGCTGGGCGATCAGCGAAAGCTCGTGCCCATAATCCAGCGGCGTTGCCAACGGCGGCGGGAATGGAGCGTTTTCCAACGTCATAGCGCGGCATCAGTATGAAGCGGCGCCCCGCCGATCACAATGAGCGTTGTGAGATTTCACTTCCGCGCGATCGCAGGCGATAAACAGACCGATAGTGAGCAAGATTCCAACCACCTTCGACGCGAACGCAACGCCGAGGCTTGGCGGCGTGTTCGGGCTGGGCCTAGTATGCTCGGCGGCTGGGTTGGCGGCGCTTGCGTATCAGTTTGATAATACCGTTCGGCTCGCCGGTTGCTTTTATTGTTGTGGAACTGTATCGGGGCTGACAGGTGTGGGTAAGGGCGGGAGAGCGGGCGGGAGCGGCTGGAATTGGGGCGAACAG